>Ga0208304_10000452_pt1 | contig 21901 bp, 23 predicted proteins | sample ColrivemetaGS713_FD_187603 | JGI IMG/M metagenome (GOLD analysis project Ga0208304, IMG submission 187603) | Estuarine microbial communities from the Columbia River estuary - Flood tide ETM metaG S.713 (SPAdes) (version 2) | ecosystem: Environmental > Aquatic > Marine > Intertidal zone >... | reverse complement strand
ATTATTGCAGTTGATGTTCAAGCTAGTAATGGAGTTATTCATGTTATTGATAAAGTAATTTTACCTAATTTGAATTAATATTTTATAAAAAAGTAAAAAAAACAATCGAAAGGTTGTTTTTTTTTTACTTTTTACAACTTATTATCTAGATAAGTCAAAGAATATGCTATATTTGTTTAATTAAATAAAAAATATCTTGAACAATATAAAGACAGAATTTACAATAAAGGATCTTGAAAATTTTTCAGGAATTAAGGCGCATACTATTCGTATTTGGGAAAAAAGATATAATTTATTTGAACCTAATAGAACAGATTCTAATATTAGATATTATGATATTAATAGCTTGCAAAAAATATTGAATATCTCCTTATTGAATAATAATGGATTAAAAATATCTAAAATTGCTGCTTTGTCTCAAAAAGGCATAGAACAACAAATTAAAGAATTAATTTTTAAAGATGGTTTTGAAAACCAGGCTGCAAATTCTTTAAAATTAGCAATGTTAAATTTTGATGAAAATCTATTTAACAAAACCTACAATAGTTTAATACAGCAGTTTAATTTTAGAACTATTTTCACTAAAATATTTATGCCATTTTTAAATGAAATTGGTGTTTTATGGCAGATAAATACGATAACACCTGCACATGAACATTTTATTACCAATTTAATTAAGCAAAAAATTCATATCAATATTGAAAAACTTCAAGTTTCACAAACTAAAAATGAATCTCAACAGTTTGTGTTATATTTACCTTTAAATGAAATTCATGACCTTGGGTTATTATATTTCCATTTTGAGTTATTATTTCTTGGATATAATTCTATATATTTAGGTCAAAGTGTACCTGTTGAAAATTTAATTGATGTTCAAAAAGTGTATGATAATATAAGTTTTATAACTTATTTAACTGTTGAGCCATCAAAAGAATCTGTTGAAGATTATTTAGAAGAAGTTAATACGAAAGTTTTAAAAAATAGTAAAGATATTTTATGGGTTTTAGGTGCAAAAACGGCTTTATTAGATGAAAGTTTAGTTGATCTATCTCAAATAAAAGTGTTTAAGTCTCCCTTAGAGTTGTTAAATATTTTGTAATTTTTTTAAAATAATTTTGTTTTGTTTAATTATTTTGTATATTTGTTAAACAAATGAAAGAAAAAGTTATTATAATAGGCTCAGGATTTTCATCATTATCAGCTTCTTGCTATTTAGCAAAAGAAGGTTATGATGTTACTATTCTTGAAAAAAATGGTAGTGTAGGAGGAAGAGCTCGTATACTTCAAAATGAAGGTTTTAAATTTGATATTGGTCCAACTTGGTATTGGATGCCAGATGTTTTTGATAAATTTTTTTCAGACTTCAATAAAAAAACTTCAGATTTTTACGATTTAGAAAAATTAGCACCTGCATATCAGGTTTATTTTGATGTGCTGAATTCTTTAACTATTTCAGATAATATAGAAGAAATATATGCAGTTTTTGAAAATGAAGAAGAGGGAAGCTCTGTTTATCTAAAGAAATTTTTAAAAGCTGCTAAATTTAATTATGAAGTAGCTGTTAATAATTTAGTTTATAAGCCTGGAAATTCAATAACAGAATTAATCACTTTTGATACTATAAAAAATGTGAATCAGTTTTTTAAAAGTATCAGTACTGAAGTTAGAGCCAATATTAAAAGCAAAAAATTAATTCAAATTTTAGAATTCCCAGTATTATTCTTAGGGGCTAAACCTTCCAATACTCCAAGTTTTTATAGTTTTATGAATTATGCCGATTTTGGGTTAGGAACTTGGCATCCAAAAGGTGGAATGTTTGAAGTTGTTAAAGGTTTTGTTTCATTAGCAACCGAATTAGGAGTTACAATTAAAACCAATCAAAATGTTGAAAAGATTGTTGTTGAAAATGGTAAAGCAATTGCTGTGAAAGTTGATGGTGAAATTTTAGAGACCGATATTGTTGTAAGTGGTGCAGATTACCACCATACAGAAACATTGTTGGATAAAAAATATAGAATGTATTCAGAAAAATATTGGTCAACCAAAACTTTTGCACCATCATCATTGCTTTTTTATGTTGGTTTCAATAAAAAATTAAAAAATATTTCACATCACACCTTGTTTTTCGATACAGATTTTGATGTGCATGCAATAGATATATATGATACACCAAAATGGCCAAAGGAGCCGCTTTTTTACGCAAGTTTCCCAAGTGTAACCGATAATAGTTTTGCCCCTATTGATAAAGAAGCGGCTACTTTTTTAATTCCAATTGCTCCAGGAATTGAAGATACTCCTGAAATTAGAGAGCGTTATTTTGTAAAAATTATTGAACGATTAGAAAAATTAACAAATCAAAAAGTTAGTGATTCAATAATTTTTAAAGAATCTTATTGTGTAAATGATTTTATTGAAGACTATAATTCCTATAAAGGAAATGCTTATGGTTTGGCAAATACCTTGTTGCAAACGGCATTTTTACGTCCTAAAATAAAAAGTGATAAAGTAAAAAATATGTTTTTTACAGGACAATTAACGGTTCCTGGACCTGGAGTTCCACCGTCAATAATTTCAGGTAAAATTGTTTCACAAATGGTACTCAAAAATTCTAAAATAAATATTAAATCAATCACATAAAAATATGAAACAGCTATTTGATCAAACTGGATTTGAGTGTAGTAAGGTTGTTACAAAAAAATACAGCACTTCATTTTCATTAGCAGTAAATATGTTATCTCCAAAAATTAGAGAAGATATTTATAGTATTTATGCATTTGTTAGAGTAGCCGATGAGATTGTAGATTCATTTCATGGCTATGATAAAAATAAATTAATCAATAAATTTGAAGAAGATTATTACAATGCTTTAGAAACAGGTATTAGTTTAAATCCAATTTTAAATAGTTTTCAGCTAACAGTTAAAAAGTGTAATATTACGGATGATTTGGTGCAAGCTTTTTTAACAAGTATGAAACTTGATTTAAATAAAACAGAATATGAAACTCAAGCTGAATACAATAATTATATTTATGGTTCAGCAGATGTGGTAGGATTAATGTGTTTAAAAGTATTTGTAAATGGGGATAATGAAAAGTATGAATCTTTAAAAAGTTATGCTATGCGTTTGGGTTCTGCATTTCAAAAAGTAAATTTTTTAAGAGATTTAAAAGATGATTATGAAATTTTGAATCGTTCTTATTTTCCAGGAGTAAATTTTGAGTCCTTGAACTATGAAGCCAAGCAATCAATTATTAATGAAATTGAAGAAGATTTTATAGAAGCTTATAAAGGCATAAAATTATTACCAATTGAAGCAAAGTTTGGAGTTTACACAGCATATATTTACTATAAAAGATTGTTGTCTAAGTTAAAGAGTACGCCATCTGAGAAAATTTTAACCACAAGAATAAGAGTTTCTAATCCAATGAAATTAAGTTTGTTGGCACGTTCATTTTTGGTGTTTAAGTTAAATTTATTATAATATTTATGAAGTTATTTTTGTTTTTTGCTTTATTTACATTTTCAGTTTACTCAATTGAAATTGAGGAAATTAGAAATAATTTTTTAAATGTAACAAGTATCAAAGAAGCGGATAATTATATTCAATTACTCGAAAAAAGTAACTTAAAAGAGGCTAATACATACAAGGCAGCCTTGCTATTGATGAAGGCAAAATTTGCATTTTTTCCTTTTAATAAATGGAGCTATTTTAAAAATGGTTCTGAGTTGCTGGATATTTCAATAGAAAGTGATCCAACCAACATAGAAATGCGTTATATACGTTTTTTGTTTCAAAGTGAAATACCTAATTTTTTGGGTTATCATAAAAATTTACAAGAAGATTATAATTTAATAATTAACAATATAATTAAATCTTCGTTACCTTTAAAGTTCAAGCAAACTATGTTGAGTAAAATGTTGTTGGTTAAAGGTATAACGGAGAGCCAAACAGTTAAGATTCATAAAATAACACAAAGAATATGATTTTTATTTTAGTTACACTTATAACATTTGCATTCATGGAATGTGTTACCTGGTTAACTCATAAGTTTGTAATGCATGGATTTATGTGGTATTTTCATGAGGACCATCATCAACCAAAATATCAAAATTGGTTTGAAAGAAATGATGTGTTTTTTGTTGTTTTTGCTGTACCAAGTATATTGTTGTTTTATTTCGGATTTCAAGGCGGATTAAATTTTCTATTTTTTATAGGTTTGGGCATATTTTTTTACGGACTTGCCTATTTTTTAGTGCATGATGTTTTAATTCATAGGCGCTTTAAATGGTTTAATAAAACCAATAATAAATATTTAGTAGGATTAAGAAAAGCACATAAAGTTCATCATAAGCATTTAGGGAAGGAAGAAGGTGAATGTTTTGGAATGTTATTTGTTCCTTTTAAATATTTTAAGGTATAATGAGTCTTTATTTATTTTTAAATATAGCATCCTTTATAGTTCCATTTGCTTATAGTTTTGAAAAAAAAATGCGATTCATTAAATGGTGGAAATCGGTTTTTTTGTCGCTTTTTATTGTTGCGTTCTTTTTTTTAGTTTGGGATGTTATTTTCACAAAAATAGGTGTCTGGGGTTTTAATCCCTTGTATCACGTTAACCTTATTATTTTTGGGCTTCCCTTGGAAGAAATATTATTTTTCATCTGTATTCCTTATGCAAGTATTTTTACACATTATGCAGTAGGCTATTTTTTTTCGAACCTACAATTGTCAAAAAAAGTGACTGACTATATAACAATAGTTTTGTTTTTTATATCGGTTGTTGTTTTAATTTTAAATTCAGAAAAATGGTATACGTTTGTAAATTTTTCTGTTTTTGCCGGTTTGTTGGCCTATTCCTTTTTTACTAAAAATACGATTTTGAAAAAATTCTATCTTACTTTTTTGGTTATATTGATTCCGTTTTTTATTGTAAACGGTATTTTAACAGGTAGTTTTATTCATCAGGAGGTTGTTTGGTATAACAATGCTGAAAATTTAGACTTTAGAATTGGAACGGTACCTGTAGAAGATGCTTTTTATGCGTTTAGCATGCTTTTTGCTAATTTAATTTTAATTGAAAAGTTTAAAAAGGTATTCAAGTAATTGAAGTTTATGAAGAAAAACGAAATTGCCATTTTTTGGTTTAGACGTGATTTAAGGTTAGAAGATAATTGTGGATTGTACAATGCCCTACAATCTGGTTACAAAGTATTGCCAATTTTTATTTTTGATGAAGAAATTTTGAATGAACTTCCAAAAAATGATGCTAGAGTATCCTTTATTCATGAAACTTTAAATGTTATAAATAATGAATTACATAAAATAGGTAGTGCTCTTAAAATTGAAAAAGGAAACGTTTTTGAAGTTTGGAAAAATTTGCTTGAAAACTACGCTATAAAGGAAGTTTATATAAATAAAGATTATGAGCCTTATGCTATTAAAAGAGAGGGGAAATTAAAATCATTTTTAAATGAAAAAGAAGTAGCGTTTAAAGCTTATAAAGACCAAGTAATTTTTGAAGAAGACGAAATTGTAAAGGATGATGGTTTACCGTATACAGTATATACTCCATATAAAAATAAATGGTTGCAGAAATACCATAATACTGTTATTCAAAAATTTCCTTCAGAAACATTAAAAGATAATTTTTTAAAAGCTGCTTTTTCATTTCCAAACTTGTCTGATATAGGTTTTCTAAAGTCTTCAATTAAAGTGAAGCCAATAAATGATTTGTGTATTTCAAATTATGCTAAAACTAGAGATAGCCCTTCTGTAGAAACATCTAATTTATCTGTTCATTTACGTTTTGGGTTGATAAGTGTTAGAGAGTTAGTTGATTTTACAATAAAAGTTGATGCTACATTTACAAGTGAGTTAATTTGGCGTGAGTTTTTTATGCAAATTTTGTATCATTTCCCAAAAGTTATAAATGAGAATTTTAAACCGAAATACGATTTTATTCAATGGAGAAATAATGAAGATGAATTCAAGCTTTGGTGTGAAGGGAAAACAGGATACCCAATTGTTGATGCAGGAATGCGACAATTGAATGCAACTGGTTATATGCACAATAGGGTAAGAATGATAGTTGCTAGTTTTTTAATAAAGCATTTATTAGTTGATTGGCGTTGGGGTGAAGCTTATTTTGCTGAAAAATTATTGGATTTTGATTTGTCCGCTAACAATGGTAACTGGCAATGGGTTGCGGGTACTGGTTGTGATGCGGCACCTTATTTTAGAGTTTTTAACCCATTTACGCAGCAACAAAAGTTTGATCCAGATTTTAAATATATAGAAAAGTGGCATACCTATTATAAGGAAACTCCAGAAATTGTGGAACATAAATTTGCGAGAGAAAGGTATTTAGAGGTGTTAAAAAAAGCGCTATTTTAAAGGTTCTGCCAATTTTGAAATCATCCCGTTAAATACAAAATAATGAAATGGTACCACAGAAATCCAATACAGCCGTCCTGCAATACCTTTAGGTCTAAAAGTAGCAGTTTGATACAATATGTTGCCTTCAATTTTAAATTCTAACCAAGCTTCTCCCGGAAGTATCATTTCAGCATATAATAAGAGTCTTTTCTTATTTTTATCGGCGTAAATTACACGCCAAAAATCAAGGGAATCACCAATGTTGAGTTCTGTTGGATTTGTTCGGCCTCTTCTTAATCCTATACCTCCAACAACTTGATCAAAAAAACCTCTTAATTTCCATAAAAAATTTCCATAATACCAGCCATTTTCTCCTCCAATAGACCAAATTTTATCAATAGTTTCTATTGGGTTAATAATGGAGCGTTGCTTAATGTCTTTATAGCATCCATAGTGTGGTACGTTTATATATTCATGAGCTTTGTGTTGTAAACGGCCGCTGATAAATGAATCTTTCCAACTTGAAATAATACTGTTTTGTTCAATTTTTACAAATGCATTTTTTATTGCTTTTTTGTAAGAAATTGGTTTTATAGCTAATAGTTCATTAATGTTACTGGGCTTTCCAATAATTTCAATGCCCATACTATTTACAAGTGAAGATGCAAGTTTATAAGATGTTGATGTTACAAAGAACAGCCAGTATGAAGATAATTTTGGGGTCATAATAGGTACCGTTAGAATGTATCTTTTAAGACCTCTTATTTTTGCAAATCCGAGCAACATTTCTTGATAAGTTAATATTTCTGGGCCAAAAATATCAAAAGATTTATTGTATAATTTTTCATTCCCAATTGCTCTCAATAAAAATTTTAAAACATCTCTTATTGCAATAGGTTGTGTTTTGGTGTTTAGCCATTTTGGAGCAATCATAATAGGTAATTTTTCAACTAAATCTCTTATAATTTCAAATGATGAACTTCCTGAACCAACAATGATGCCTGCTTTATAAGTGGTAAGTGCATATCTATCAGATTGCAAAATATTTTCTACATTTTTTCTGGATAGTAAGTGTTTAGAAAGTTTCGTGTCGTTCGTAATGCCACTTAAATAAATTACTTGTTTTGCTGAAGTTTTTTCTATAAAATTTTTAAAGTTTTGAGCGCATTTTTCTTCTAAGGAATGAAATTCAGTTGAAGAATTAGACATGGAGTGTATCAAATAATAAGCAACATCAATATCTTTTGGAATATTTATTAAGGTGTCAGGCTTTAAAAAATCAGCTTCAACAATTTCGATAAATTCATCTTCGTTGTGTTTAATAGTTCTGGATGTGTCTCTTACAGAGCATACAACCGTATGGCCTTCATTCAATAATAGCGGTATCAATCGTTTTCCAATATAACCAGTTGAGCCTGTAATAAGAATTTTCATATAGTTTAAATTATAGGTCTTTGATATTCAAAGCGTTGTTTTAAATTTGGTATTGTATAGCCATCCAAACCATTAATTGCTGCAATTGCTCCTTTGGATAAATTAATAAACCCATCTTCTTCCAATAGATTTTCTTTGATATAAAGCCCCTGTATTTCTCCAATAACAAGTTTGGTATTGTTGGCCTTGATATCATATTCTTCAACATATTTCATAGCTAATTGAACCGGGCAATTTTTAACAAATGGCGCATAAAAATTATCTTTATAATCTGTTTTTAAATTGGTTACATTAAATTCTGAAATATTTTTGTCATATTTTGCTGATGTATGATGTGCATCTTTTAATATTTTTTTGTGAATATGATTGATTGTAAAATAACCAGTCTCCATTATATTTTCATAGGTATTTCTTAAAACTGTGGTTGGTCTCAAGAAAAAACCTAGCATTGGTGGAGAGGAGCCAATATGCGTAATGGAACTAAAGATAGCAACATTTGTTATATTTTCAATTGATTTTGTTGCAATTAAATTAGCCGATTTATATCCTGCACAACTATTAATAAGGTTAATTTTATACAAGTGATTTAAAGCGTTTATTTTATGAGTGTCGAAATAAATCATTATAAATTTTTAAAATTATCAATCTTAATATTTTTTGCTTTTAAATCGAACATTAAATTATACAGCCCAAAAAAAGTTCTGTTAATGTAAATAAAGTGCTTAGAACCTCTATTGCCATTCATGTTTTTAAGTTCTGTGCTTTTTGAATAACGTTCACCCAAATCTGCAATTTGTTTAAAGAATTCGGGATTAGAGAAATCGAATGTTTCTTCATGAAATGGTTGTGTAAATAAACTTAACATATCATAAAACATGGCTGTGAAAAAAGCTAATTCTTCTTCAGAATCGTCATTTCTTAGTATTTCTAACTCAAATAAGGTTTCTTTAAATAATTGCGTGTTGTTAATATTTTCTTTTTTTGCCAATTCAAAATATGGCATATAAAATTCATCTGGAATGGTTTTCATACAGCCAAAATCAATTGCAATTAATTCCGTATTTTCTGAAATTAAAAAATTCCCGGGATGCGGATCCGCATGTACCTTTTTTAAATGATGTATTTGATACATATAAAAATCCCACAACGCTTGTCCTAATTTATTTGATTTTTTTTGATCTGTATTGTGTTTTGTGAACTCAGATAAATGTTCACCCTGCATCCAGTCCATGGTAATAATTTTTTCTGAAGAAAATGCTGAATAATAATTAGGGAATCGTAAATTAGGAATATGAGCACATGCGGCTGAAATTTCTTTGCTTTGTTTAATTTCTAAAAAGTAATTTGTTTCTTCAATTAGTTTGTCTTCAACTTCTTTAAAATATTTATCGGAATCTTTACCTTTTATGTTAAACATACTAATTGCAATAGGTTTTACCAATGCTAAATCACTAGAAATGCTATTTGCAATGCCTGGATATTGTATTTTCACCGCTAAATTTTTACCATTTTTTGTAGCTTTATGAACCTGTCCAATACTTGCGGCATTTACAGAATTAGCATTAAAGGTATCAAATAGTTCATTTGGCGATTTTCCAAAGTATTTTTTAAATGTTTTAACGACCAATGGAGCAGATAAAGGCGGTACGGAAAATTGCGACAGTGAAAATTTTTCTACATAGGCTTGTGGTAAAATGCTTTTTTCCATACTTAGCATTTGGGCAACTTTTAAAGCACTTCCTTTTAGTTTTTTTAAACCATCGTATATATCTTCGGCATTGTTTTTATTTAAGCGTTCTTTAGCTTCAATTTCTGGATTTATAATTTTATCTCCATAATATTTTATATAGTTTACGCCCACTTTTGCGCCTGTTTGCATTAGTTTAGAGGCTCTTTGCATTTTAGAAACCGGAATTGTATCGATGCTTTTCATCATTGTCTATAAATTTAAATTCATTTTTTCCTTGTACAAAAATTTACCAAAATCAATCATACTTTTTAAAGGCGTTGTCGCCATGATATCGAAACTGGTATTTACTGACTTTTCAATAAAAATGTCCGTTTTTTCAAAGGCTACAGAGCTGTCATTTAGCCAAAATTGCAATGTCATTAAAAGCTGTACCCAAGCACTTTCCTGAATGCTTTTCTGTTGAAACTGCGTGATGTTTTTATGTTTGAAATCAATCGTTTCTATTTCAAGTCCGTTGATATACTGTACAAAGCTCATTTTTAGCTCAGAAAGTGTTTTGAGTTTATTTAAATGATTTTTATTATCATTCAGCACCATTAAAATATAGCTTCTGTTGGCCGAAAGATTTTCAAAAAAAGTAAAATAAAAACTTAATAATTTGTTTCGAGAGTCAAATGTTGGGTATTCTTCACTGTTTTCTAATGCCTGCATTGCATTGTTAAAGAAAGCTTTAAATATTGCTTTTTCAAGAGATTCAAAAGAACCAAAATAATTATAAAATAATGATTCCTCAAAGTTGGAAGCTTTAGCAAATGCGTAAACTGACTTTGGTGAAGATTCATTTTCTAAAACATAGTTCATATAACTTGATATTATTTCAACGTCTGTTATTTCTTTATTTTTTACCATTATCTTTTTTGTTTAATTAATTAGTTTGTAAAATAAACAAAAATTAATACAAAATCAAATAGGTAGTTATAGTAAATATTTATGATTATATAAATAAAAGATATCCACATTATTTTGAAAAGCCTTTAATATTGTTTAATATTGTATCAAATAAATTAAACAAAAAATGAATTATAAATCGGCTGTTACTAGAAGAGAACATTTCAATTCAGCACATAGATTGCATAATACAACGTGGTCTCATGAAAGGAATAAAAGTGTATTTGGTAAATGCAATAACCCAAATTTTCATGGGCATAATTATGAACTTGAAGTAAAGGTAATTGGTTCTATTAATGAGGATACGGGTTATGTTATAGATACGAAAGACTTATCGGATTTAATTAAAATGCACATTCTTGAAAAATTTGACCACAAAAATTTAAACTTAGATGTTGAAGAGTTTAAAGATTTAAATCCAACTGTCGAAAATATTGCAATGGTTATTTATATGATTTTAAGACCTCTTTTAGAGGAACAATACGAACTAAAAATTAAGCTTTATGAAACACCAAGAAACTTTGTTGAATTTCCCTATTAACGGAAATAAATTAAACGGTTTTTCGTTTGATGAAATAGGAGACGATCATTTATATACTGGAATTGAAACGCCATTAACGGAAGATGCTTTTTTGTTAAATGATGAAGAAAAGAAGGAAAAAATATCTGATTTATTTGCACAAATAATGGAAGTAATGGGATTGGATTTAACTGATGACTCTTTAAAAGGGACTCCTAAAAGGGTTGCTAAAATGTATATTGATGAGATTTTTTCAGGATTAAATCCAGCAAATAAGCCCAAAATAGCATTGTTTGAAAACAAATATCAATACAAACAAATGTTAGTTGAAAAAAACATTCAGTTTTATTCTAATTGCGAACATCATTTTGTGCCAATTTTTGGTAAAGTTCACGTGGCTTATATATCATCAGGCAAAGTTATTGGGCTATCAAAAATTAACAGAATTGTACAATATTTTGCAAACAGACCACAAGTACAGGAGCGTTTGACAAATCAAATTGCTAGAGAATTAGCTTCAGTTTTAGAAACTGAAGATATTGCAGTAATTATTGATGCTAAACATTTGTGTGTGGCTTCCAGAGGAATTAAAGATGATTCATCAGCAACAGTAACAAGTTATTATGGTGGCGTGTTTAATTCCCCAGAAAAAATTGTTGAATTTCACAATTATTTAAATTTTTAAATGATGGATTTAGTAGAAAAAGCATTGGAATTTGAGCAACGTAAAATTTCATTAAAAACAACCAACGAACGCATTATAGCTTCAAAAGAAGTAAAGTCGCTTATTTTAGGAATTAATGAAATCTATAAAAAAACTAAAAATCCAAATTTAATGGATTTAATGAAGCGATTAACGGTTATTAAGAAGAAAGCCGAGAAAAGATTACTTATGACAGTAAGGGTTTAAAAGATGAAGACAGTGGTAATTATTGGCGGCAGTAAAGGTGTAGGGGAAGCTATTTTAAGGAGTCAGCTTAACACTCATAAAGTTATAAATATAAGTAGGTCAAAACCTTCAATTATTCATGAAAATTTACTACATTATAACTGTGATATTTTAGTGGATGAATTGCCGGATTTAAATGAGGTTGACAGTTTAATTTACTGTCCTGGAAGTATTAATTTGAAACCATTTTTAAGATTGAAAATTGAAGAGTACCAATCAGATTTTGAAATTAATTTCTTAGGAGCTGTTAAAGCTATACAAAAGTATTTACCACAATTAAAACAATCAAATAAATCGACCATATTGCTTTTTAGTACTGTTGCAACCAAATTAGGAATGCCTTTTCATACCAGTATTGCATCGGCAAAGTCGGCAGTTGAAGGACTAGTGAAATCATTAGGTGCAGAGTTGGCTCCAAAAATTCGAATCAATGCTATTGCGCCTACCATTACAAATACAACCTTAGCTGAAAAATTATTAAGAAATGATGCTATGAAAGAAGCAATTGCAGAGCGGCATCCTCTAAAAAAATATTTAATACCACAGGAAGTTGCTGATATGGCAGATTTTTTAATTTCGGAAAAATCAGGATCAATGTCAGGGCAAATAATTAGTCTAGATTGTGGTATTGTAACTTTTAAAATTTAATATATATGAAATCAATAGCAATAATAGCAACTATATTTAGTTTGTTATTTTCAACAGTATTAATAACAAATAATTCAATATTTATGAAACCTAAAGCATCAATTTACGATATTTCTATAAAAAGTTTATCAGGTGAAAAAATAGATTTAGCAAAGTTTAAAGGAAAGAAAATTCTTTTTGTAAACACAGCTTCAGAATGTGGTTTTACAAAACAATATGCCGATTTACAAAAACTGCACGAAGCATATAAAGATAAATTAGTTGTAATTGGGGTGCCTTGCAATCAGTTTGGAGGTCAAGAACCAGGAAATGCAATGCAAATTCAATCTTTTTGTCAGGTTAATTATGGGGTTACATTTTTAATGACTGAAAAGGTTGATGTTAAGGGAGATAAACAACATCCTTTATATAAATGGCTAACTCAAAAAGAAATGAATGGTGTAAAAAGTAGTTCTGTAAAATGGAATTTTCAAAAATACTTAATTGATGAGAATGGTAATTTTATTGATTATTATTACTCAATTACAGGTCCTATGAGTAGTAAAATAACAAAGCAACTGTAATGAAACAATTGATGTGGTTAGTATTGTTTTTACTAATAAATTTTTCAGCACTTGGTATTGGTACTTGGCTAATGAATAGCGGCCCAACTTCTAATTGGTACTTAACATTAAATAAGGCTCCTTGGACACCTCCGGGATGGGTTTTTGGTGTTGCTTGGACAACTATAATGGTCTGTTTTTCAATCTATTTATCTTATTTAATGAACGCAAAAGCGACCGATACGTTTTGGTTGCTATTTATAATTCAATTTGTTTTAAATGTATCCTGGAATTATGTGTTTTTTAATCAACATGCTATTGGTTTTGGGTTGATTGTGATCGTGTTGCTCACTGTGGTTGTTGGGTATTACTTGTTCAATTTTCTTTCTGAGATGAAATTGAAATCTTTATTAATTGCACCTTATTTTGTGTGGTTACTTATTGCAACAAGCTTAAACGCTTACTCCTATTTAAAAAATTAGCTCAATGGAATTTTCTTCAAAAGGAATAGTTTATCGTTTATCATCAAAGCAAAAATTGCCAATTTCAGTGGAGCAAGCTTGGAATTTTTTATCAAATCCAAAAAATTTAAAAACAATTACGCCTAATTATATGAGTTTTGATATTATTTCTGGTGATGATAAGCAAATGTTTGCAGGGCAAATTATTCAGTATATCGTTACACCAGTATTTGGTATTAAAACAAATTGGGTTACAGAAATAACTCAAGTGGTTGATAAAAAATATTTTGTTGATGAACAACGATTTGGACCTTATGCTTTATGGCATCATAAACATTTTATAAAAGAAATTGAAGGTGGAGTTGAGATGGAAGACATTATAGATTATAAAGTTCCGTTTGGTTTTATAGGGAGAATGGTTCATCCAATACTAGTAAAACCTAAATTAATAGAAATATTTAACTATAGAACTCAAAAATTAATTGAGTTATTTGGTTCGTTAAAGTAAAAATAATGTTTTTAAAAATTTTAATAATGTCAATAATAATAAGTAGTAGTATGCTCATTTTCGATTTTAATAAAACAAGTGATATTTCTGATTGGAAGGTAGTTAATGATGTGGTTATGGGAGGACGTTCAACAAGTGAATTCTATTTAAATGAGCAAGGACATGGTGTTTTTACTGGAGCTGTATCTTTAGAAAATAATGGAGGATTTTCATTTCTACGCTATCGATTTAATGAAAAAAACATCAAAGACTTCAAGAAAGTAATTATAAAATTAAAGGGAGATGGAAAAGAGTATCAGTTTAGAGTAAAATCTAATAAATACAATCAAGAATCTTATAAAAAAGTTTTCAAAACTACTGGAGATTGGCAAACTATTGAAATTTTACTTTCAGATCTTCAACCAACCTTTAGAGGTCAAAAACTTAATATTCCAAACTTCACTTCAAATAAACTGGAGGAAATAGGTTTTTTAATTGCCAATAAAAAAAATGAATCATTTGCTCTTATCATAAATAAAATAGTTTTAGAATAGAGCAGAGTTAAACCATAGTAACTTCAATAAGTGTACTGCTTTTTTTTAAATTTATTTTATAAAATTAGTTAAGAGAATTTTTAAATTTTCTTAAATTTTATTTCTTGCTACCTCTGTATCTTTCGAAGATAATTTCATCTTTTTATTTGTGTGCTTTGTTACAAAAACAAAATTAACACTATTTCTAATAGATATAACTATATAAATATCAGTTAATTAGATTTGTAATTTCAATCGATTCTAAATAATATTTGAAGTGTTTTAGCTGATATATATCATTATAAATTTTACATTATTGCTATAATTTTACCTCTGTAAAAAGATATAATAATCAGAGTTTGTAATTATTGGTATTAATAATTTAAAGTTTTTACAAATTTAATAGTGTAAATATAAAGTATAATGAAAGAAGAGAAATCAAAATTAATTTGTGATGCTAATGAAGCAGTTGCTATTATTGCCCACAAAACAAATGAAGTTTGTGCTATCTATCCTATAACACCAGCATCCCCAATGGGAGAACACGTAGATGTTTATAGTTCAGAAGGTAGAAAAAACATTTGGAATAATGTTCCTAGAATTGTAGAAATGCAGAGTGAAGGTGGAGCAGCAGGTGCTGTGCACGGTTCATTACAAGCTGGAGCTTTAACAACCACATTTACAGCATCTCAAGGATTGTTGTTAATGATACCAAATATGTATAAAATGGCCGGTGAGTTATTACCATCGGTAATACATGTTGCTGCAAGAACAATTGCAACTCATGCATTATCAATTTTTGGAGATCATTCAGATGTAATGTCTGCACGCGCAACTGGATTTTCTATGTTATTTGCTGGAAGTGTTCAAGAAGCACATGATTTCGCATTAATATCGCAAGTGGCTACTTTAAAAAGTAGAGTGCCATTTTTAAATATTTTTGATGGTTTTAGAACATCGCATGAAATTTCTAAAATTGATGCAATTCCTGATGCAGTTATTACTGCAATGATGCCAGAAGATGAAGTAATGAAACATAGAAAGCGTTCATTAGATTCTGATAATCCAACAATAAAAGGTACAGCTCAAAATCCTGATGTATTTTTCCAAGCACGTGAAGCTTGTAATACATTTTATAAGAAAGTTCCAGGTATTGTTCAAGAAACAATGGATGAATTCTACAAGCATACAGGTAGAAAATATAGCTTATTCTATTATATTGGTCACCCAGAAGCTGAAAAAGTAGTTGTAATTATGGGGTCTGGAGAAGGACCTGTAAGAGAAACTATTGATACAATGGTTGAAAAAGGTGAAAAAGTAGGTGCATTATTTGTGCGTTTATACCGTCCATTCTCAGTAACTGACTTCTTAAATGAATTACCTAAATCAGTTAAAAAATTAGCAGTTTTAGATAGAACTAAAGAGCCAGGAAGTGTTGGAGAACCTTTATATTTAGATGTAGTTACTGCATTTGTTGAAATGGGTGAAACTATGCCAACTATTGTTGGTGGTCGTTACGGACTTTCTTCAAAAGAATTTACACCAGCAATGGTGAAAGGTATTTTTGATGAATTAGAAAACAAAAAACCAAAAAATCATTTTACAGTAGGTATTAATGATGACGTTACACATACAAGCTTACCAATTAATCCTTATTTCCAAACAAGAAAAACTACATTTAACTGTATGTTCTATGGTTTAGGATCTGATGGTACTGTTGGTGCAAATAAAAATTCTATTAAAATTATTGGTGAAACGACTGATAATTATGTGCAAGGGTATTTTGTGTACGATTCTAAAAAAGCGGGAGCACAAACTATCTCACATTTACGTTTTGGACCAGAACCAATTTATTCAAGTTATTTAATTAATAAAGCTAATTTTATAGCTTGTCACCAACCTAATTTTGTGTATGAATATGATATTCTAAAAAACATAAAAGAAGGAGGAACATTCTTATTAAACACACCACATTCTAAATATAAAATTTGGGCAGAGTTACCAAGTGTAATTCAAAAAAGAATTATTGAAAATAATATTGAATTTTACGTAATTGATGCTACAAAAGTGGCGTTAGAAGCTAAATTAGGTAAACGTACAAATACAGTATTACAAACTTGTTTCTTTGCAATTTCTGGTGTATTACCAAAAGATGAAGCAATCAAAAAAATTAAAGACGCTATTGTAAAATCATATTCTCATAAAGGGGATAAGGTGGTACAAATGAACTTTAAAGCGGTAGATACTTCATTAGAAAATCTTCAAAAAGTAGAATATCCACTACACAAAACGAATGAAGATGGTTTGTTACCATTGATGACTGGTGATGCCGATCCTTTTGTAAAAGAAGTTTTAGGAACTATTTTAGCTGGTAACGGAGATTCTTTACCTGTAAGTGCTTTTCCTGTTGATGGAACTTTCCCAACTGGAACTACACAATATGAAAAAAGAGGTATTGCAACTGTTGTACCAACTTGGGATGATGCTGATTTGTGTACACAATGTAACAAATGTGTAGCTATTTGTCCACACGCAGCAATTAGAGCAAAAGTTGTTTCTAACGATTTATTAGTTGATTCACCAAGCTCATTAAAACGTGTTCCTGCAAAAGGAAGACCATTTGATAGCAAAACTGAAAGCTATATTTTACAAGTTTCTCCTGAAGATTGTACAGGATGTGATCTTTGTGTTGCTGTTTGTCCTGCTGAAAGTAAAGAAGTAGCAAATACATTTGCAATTAACTTAGCTGATAAACGCGAAGTTGAAAAAGTTGAAAATGTTAATTGGGATTACTTTATTAATTTACCAGACTATGACAGAAAAGAATTGGTAACTTCAACAGTAAAAGGTTCACAATTTTTACAACCATTGTTTGAGTTCTCTGGAGCTTGTTCAGGTTGTGGAGAAACACCTTATATTAAAATGATTACTCAATTATATGGTGATAGTATTTTGATTGCAAATGCAACGGGTTGTTCTTCTATTTATGGAGCTAACTTACCAACTACACCTTATACTAAAAATAAAGCAGGTCGTGGACCAGCTTGGGCAAATTCATTATTTGAAGACAATGCTGAATTTGGTTTAGGTATGAAATTAGCTTTATCTAAAAAACAAGAAATTGCAGTTGATTTATTAAAAACGTTAGAAAGTAAAATTGGCAGTACATTGGTTAATGATATTTTAAACAATGAGGAAACTAATGAAACTTTAAAAGAGCAAAAATTAACTAATATTGATGAGTTAAATGCTATTTTAAATACAATTGATACCTATGATGCTAAAAAATTGCGAAACCTTTCAGAATACTTACGTAAAAAAGACGTTTGGATTTTTGGTGGTGACGGTTGGGCTTATGATATTGGATATGGTGGACTAGATCATTTATTCTCTTCAGGTGAAAACATCAATGTATTGGTAATGGATACTGAAGTATATTCAAATACTGGTGGTCAAGCATCTAAAGCAACACCAATGGGAGCAAGTGCTAAATTTGCAATCAATGGTAAAATGACTTCTAAGAAAAGTTTAGCTTTACAAGCAGTTTCTTATGGAAATGTGTATGTTGCCCAAATAGCAATTGGTGCTAAAGATAACCAAACATTGAAAGCTATTGAAGAAGCAGCGGCTTATCCAGGACCTTCATTAATTATTGCTTATTCTCATTGTGGTGAACACGGTTACGATTTAAAAGACGGAGCTACACACCAAGAAAAAGCTGTAGAAACAGGTTACTGGCCATTATTTAGATTCAATCCTTTGTCAGAAAAAGGAAAGAAATTTAGATTAGATTCTAAAGCGCCTTCTGCACCTCTTCAAGAGTTTATGTATAAAGAAACTCGTTTTACAAGAGTTGTAAAAGAAAACCCAGAATTAGCTGGTGTGTTACTAGAAAAAGCACAAGAGCAAGTAGATTCTCAATGGGAAAGATTAGAACTTTATAAAAATTTATAAACTTTGATTAACCTTAAAAGTGCTGAGAATGTTATGTTTTCAGCACTTTTTTTAACTTTTTAAAAACCAATTGATATGAATGATAGATCGGATGCTTTTTTTAAAGAAGCAGCAAAAAAATTAACTGAAGCAAAAAATGAATTATTTAAACCTGCAGAAGACTTTGTAAGTTACTCGGTATGTAAAAATTCACAATTTGCAATTGAAAATTATTTGAAAGGTTATTTAATTTCAAATAATGTAAAAATTGAAGGCAATGAAACAATTGAAAGTTTATTTAATAAATGTGTGAGTATTGATGAAAACTTCAATAAAATTGATTTAAGTGCAATGGGTTGTAAAAATCATCCTATAGATTCAAGGTATTGTTCAGAAATAAATTCTGTGAGTGCTTGTTTTGATTCAGCAGATAGCATTGATACTTATTTTAAAAAAAATAAAATTATATAATACTTCTCTTTTTTTTGGTTTGCGGAAGTAAAAACTTACTGTACATTTGTAAAAATTAGTTTATAAATGAATTATATTTTATTTGATGGAACGGTTAGGAATTCTTTATTGCCGTTAACTTTTACGCGTCCTGTTGCTGAGTTAAGAATAGGTATTCTTACTATTCGCGAAAAATGGGAACAACATTTAGGTTTTACAACCACAACACTTACTGAAGATTATTTAGAAGAAAAATATCCGATGGTTGAAATGGAGCACAATGTAATGATAAATGCTTCTTTTCTTCCTACTAAATTGTTGGCTGATGCTATTGCTGAGTTAACTGAAAATCAAGCAATTTTTATAAATGGTGAAGTTGTTGCTTTTTTTACAAATGAAACTCAAGATGAAGTTAATTTTGATTCCTATGAAATTATTGAATTTAAAAATGATGTAATTCAAATCAAGAACACTTGGGATTTATTTTCTTTGAATGATAAAGCATTAAAGGATGATTTTGAGTTGATTACTGAAGGTAGAAAATCTCAGCCAATTCCTAAAAATGTTCAAACAGTTAATGAAGATAATATCTTTATTGAAGAAGGAGCTGAAGTTTTATATTCATTTTTAAATGCAAGTACCGGACCAATTTACATAGGTAAAAATGCATTGGTTATGGAAGGAAGTTTAATTAGAGGTCCTTTCAGTTTAGGGGAAGAATCTGTAATTAAAATGGGTGCTAAAATTTATGGAGCAACTACAGTAGGTCCTTTTTGCAAAGTGGGAGGTGAAGTAAGTAATTCAATACTTTTTGCTTATTCAAGCAAAGGACATGAAGGTTATTTGGGTAATTCTGTTTTAGGTGAATGGTGTAATATAGGGGCAGACTCTAATAATTCAAACCTTAAAAATAATTATGCAGAAGTGAAGTTGTGGAATTATGAAACTGAAAATTTTGCGAAAACAGGATTGCAATTTTGCGGTTTAATAATGGCTGATCATTCTAAGTGTGCAATAAATACCATGTTTAATACTGGAACCGTAGTAGGAGTGAGTTCTAATATTTACGGTAGTAATTTTCCTAGAAATTTTATTCCATCTTTCAGTTGGGGAGGAGCCCAAGGTTTTTCAATATATCAAATAAATAAAGCAATTGAAACAGCAAAGTTGGTATATAAAAGAAGAAATGTGGAATTAGATGAAAAAGAAATCCGAATTTTAGAACATATTTTTGAAATTACTAAAAAACACAGAAATTTTTAGACACAAAAAAGCAGTGAAAAATATATTTTTCACTGCTTTTTATTTTATAGCTATTAAGAATTAACCTTTACTTTTAACAGAACCTGAACCAGAAGATTTTACTTTAACAACTGGTGGGTTTCCTGAATAGTAAATATTTCCTGATCCAACAGTTGATCCATGAATTTCTTTGCTAGCGTTTACTTTTGCATTCCCTGAACCAGCAATTTTAAGAGTTGTTATATCTGATTTTAAATCATAAGCATATACATTTCCAGATCCTGCAATACTACAAGTTAGTTCATTGGTAGTTCCATTTAAATAAATATTCCCTGAACCTGCAATACTTGAATTCAAATTTTTAGTTTGTACTTTTAAATTTAAATCACCAGAACCGGCTACACTTAATTTTAAATTTGGAGAATCAATGGCGTCATCTGATGTAATATTTCCAGACCCTGCTAATGAAACATCTTCAAGTTTTTGAAAAGGAACTCTAATTTCTATATTTTTAGTAGAATGAATTTGGAATCCTTTTTTAGTTTTAATTATTAACTCTCCATTTTCAATTTCTGTAAGTATATACTCCAGTAAATTTTCATCTGCTTTTATGACGATAGTTGAAATGTTTTCTTTTGATAAAGTAACATGAAATGAACCTGCAACGCCAATTTTAGTGAAGTTTGAGACAGTCCTTTTAGAAGTTGTAATGTCTCCATTTCCTTTTATTTTTTTTGAATACATTTGTGCATTCAATTGAGCACTTAAAATTAGTAAAACCAATAAGCTTGCTATTTTTTTCATTATGTAATTATTAATTGTTAAAGAAAGTAACACTACCGTAACTTGATTTTACAGATATTGTTGAGCTTGTTGATGGTTTATTATAAAAACCTTCATAATAGTTGGAAGATGTATTACTTGTTTCTTTGTTAAATGTAAATTCATTCGCTCCTTTTATACTTCCATAACTTAAGGTAGCATCAATATTAAATGAGTTGTTAGTGTTAATACCAAGCTTAATATGAGTGTAAGATGACTGTACTTTCAATAGTTTAAAGTTGTTACTTAAATCGCTAATTTTTAAGGAACCATAGTCAATATTAAAATTAGCAGTACCATTTAATTTACCAATTGTTGTATGCATATAATCGCTGTTTCCTTTTAAATTTCCAGCACTTTCAATTTTTAAATCTCCATAGTCACAGTCAAAATTTAAATCTACTAACATACCAAAAGAAAGATGTGAATAGTCAGCGTTTAATGTTATTCTACCAGCTTTTTCTACATGCAATGTGGAATAATCGGCATTTATACTACCATCTTTCATATATTGAATTTTAGAATTATTGGTATAATCAATATTAAGTTGATTGTTAGAATTTAGTAATTCACCAATATTCAATTTCCCATAATCACAATTTATTTTTGAAGTTCCTTCTAGCTTATCTATACTAATACTCCCATAATCATTAGATAAATTTATGTTGTTAGTTACAGGCATTTTAATTTGGTAATTAATTTCCATACTCACATTATTGTTCTTACCCCAAAAACTCCATGAGTTGGAAACTTTTTCAATAATTGTTTTAGCAGAGACACTAGAGTTATTTCCACTAAAATCAATAGTAATAGCATCTAATTTTTCTTTTACTTTTTCTTCATTATCTCCATTAGTAGTGATGTTT
>Ga0208304_10000445_pt1 | contig 22115 bp, 20 predicted proteins | sample ColrivemetaGS713_FD_187603 | JGI IMG/M metagenome (GOLD analysis project Ga0208304, IMG submission 187603) | Estuarine microbial communities from the Columbia River estuary - Flood tide ETM metaG S.713 (SPAdes) (version 2) | ecosystem: Environmental > Aquatic > Marine > Intertidal zone >... | reverse complement strand
TCAGTTCAGGGAATGGTGCTGAGGGCGCGCTGATCCTTCTGCTACTGTTGGGGGCGGTCGTTCTATTGGGCCGTCAGGGGCAGAGCGGTGCCAAGGCTCCGGTTTCGACCCAGACCGAACAGGATGACAGCAACGTCATCATGAAGTTCTGATCCTATGGGTTACCGCGCCCGTCCGATCATTCGGCGGAGCGGGTCAACCAATATCACACCGAGGCGCTGCTGCATCAGCGGCGCTTCGGCTGCTCCGGACAAGCCGAACTGAACGGTTTCGTCGCGGGCTGGAATGTAAAGCGTTCCGAAAATCCAATCCCAAATTGCTAGGCTGACGCCGTAATTTTTGTCATAGTGCACCGGATTGTCGCTGTGATGGATCTGGTGCATCGCGGGCGAGATAAAGACATGTTCCAATATCGGGCCAAAGCTGATCCAGATGTGGGAATGGTGAAAGTTTTGCAAAGCGAGCAGGGACAGGACGGCAAAGGCGTTGACCCCTGCAATTTCAACGATTGTCGTTCCAGGCGCGAGCGCCCCAACCAAAAGCCCCAAAATGATCCCTTGAACCACAGTCTGGATCGATGCGTTCATCAGGATCGCTAGCGGGTGTTGGCGATAGGCCGTGATCGGTGTCATGACAGCGGCACTATGGTGAACTGCATGTAGCGCCCAAAGCGCCTGAATGCGGTGGTGCGCCATGTGGCTGAAAAAGACAGCGAAATCGCCAACGATCCAGAACAGCAATCCGAGCGACAAGGGCGAAATGTCCGCAAAAGGCCCCATCACCCCTGGCACCCAGTCAGACACGATCACCGCAACGGCGGGGACGGCGGTGAAAATGGCGGTGATCCCCAAAAACGACATGACCCTAGTCAATAAAAAGAGCGCGATATCCACGCGTGTCGACGCATGTCGCCAGGCCGCACTTGGCAAAAGCCAGCTGACAAATCCCGACGTGCCGCCCCTTTGTCGGAACACGATCCAGCCGATCAACACCGTGGGAAGCAGATAGACGGGTGAAATGACCTGATTCAATCCGAACCAGTCATCGATCAAATTCTGGAACATGCGGCCCCCTGAGCATCTGCAACAAATCTCGAACCTTGTCCTGCAAAGGTCAAGCGTTCCGGTTGCCGCCGCAGTCAACTTGGTATAGCGGAACCGCATCAGATTTGCCCGAGGATTTGCTGCCATGTCCGACCCCATCAAAAACGGCCTGACCTATGCTGACGCAGGCGTTGATATCGACGCCGGAAACACGCTGGTCGAACGGATCAAACCTGCGGCCAAGCGCACAGCGCGACCGGGGGTGATGTCGGGCCTTGGTGGCTTTGGGGCTTTGTTTGATCTCAAGGGCGCGGGCTATGTCGATCCGGTTCTGGTGGCGGCCACTGACGGGGTCGGCACCAAGCTGCGGATTGCCATCGACACCGGAAATGTCGACACCATCGGGATCGACCTTGTGGCGATGTGTGTCAATGATCTGGTATGTCAGGGCGCTGAACCGCTGTTCTTTCTCGACTACTTTGCGACCGGCAAGCTGAACGTTGACGAGGCCACGCGGATCATCAACGGCATCGCTCTGGGCTGCGAACAATCCGGCTGTGCGCTGATCGGTGGGGAAACCGCCGAAATGCCGGGGATGTATCACAAAGGCGATTTCGACCTTGCCGGCTTTGCCGTTGGCGCGATGGAACGCGGCGCAGACCTGCCTGCCGGTGTTCAGGCGGGCGATGTCTTGCTGGGGCTGGGATCGAATGGCGTGCATTCGAACGGCTATTCCTTTGTGCGCAAGGTTGTCGAACTTTCCGGGCTTTCGTGGTCCGACGCCGCCCCCTTTGCCGATGCATCGCTGGGCGAGGCACTGCTTGCACCGACCCGTCTTTATGTGACCCAGACGCTCGCGGCCATTCGGGCCGGTGGGGTCCATGCGTTGGCCCATATCACCGGCGGCGGGCTGACCGAAAACCTGCCGCGCGTGTTGCCCGAAGGTTTGGGCGCCCATATCGATCTGTCGGCCTGGGATCTGCCGCCGGTGTTTCGCTGGCTGGCGGAAACGGCTGGAATGTCGGAACCCGAACTTCTCAAGACCTTCAATTCCGGCATCGGCATGATTGTCGTGGTCGATCCCGCGCGGGCCGATGTGCTGGCGCAGTTGTTGACCGACGCGGGCGAAACGGTGCGCCGGATCGGCACTGTCGAGGCAGGGCAGGGCGTCCGCTATTCCGGCAAGCTGCTGTGACAAAACGGGTCGCGATCCTGATTTCAGGGGGCGGGTCCAATATGGTCGCCCTCGTAAAATCAATGACCGAAGGCCATCCCGCCAAACCTGTTTTGGTGCTGTCGAACGACCCCGAGGCTGGCGGACTTGCCAAAGCCCGCGCCTTGAACGTCCCCACTTTTGTCGTCGATCACCGGCCCTTTGGCAAAGACCGCGCCGCGTTCGAGGCTGAACTGGACCGTGTCCTGACCGCAGCCAAGCCCGACATCATTTGCCTTGCCGGTTTCATGCGTATTCTGACGCCGGAGTTTACAGGCAAATGGGCGGGCCGGATGCTGAATATCCACCCGTCGCTTTTGCCGAAATACAAAGGCCTTCATACCCATGCCCGCGCAATCGAGGCTGGGGATCGCGAACACGGCTGCACCGTGCACGAAGTTACAGCCGAATTGGACGGCGGCCCGATCCTCGGTCAGGCGCGCATCGCGGTTTTGCCCGACGATACGCCTGATAGGCTAGCTGAACGGCTGCTGCCGATGGAACACGCGCTTTACCCAGCGGTGTTGCGGCGCTATGCGGCGGACGACAGGCGTTTGGTCGAAATATCGGCAGTCAATACCTCGGCCTCGTAGCGACGCAGGCAGGTGCGCGCGGTGCTGGTAGATTTCTGGACCAATTCTGGAAAAATCTCAGCGATTTCTGCCAAAGTATCCTTGTCCAATGCCTCAATAGCCTCGGCGCCCAAAAACAGGCTTTCTGTGGCGACGCCTTCGGCAAAGATGACCTCATGCGCATCGAGGATTAGATGCAGATAGGTAACCTCTGGCATCGGGGTGCGGCGAATGGTGGTGTCGTTCACCAGATATTTCGCCGCCACAAAGACCGGACCAGAGGCGAAATAGAATTCATTGCGCCAATCTCTGACCAACATCCGATGTTGCGGAGAAACGCGCAAACGGCGGTAATTTCCGATCGAACCGGGCTCAAAGGTGATCGGTGCCAGGAACCCCTTTGCCGGCACCGTTTTCTGGCCGATCCAGCGGATCGGCTGTAGGCCGTTGTCCTGTGTCTTGACCAAATCACCGATGCGGAGCGTCTCGATCGGCAGCGGGCCGATATCCGTTTCGATCAGAGTGCCTTTGACAAAACAAGGAAAGGTTGGGGGGGTGCTGGGAAGCGACGTAAACGGCAGTTCGACATATCGGGGCGGGTTGATACCTGGTCCGATTTGAATGGATCCAGAGTTGACTCCGTTTAGGTCAATGACGATGCCGGTGTCGCCTGGACCGTCGAGAATGATGTGTGTGTCCGACGTAGCGCGGCCATTATAGGCATCCGTATCAACAGACAGTGTCGAAGAAACCAGAACGCCGTCAGGATAAGTATAGATCGATATTGTCTGCCCTGTCACAAAACCAGTATCGCCCGCCGTCACATCGTTAATGACAATCTTGAAGACATCTGTAGCGCTGCCCAAGGGGGAGGCTTCGGCCAAGGTCACCTTGGTTCCGTTGCTCTTTCCAGAGACACTAACCGACCCAAAACTCGCAATTTGGTCGCCAGTAACATAGAGCTCGATAGTCGACACTATGGCCCGCGCTTTAGTTGCCCCCCCGAGCGATACAAAGCATTACCCATTAGTATAATGAAATATACCAAAAGTTGCAATGTCTGGTTGGCGACTTTCCATGCGCGAGACTTGCCCATTTTGTATGGCTTTCCTTGCAACCCGCTTTGCCTTATCAGGGCTGCGAATAAAGAATGTGAAAAAAGCGAAATTCGATGAAGACCATTACCAATACCGAGGAACTGGCCCAATTTTGTGAACGGGCCGCGACCCGGAGCTATGTGACAGTCGATACCGAATTTCTAAGAGAGCGGACCTATTGGTCTAAACTTTGCCTTTTGCAAATGGCCTATTCCGACGACGACGGCGGCGAGGCAGTTTTGGTTGACCCACTGGCCGAAGGCCTGTCGCTGGAACCGGTCTATGCGTTGTTTCGCAATACCGATGTCGTCAAAGTGTTCCACGCCGCCCGTCAGGATCTCGAGATTTTCTGGGTCGAGGCAGGGCTGATCCCCGATCCTTTGTTCGACACTCAGGTGGCGGCGATGGTTTGCGGATACGGGGAACAGGCGGGTTACGAAACCCTGGTGCGCAAGATTGCCAAGGCCGAGTTGGATAAATCCAGTCGGTTCACCGATTGGTCGCGGCGCCCCTTGTCAGATGCCCAGTTGAAATACGCGGTGGCCGATGTGACCCATCTGCGTGTGGTTTACGAAAACCTCGCTGCGCGGCTCAAGAAAACGGGGCGCGAACGCTGGGTGGCCGAAGAGATGGCGGTTCTCAAGGATCCGGCCACCTATGAAACAAAACCCGATGAGGCCTGGCAGCGGGTCAAGACCCGCACCAGCAGCCCCAAGTTCATGGCTATCGTCAAAGAACTCGCCCAATTCCGCGAGGCCTATGCCCAGTCAAAAAACATTCCCCGCAGCCGGGTTTACAAGGATGATGCGCTGGTTGAACTGGCCTCGACCAAGCCGCTGACGGAACAGGATCTGGGCCGGTCGCGTTTGCTTTTGCGCGAGGCCCGTAAGGGCGAGATTGCGGATGGTATTTTGGCGGCCGTTAAGGCAGGCATCGCCATGCCCGCAGACCAAATGCCCAAGCCCGACACATCGCGTGAAAAGCTTCAGGTGAATCCAGCCTTGGCCGATCTGTTGCGTGTCTTGCTCAAGGCGCGGTCAGATGCCGAAGATGTCGCACAAAAGCTGATCGCCACCTCTGCGGATCTGGATCTGTTGGCGGCGGGTTTGCGTGATATCCCAGCGATGCACGGCTGGCGGCGCGAGGTTTTCGGGGAAGAGGCGCTGAAACTTTGCGAAGGCAAGGTTGGTCTGGCCGTCAAAGGCAACAGCGTCGTTACAATCCCGCTTTAGGTCAAAACGTCAGATCAACGCCGACTGCTGCGGGCATTGCGCGCGCCGCGCACGGTGATCTGCCGAACGCCTGCCAATTCCGCCGCCGAAAGCTCGGTTGCTGCTGAGATTGTCCGGCTGCGTGTTGTGCCGATGTCATTAAACCCGTCGGGCAGGGACACGCGGAATTCATAGACCAAATTCCCGTCGGTGCTGTCGATCAGGACCAATTGGGCGTTATAGCTGCCTTGGGTCGCGGCAACGCCCGTCGCCCGCAGGATCGCGCCAGCTGGGGTCCGCGCAATTTCAAATTCGGTGATGGTGTCGATCATGCGGCGACTGTCCACGATTTGCCCACGCGCATTTGCGGGCACCAGTGGCGCCAGTTGCGTTTGCTGGGTCGTGGCGACTTCGCTGCTGCGGCCGAACCAATTGAAGGGGTTCAATTTTGAATCCGCCATGCGGGCGCAGCCAGTCACCGACAGCGCGGCACAAAACACGATCATGGCGGGACGCAGCATCTTTGGGGCCTTTCACCGGAACCTATCGCACCAGAGGTAGCCGATTGCGCTGGCCTTGAAAAGCATCCACTGGACCTTTGGCCCCCGCAACCTTAGATCAGGGCAAAGAGCGAGACCAGAAAGCAGGACACAAGACATGGCCACCGAAGCATTCGAAGAAATCGCCGAAACCTTTGAGTTTCTGGACGATTGGGAAGATCGCTATCGCCATGTGATCGACATGGGCAAGGCGATGGAACCGCTCGAGGATGCATTGCGGATACCGACCTTTAAAGTGGACGGTTGCGCAAGTCAGGTCTGGCTGGTGCCGGAAATCATCGATGGCACCTTCCGGTTTCGGGGTGACAGCGATGCGATGATCGTCCGCGGATTGATCGCAGTTCTGGCAGCCCTTTATAGCGGATTGCCCTTGGCGGAGGTGGCCGCGGTGGACGCCCATGCCGAACTGGGCCGTTTAGGGCTGAACGAACATCTGTCGTCGCAGCGGTCGAACGGGGTCAGGGCGATGGTTGAACGGATCAGGGCAACGGCTGCCGCCGCCGCCCGCTAGGATATCTGTTCCAGCGCCGTTGTCAGGTCACCATATCCGGTGAACCGCCGTTCAAACCGCAGGCCCAACCGATCCGCGCAACGTTGCGCCTTCTCGGTCAGCGCGGTGTCGTCGGTCTGGGCCTGATAGACCAGCTTTTCATAATTGCCGAAATACATCGCCCTCAGGTCCGGATGACGGTCGAGCCCGAGCGGCCGCCAAACAAAGGCATCAAACTGCCGCACCAGAAAATCGGTCAGATAAAAGGCCGTGAATTCATCACGTTCGGCAAAGGCGGTGTTGCCTTCGAAAAAGCTATAGCAATGCGGCCCAGGCACCATTTCGACCCCCATCCGGTCGCAGGCAGCCTGCAACAGCCCGCCAGTGCCACAATCTGCATAGACCACGAAAATCCGGTCATATTCGGCACGATGTTCGGCCACACAGGATTCGACCGCCGCCGTGATCTTGTCGGGGGTGTTGTGCAGAATGGCGGGCAGGCACTGCAAATCCATATGGGTCCAGCCGTTGGCATCGCGGATCGCGATGATTTCGCGGGCAAGAGCCCCACAGGCAATCAACAGGATCGCGCCGCGCCCCGTGGCCGCAAGTCCGGTTTCTGTCAGGTCCGAATCAGAAAGTTGCATGCCATTCCCTTAACGAAAAAGGCCCCACTGTTCAGCGGGGCCCTTGGTAATTCTTGGCGCTGATCACTGGATCAGGCGCGGGCCGAATTGTGTTTGCGTGCCATAAAGGTTTTGGCGGTTTCCACAGCGACAGCTGCGTCACGGCAATAGGCGTCAGCGCCGATTGCTTTGCCGAACTCTTCGTTCAAGGGCGCGCCGCCAACAAGAACGACATAGTCTTCGCGCATGCCTTTTTCTTTCAGGGTGTCGATGACAACCTTCATATAGGGCATGGTTGTGGTCAGCAGGGCCGACATGCCGAGGATATCAGGGGTCTCGGTTTCCAGCGCCTCAAGATATTTCTCGACCGAATTGTTGATCCCGAGATCGACAACTTCAAACCCTGCGCCTTCCATCATCATACCGACAAGGTTCTTGCCGATGTCATGGATGTCGCCTTTGACGGTGCCGATCACCATCTTGCCGACGCGCGGTGCACCGGTTTCGGCGAGCAGCGGTTTCAGGATGGCCATGCCGCCCTTCATCGCGTTTGCGGCCAGCAGAACTTCCGGAACGAACAGGATACCGTCGCGGAAGTCGGCACCAACGATGGTCATACCGCCAACCAGCGCTTCGGTCAAAACCCGATAGGGTTCCCAGCCGCGTTCGATCAGGATGTTCACACCCTCTTCGATTTCTTCCCTGAGACCATCGTAAAGATCGTCAAACATCTGCGCGACAAGATCTTCGTCGTTCAGTTCGGAAAGAATGATTTCGTCGTCTTCGGCCATGTGTTTTCTCTCTGGTCTGGTGGGAGGTCCCCTTAGTGCGATTTGCGACGGAAACCGACCTTTGGTCTGGATGAATTGCGACACTGCCTGCCCTTGAACCGACCAAGCGTCAAATGTTGATTTTACATGGCGAATATGAGGCTTGTTCAAATGTTCACGCTATGTTCTAATTTTGACCATGTCAGTTTCCCATTTACCCAAAGACCAAAGGCCCGGGCGGGCGGCTGGATCAAACCCGATGGTGCGGTTTGACAGGTTCCACACGACGTCAGAACATGACGGTTGGGACATCGCGGAAGACATCGCCGCCTTGCGGACCCATGTCCGCGATGAACGGCCCAGACAGGTGATTACCCGCAATACATCGCCTGATTTGTCGTTTGACAGGTCGATCAACCCTTATCGCGGCTGTGAACATGGCTGCATCTATTGTTTTGCACGCCCCAGTCATGCGTTTCTGGGGCTTTCGGCGGGGCTCGATTTTGAAACGCAACTGATCGCCCGCCCCGACGCGCCCGAGATTTTGGCGCAGGAATTGCGCCGCAAATCCTATCAGGTGGCCCCGATCGCGATTGGCACCAATACCGACGCCTATCAGCCGGTCGAGCGGGACAGGGGGATCATGCGCCGGATCTTGCAGGTGTTGTCTGATTTCAATCACCCCGTTGGAATCGTGACCAAAGGCACCCTGATCGAACGCGACATCGATATTCTGGCGCCCATGGCCGCGCGGGGACTTGCCCGTGTCGGAATTTCGGTGACCACGCTGGACCGTGACGTGTCGCGTGCAATGGAACCGCGGGTTCCGTCGCCGCAACGCCGATTGGAGACCATCCGCCGGTTATCGGGGGCGGGGATTCCGGTGCGGGTCATGGCCTCGCCCATGATTCCGGCGCTGACCGACCACGAACTTGAATCCATTTTGGAACAGGGCCGGGCGGCAGGGGCAATTGCGGCCTCTTACATCGTTCTGCGCCTGCCGCGTGAAGTGTCGCCACTTTTTCAAGAATGGCTGCAAGAGGCGTTTCCCGCCCGCGCAGCCCGGATCATGGCCCGAGTCCGCGAAATCCACGGTGGCAAGGATTACGATGCCGAATGGGGCAAACGGATGCCTGGGCAGGGTGTCTGGGCCGATTTGATGCGCAAACGGTTCGACGCGGCCTTGGCGCGGACGGGGTTGGTCAAGCGCCTGCCGGATTTGCGCTGCGATCTTTTTGCGCCGCCGCCGCGGTCGGGCGATCAGCTTGATCTGTGGGGCAATGGAATGTCAGCGCCCGAAAACAGCATTTCCGGAGGGGTGCAGGCCACATCGGCAAGATCGTCAGGATCGGTCGAGGCAAAATAGCGGCCAAGGTCATTGCCGGCCCAGAACCAGACTGCCGTGCCATCCGAAAATTGGCCCTTGCCCCTTGCGGTTCCGGTGTCGGGATCGATCCAAGTGTATAGGGCGTTCCCGCTGCGGCCATCGCTGCAACTGAATTCGGCGATACCAAGCCCCATCGGGCCGCGATGCCATTGGCCGGAACATTGCACCCCCGCTTTTGTTTCGGCCTCGAGCGGGCCAGCGTCGCGCCCAAAAGACACGCCGTGGAAAACCTCGGCAGTGTCCTGAACGCAGGCGGCAAAAGGGGAACAATCCTGCGTTTTGGGATTGCAGGTCGACAAAGCATTGGCGGCAATTGGCGCAAGGACAAGTGCCGCCACCCATGCTGTTCGGAACAAGATCAGCTCCGGCCGCGCCGACCGCCGCCACGGCGGGTAGAGACCGGTTCTGAATCGCCTGTGCCATCAGTCGCCGACGAAAATCCGCCAATACGCGCTGTGATTTCCTCGAGCGAGGGTCGGTCGCCGCGCGGGCGGGTTTCCAGCGCCTCGCGCATGGCGCGCAGGTGTTCGGTCGTGGTGCCGCAGCATCCGCCAATGATCGTGGCGCCGGAATCGCGGGCCAGAACGGCGTAGTCAGCCATGAGGCTGGGCGTGCCGTCATAATGGATGTGGCCATCGTGGTATTTCGGAATTCCTGCATTGCCTTTGGCAATGATGGGCTGTTCGGGGCCAGCGGCCGCGAAACCCAGAATGGTGCGCAGCAGATCTGACGCCCCAACGCCACAATTGGCCCCAAAGGCGAGCGGCTGATAGTCCAACTTGCCAACCATTTTCGCCATTTCGGCGCTTGTAAGCCCCATCATCGTGCGGCCTGCGGTGTCAAAGCTCATGGTGCCGCACCAAGGCATTCCAGCAAGCGCGAAAGCCTCGGCCGCGGCCTTGAATTCTTCGGCGGCGGAAATGGTTTCGACCCAGAGCACGTCTGCGCCGCCTTCTTTCAGCCCCTCGGCCTGTTCGTGGAACATCTCGACCGCGCGTTCATGGGTGAGGCTGCCCATGGGCGCCATGATTTCGCCAGTGGGGCCGACCGACCCTGCGACGACGACCGTCCGGCCTGCCTTGTCGGCCACGTCGCGCCCGATTTCGGCGGCGATCCGGTTGAGTTCGCGCACGCGGCCTTCGGCACCATGCAGTTTCAAGCGGCTTGCGTTGCCACCAAAGGAATTGGTCAGAAAGATATCGCTGCCTGCGTCAACGGCGCCCTGATACAGGGTGCGGATGCGGTCGGGATGTTCGACATTCCACATTTCCGGCGCGTCGCCCGATGTCAGGCCCATGTTGAACAGGGTCGTGCCGGTCGCGCCATCGGCCATCAGCCAATCGCGTGTTGCAAGGAGCGAGGAAAGAGCGTTCGTCATAATGTAATCCGTCCGATATCTGCCGCGACCGGACCGGTCCGGCACTGGTTCCCGCATCGCACGAACAGGCCCCGGTTTCAAACCGAAACTTGGATCCCTTTTCCGGTATCGGCGGGGGAAAGCCGTGCCGGAAAGTGTATGCCCCAAGCCAGCACAAGCAGGCCCAGCGCCAATTGCCACCAGTTCGGCGCAAAGGTGTATCGGGCGTGCCAGACGGGGCCAAAGCTTTGTTTGAAACGGTAAAGACCGCGGTCGAAATGGTTCAGTCTTGCCAGCGGTCCGACAAAGCTCGCCACACAGTCCAGTGACAGGCGGCGGTTTCCTTCGGCGCGTGCCGTGGTAATCGCCCGCTCGATCAGGGCGTGCATACATCCGTCGGGGACGTCTTGCCGATAGCGCAGCAGGTCCAAGGTCCAGCCTTGGGGGGCTGCGTGGAAACTGACAAAGGCAATCGGGGTTTGCCCAACGAAAGCGGCGAAAACCCGTTGTTCTTTGAGCAAGGCGCGGTCGAAACGCCCCATCGAAAACCCCCGTTCGCGCCCGGAATGGCGGCACCAGTCAGCGGCGACCGGTTTCAGTTCATCGAACGACAGGCGGTTTGACAGTTCTCTGATTTTGATGCCGGACCTCTCCGCATGGCGGAGCTTGCGACGAAGTTGTCGAAACTCTGGGCCCTGTGCTGACCATGTCAGAGGGTCAACAATGGCCTCTTGCCCTGTGACGATACCCCGCCAGCCTGCAGCGCGCGCCTGGATCGCTTGTCGCGCGGACACCTTATAGCACAGCGCCCAAAGCCCCTGATTTTTCGTGTGGTCGTCCAAATGGCGGGGCCGGATGTCGCCCGCCGGATCGCCAATCGCAACAAGGAAAGGACCTTGATGCCGGACCAGTTGGGCACCGATCCCGCCCCGCCTCGTAAGGATGCGCGCACCTTGCCCTGTCAGCGCATGGTTTGGGATTTTCTTGGCCAGCAACGGGTTATTCGTCGCGCACTCCAGCATCGGGGTGCCGGTGGGTTTGGGGGATTTGACAAGCGTCAGAGTGGCGATGGTGGCGGGCAGGGCGTAATAGACCACCCGAAACGCGATCAGCGCCGACAAAAGATCCGCATGGTTTAGGTCAGGTAAAAGCGCGAACAGAGTGAGTTCAAACGCTCCAACACCCCCCGGCGCGTTCGAAACCAACCCTGCACCCAAGGCGACGAGATAGACAAAGTAGACCGAAACGAACCCTATCTGCACATTCGCTGGCAGGAATACCCAAAAGGCCAAAGCCGCAAGACAGGTATCCAACGCGACCCAGAACAAGAGCGAGACAAAGAAACTGGGTTCGATCCAGTTCCGCCATTTGGAAGGAAGCCGGTCGCGAAGGGCGTAGATAGTCGCCAATACGGCGAACAGAATGACCGCAGGGCCCAGTGCCCCGGTATCACCGACAATCACCCTTGGGGCCCAATAGGCGACGATGGCGGTCAGAACCGCCCATGCCATCAGAAATGAAACACCCACCAGGGCCGAAAGACGCGTTGCCGTCCAAAGCCCGAGGTCGGGCAGGCTGCGCCAGCGTACCAAAGCCCCCGAAAAAACTGACATGCCCAAAAACTGCGACACCGCGATTGCCCGCATCCCTGCGGCCCCCGCCTTGGGCGCAGGCACACCGGTTTGCATCAATCGATGAATGACCCGATCATATTTTCCAATCGCATAGAAGCTGCCCATCGTCGCCCCGATTGCCAGCACCCAATTCACGGCCCCGATTTGTCGAAAGGCCACGGATAGGCCCGTCAGATCCATCTGCCCGATCTGCCGGATCAGGACAGGCAACAGCACCCCGACCGCAATCAGAAAAGCCAGCCCCGACAAAGGGATACGGCGGGTCAGGGCAAGAGTTTTGCGCATGGATACCTCGGGTCAAACGAAGGAAAGGCCCCTTCGACATCCCCAATTGGCGCACAAGGTTTAAAGACGATGTTAAACCGAAAATCTGATTCAATCTGACCAAATGAAAACGGCGCCCCGATAAGGGACGCCGTTCAAAATTTGACTGTGGCGGGCGATTAGGCTTCGTTCACCAGCTGCGATTTTGCCTGACCCATGCATTCGGCCATTTTGGCGCGAATTTCGGCTTCGGTCTTGATGTGGCCGATGTCGGCAAAAATCTTGCGATAAACGTCTTCGTCACCGGCCTCTTCCATATCGGCCTTGATCACGGACATCGCATAGGCGTTCGCATCATCGCCGGATTTGCCCAAGAGTTCGGCGGCCCAGAGACCAAGCAGTTTGTCGCGGCGCGCTTCGGCCCTGAATTGCATCTCGGCGTCGTGGGCGAATTTCGCTTCAAAAGCATTCTCGCGGTCGTCGAAAGTGGTCATGGCTGTGTCCTTTGCGGAGAGTGTCGTTCTTTCATACCTGATATGCCCCCGCAAAGCCTTGCCCGCAAGGGGGGCATGGCGTAAGAGGCGGAAAAGACGCGCGTGACTGGGGCCATTCCTTTGCCGCGGCGTGCGCAATCGAGGTGAACATGTCACGGCGCAAAAAGATCTACGAAGGCAAGGCAAAGGTTCTTTATGAAGGCCCCGAGCCCGGAACGCTGGTCCAGTATTTCAAGGACGATGCAACAGCCGGAAATGGCGCAAAAAAAGCGACAATTGACGGCAAAGGTGTCTTGAACAACCGCCTATCTGAATTCTTTATGACCGGCCTGATGAATATCGGCATCCCGACGCATTTCATCAAACGCCTGAATATGCGCGAACAACTCATCCGTCAGGTCGAGATTATCCCGCTCGAAGTTATCGTGCGCAATTTTGCCGCAGGGTCGATGGCCAAGCGTCTGGGCATGGAAGAAGGCACGCCGCTGCCGCGTCCGATCGTTGAATTCAGCTATAAGAACGATGATCTGGGCGATCCCTTGGTGCCCGAAGAATATATCGTCGCCTTTGGTTGGGCATCCCAGCAGGATATGGACGATATCGTCGCGATTGCCCTGCGGGTGAATGATTTCATGTCGGGCGTCATGCACGGCGTCGGCATCAAGCTGATTGATTTCAAGATCGAGATCGGCCGCATCTGGGACAATGATTTCATGCGCCTTGTGGTGGCCGATGAAATCAGCCCCGACAGCTGCCGTTTGTGGGATGTCGAAACCGGCCAAAAGCTGGACAAGGACGTATTCCGCCGCGATCTGGGCAATCTGACCGATGCTTATACCGAGGTCGCACGCCGTCTGGGCGTTCTGCCGTCGAACGTCACCCACACCCATAAACCGACACTCGTAAACTGAGCGCCAAAGGAAATCTGCCCGATGAAAGCCCGCGTCCATGTCATGTTGAAAAACGGCGTCCTTGATCCGCAGGGAGAGGCCGTGCGCCACGCCCTTGGCAGTCTGGGGTTTGACGGCGTCAATGGCGTCCGTCAGGGCAAGGTGATCGAGCTCGATCTGGCGGATGGCACGACCGAAGAGACGGTCAAGGCGATGTGTGAAAAACTGCTCGCCAATACTGTGATCGAATCCTACTCGGTCGAGATCGCCTGATGCGCGCAGCGGTTCTGCAGAATTATCGTCAGGACCCTTTTATCGAAGATGTGCCGTTTCCGGCTTGCCCCGAAGACGGGGTGGTGCTGCGGGTTTTGGCCTGCGGCGTGTGTCGGTCCGATTGGCACGGTTGGGTGGGCGAGCATCCCCGCATCAAACCTGGTGCCATCGGCGGCCATGAATACTGTGGCGAAGTTGTCGAACGTGGGCCCCGGTCGCGTTGGCAGATTGGCGATACGGTTGTAGCCCCCTTCATTCTGTCCTGCGGGTCTTGCCCAACCTGCGCGAGCGGTGAAAGCCACACATGCCCGAACCAGCGACTGCCCGGATTTACCGAACCCGGCGCCTTTGCCGAATATGTCGCGGTTCCGCATGATCACAATCTTGCACGCCTGCCGGATGGCATGTCGCCGGTTCTGGCGGCAGGGCTTGGCTGTCGTGTTACCACCGCCTGGCATGCGCTGACAGGGCGCGCCGCACTCAAAGCCGGTGAATGGCTGGCTGTGCATGGCACCGGCGGTATTGGACTTTCGACCTTGATTCTCGGTCGCGCCTTGGGCGCGCGGGTTGTTGTGGTCGATATCGTCCCCGAGAAGCTCGCGCATGCGCTGAGCCTCGGGGCGGAAGCGGCGGTGGACGCACGGGAGGGCACCACCGCCGCACAAATCAAGGAAATCACCGGCGGCGGCGCACATGTCAGTGTCGAAGCCCTGGGGATTCCGGTCACCACCAACGCGTCGATCGAATGCTTGCGGCCCTTGGGCCGGCATGTGCAGGTGGGCATGCCCGTCGGTCACCACGCGCGGATGGAGATCAACATGAACGCGGTTTATATGGGCAACCTCGCGCTATACGGCACGCGCGGGATGCCCAGTTGGCGCTATCCATCGCTCTTGTCGCTGATCGAAGCGGGTCGCGTGGATGTCTCGCCCATCGTGGCGCGGGAAATCGCTTTGTCGCAGGTCGGCCGAGAACTGGCGGCCTTTGACGGACCAACCCCGCCCGGTGTCGCTGTCATTTCGGATTTTAGCCGCTAGGCGGATTGTAGGGTCTTTGCCTAGGTCGGGAATCCGGCTAAGGGCAGGGCCAAATTCAGGATCAAAGGACCCCAAGCCATGAAAGCTGCCGTCATCGTCTTTCCGGGATCGAACTGCGACCGTGACATGGCCGTGGCGCTGCGTCAGGCTGGGGCTGACGTGACCATGGTCTGGCACAAGGACGCGGCCCTGCCCAAGGGGGTCGATCTGGTTGCGGTTCCCGGCGGGTTTTCGTTTGGCGACTATCTGCGCTGCGGCGCGATTGCGGCACAATCCCCAGTCTGTCAGGGGCTTGTCGAACATGTGACCCGTGGCGGCTATGCCTTGGGCGTCTGTAACGGGTTTCAGGTCCTAACCGAAACACGGCTGCTGCCGGGGGCCTTGATGCGCAATGCGGGCCTCAAATTTGTCTGCAAGACCGTAGGACTGAATGTCGTCACGACCGACAGCGCCTTTACCGCTGAATATGCCAAGGGATCGGTAATTTCGGTGCCCGTGGCGCATCACGATGGCAATTATTACGCCGACGATGAAACCCTTGCGCAATTGCGCGATCAGGACCGCATCGCCTTTACCTACACCGAAAACCCGAACGGGGCCAAGGCAGACATCGCCGGCGTCCTGTCGGAAAACCGGCGGGTTTTGGGGATGATGCCGCACCCTGAACGTGCCGTTGACCCGCTGCATGGCGGCACCGACGGGCAGGCGCTTTTCCGCGGATTGCTGGCACAGGTCGTCGCGGCCTGAGTTGATGGCCTTGTTCCGCGTGGGGGCGGGGCGTAAACTGGGCCATGGCTAACACAAGACAGATCAGAAATAACCGCCGTGGGTCGATCCGCTGGATCGCACGCGGTGCGATTTTGGCCTTTGTCTTGCTTGCCGCTGGAATCATCTACGTCAGTAATAATGTTCTGACACAACGATTTACCGAAACCACCCGCAATCGGGCCGAGGTCCGGCTGACGCTTTATGTCGGCAACTTGATGAGCGAATTGCAGCGCAACTCGATCGTGCCGCAACTGCTATCGCGGGACCCTGAATTGCTGACTGCTCTTTCCGATGCCGAATATTCGCGGTCAACCCAACGGTTGTTGTCGTTCGTTGACGAAATCGGTGCGGCTTCATTGATGCTATTGGACAAGGACGGGCGCACCGTTGCCGCCACAGACCGGAGCCGGATCGGCCAAAGCCACCGCAACGGTGCCTATTTTGTGAATGCGCTCCGAACCAACGGCACGGTTTTCACGACCTACCAGAAGGAAACCGGGGCCTATGGGTTCATCTATTCCCGCCGGATGGATCAGGCCGGAAGTGCCATAGGTGTCATAACGGTCGAGGTCGACCTTCAGAAACTCGAACGCGGATGGGCGGGTATTTCCGACGCGGTTTTTGTCGCAGACAGCAGCGGAACCATCATGCTGACGACCGAACCGCGTTGGAGAGGACTGCCAGAGCCCGAGGCTTTGGCGCGGACCTCGGCGCCGTCGGCGATCCAGCGGGCCTTGCGCGCCACGCAGGATTGGACCGCACTGCCAATTGATGCCTATCTTGGTGGCGATGGTGTTCTGCGGCGCGAGGCGCGGGTGCCGTTTCAGGGATGGCGGATTGTCAGTTTCACCACCTACGATTCTGTTCGGGAAAAGGTGAACGGTTATCTCGCGCTCGAAATTATGGGCTTCGCGATTCTGCTCGCGCTGGGTTTCTGGCTGTCGTCGCGCAAGACCGCGTCTCGGATGGTTTTCTTCCAGCGCGAGTCGGCAGAGCTTCGCGCATTGAATAGTGCGCTGCAGCGGGAAATCGCCGAACGGGAAAAGGTCGAAAAGACGCTGCAAGTGGCTGAACAGACGCTGGCGCAATCGTCGAAACTCGCCGCCTTGGGCGAAATGTCGGCGGCGGTCAGCCACGAATTGAACCAGCCGCTCGCGGCGATGAAAACCTATCTTGCAGGGGCGCGGCTGCTGCTGCAACGCAAACGGCCCGACGAGGCGCTGTCATCGTTCCAGCGGATCGACGATCTGATTGAACGGATGGGGGCGATCACGCGGCAATTGAAATCCTATGCCCGCAAGGGTGCGGATGCCTTTGAACCCGTTGATACCAAAGCAGCTTTATCCTCGGCGCTGGCGATTATGGAACCGCAGCTCAAGACCCGAAAGGTCATGATTAACCGGACATTGCCTGCAGGTGCCGCGATGATTTTTGGCGACCGGTTGCGGTTGGAACAGGTCATCATCAACCTGTTGCGCAATGCTTTGGACGCCACAAACGGCATGTCCGAACCCACGATCGATATCGTTCTGGCGGTGGGGGAAAGCGTGCGGCTGACAGTTCGGGACAATGGCCCGGGGATCGAAGACCTCGATGCCTTGTTTGAGCCGTTCTACACAACCAAGCAACCGGGCGACGGGGTTGGGCTGGGGCTTGCCATTTCATCGGGGATCGTCAACGACCTTGGTGGACGTCTGACGGCACGCAACGGACGGGCAGGGGGGGCTGTATTTGAAATCCAACTCCCTATCTGGAATGCAGAAGTAGAAGCAGCTGAATGAGGCACAGATGAGCAAGGCCATGAAAATCGCCATCGTTGATGACGAAAAGGACATGCGTCAGTCGATCAGCCAATGGTTGGCCCTGTCCGGCTTTGACACTGAAACCTTTGCCAGTGCCGAAGAGGCTCTCAAGGGTGTCGGTCCCGACTACCCCGGCATCGTGGTCAGCGACATCAAGATGCCCGGCATGGACGGGATGCAGTTCTTGCGCAAACTCAAAGGCGTCGACAGCACCTTGCCGGTGATCATGATCACGGGCCACGGCGACGTTCCAATGGCGGTCGAGGCGATGCGGATCGGCGCGTTCGATTTTCTGGAAAAACCGTTCAATCCCGACCGGATGACCGAACTGGCCAAAAAGGCGACGCAGGCCCGCCGCCTAACACTCGACAACCGCGCGCTGCGCCGCGAATTGTCTGATGGCACTGCGTTGATGAAAAAACTGATCGGGTCCAGCCCCGCAATGGTGCGTTTGAAAGAAGACATCCTCGATCTTGGGCAGGCCGACGGGCATGTGCTGATTGATGGTGAAACCGGCACCGGCAAGACCCTGATCGCCCATGCGCTCCATGCGGTGGGGGCGCGGGCGGCCAAGAAATTCGTGCTCGTGTCCTGCGCGGCCTATGACGAAGACACGCTGACCCGCCGCGTTTTCGGTCCGGCCCATGACGGCGAACCGATCCCCGCAATCGAAGAGGCGCGCGGCGGTACTCTGGTGCTTGAAGATGTAGAGGCGCTGTCGCCGGCCTGTCAGGCGCGGCTTTTGACCGCCATCAACGATCAGGTTTCGCCTGCGGAAACGCGGATCGTGGCGATTTCAAATCTTCAGGACGAAGGCAAGACCATTGAACATGTGTTGCGCCCCGATCTGTTCTATCGTCTGGCGGCGCTGCGGATCACGGTTCCGCCCCTGCGTCAGCGGGGCGAAGACATTTTGATGCTGTTTACGGGTCTTTCAGAACAATTCGCCGATGAATATGGCTGCGATGCGCCCCAAGTCAGCGCACAAGAGGCGGCGCAATTGCTGCAGGCCCCTTGGCCGGGAAACGTGCGCCAGTTGATCAACGTGGCCGAACGCGCGGTTCTGCAAAACCGCCGTGGCACAGGCACGATTGCGTCGCTGTTGATGGCGGACAATGATGACTCCCGTCCGGCCATGACGACCGAAGGCAAGCCGCTCAAAGAATTCGTCGAAGCCTTTGAACGCATGCTGATCGACAACACCATGCGGCGGCACAAGGGCAGCATCGTATCTGTCATGGATGAACTCTGCCTGCCGCGCCGGACGCTCAACGAAAAGATGGCAAAGTATAATTTGCAGCGGTCGGACTATCTCTGACCCTGTCTCTTGGTTGGTTTAGACTGACAAATTACAGCGGATCATGATTTCCGATTGTAAAGGAAGGGCATCCTCCCCTATGTAGGGGATACGGGTGTCCGCACGACGCTGCGCGGTGTCGCCCGGAAAGTTTCACTGATTTGGGATACGGACGGGCATTGGACCCTATGCCCCAAGTCAGAGGATTTGATCCTTCGGGATCAGAGGAACGCCCTAGGCACGCGGATCAAACTGCGACCGGGCCAAGAACGGGCCGCCCATTTGGGAGGTCGGAGTAAAACCGCGATGCACCGCGCGCAAAAAACTGGCAGGATCGAGGAGGCCCCGTTGGGCTGTCCGGTCGCCATGCTGCGGATCGCCTTAATCAGACATGACCGACACCTACCCGCCCCACCGGGGTTGGCAAGGGTTCGTCATGCGAACGGAAAACATGAAGAAAATGCTCATCGATGCCACACACGCGGAAGAAACCCGCGTCGTTGTGGTAGACGGCAACAAGGTCGAAGAATTTGATTTTGAAAGCCAATTCAAACGCCAGCTCGCTGGGAATATCTATCTCGCAAAAGTAACTCGGGTCGAACCGTCGCTTCAGGCGGCATTCGTCGATTACGGCGGAAACCGGCATGGTTTCCTCGCCTTTTCCGAGATCCATCCGGATTATTACCAGATCCCCGTCGCGGACCGCGAAGCCCTTTTGGCTGAGGAGCGCGCCTATGCCGAAAGCCTTGCGGCCGAGGAAGACGAGGAAGAGCGCCCGCGCAAGGTCAACCGCAACCGTCGTGGTCGCGGCAAGGCCAAGGCCGCCGAAGCGAAATCGGACGATCTGATCGCCACGCAAGAGGTAGAGCAGACCGAGGACGAAATTTCCGGCGATATCGCGGGAATGGAAATCCTTGATCTGTCCGATCCCGAAGAGGGATCGAGCCCGATGGAACATGTGGCGGAAACGCCCGTGGATACTCCTTCGTCTGACGACGAAGACGAGTCGGTCGAAGATGCATCCTCTGCCGACGACAGCGAGGCCGATTCGGACGAAGACGACGACGGTATCGTGCAGACCATCGACAAGGATGACACGATCGAATCCGTCGCCGAAGAGGACGACAGCGAAGAGGTTCGCCCGACCCGGAAACCTCGCCCCAAGCGTTATAAGATCCAGGAAGTCATCAAGGTCCGCCAGATCATGCTGGTGCAGGTGGTCAAAGAAGAACGCGGCAACAAGGGTGCCGCGCTGACGACCTATCTGTCGCTTGCTGGCCGCTATTGCGTTTTGATGCCCAACACCGCGCGTGGCGGCGGGATCAGCCGCAAGATCACCAATATCGCCGACCGCAAAAAGCTCAAGGAAATCGCCGCCGAGATGGAGGTCCCGCAGGGCGCGGGTCTGATCATCCGCACCGCTGGCAGCCAGCGCACCAAGGCGGAAATCAAGCGCGACTATGAATATCTGCAGCGCATGTGGGAATTGATCCGTGAAACCACGCTCAAATCCATCGCGCCCGCCAAGATCTATGAAGAAGGCGACCTGATCAAACGCACGATCCGCGACCTGTATTCGAAAGACATCGACGAGGTGATCGTTGCGGGCGAGGCCGGTTATCGATCGGCCAAGGACTTCATGAAAATGATCATGCCGTCCCATTCCAAGAACGTGAAATTCTACGCCGAACAACTGCCGCTTTTCGCCCGTTATCAGGTCGAAGGCTATCTGTCGGGCATGTTCAACCCGACCGTTCAACTGCCTTCGGGTGGCTATATCGTGATCGGGATAACCGAAGCGCTGGTTGCCATCGACGTGAACTCGGGTCGTGCGACCAAAGAAGGGTCGATTGAACAAACCGCGCTCAAGACTAACCTCGAAGCCGCCGATGAAGTGGCCCGTCAGTTGCGTCTGCGTGACCTTGCCGGTCTGATCGTCATCGACTTTATCGATATGGACGAACGCAAAAACAACGCGGCTGTCGAAAAGCGCTTGAAAGACAAGCTCAAGACCGACCGCGCCCGCATTCAGGTGGGCCGGGTTTCCGGCTTTGGCTTGTTGGAAATGTCGCGTCAGCGTCTGCGCCCCGGTATGCTCGAGGCGACGACCCAGCCTTGCCCCCATTGCCACGGCACAGGTTTGCTGCGCTCGGACGATAACGTTGCGCTGAACATCCTGCGCCAGCTGGAAGAAGAAGGCGTGCGCGGTCGGTCGAAAGAGGTTCTGGTGCGTGCGCCGATCTCGATCGCGAACTTCCTGATGAACGGCAAACGCGAACATATCGCCGCGATCGAGGCCCGTTATGGCATGTCGGTTCGCGTCGAATGCGACCCGACGCTGGTATCGCCCGATTTCGCGATGGAAAAGTTCAAGACCGCGACCCGTGTCGTGCCCGAAGCCGCGCCGGTCGCGATTACCTCGGTGATCATCGAGGATGAAGACGACGATATCGTCGAGGATATCGCGGATGACGAAGATGAGGTGGCCGAGGCCCCAGTGGTGGCGGATGACCCCAAAGCCGAAGAAGGCGATGACCGTCCCAAGAAAAAGCGTCGTCGTCGTCGTCGTCGTCGGGGCGGCCCCAAGGACGAAAACGGTCAGGTCGAGGCGAATGCCGAAGATGATGCCGCCGAAGGCGCTGCATCGGATGACGCAACGGATGACACGGGCGAAGCCACGGTCGAAGCCCCCGCCGCCGAAACCGAAAAACCCAAGCGGACCCGCACGCGGTCACGCGGCAAGAAGGCTGCAGCCGAAGCAACGGCCGAGGGTGATGCAGTCTTAGCTGAACCTGCACCGTCGGAACCTGTCGCGGCGGAAGCGGTTGCAGAGGTTGCCGCCGAAGAACCCGCGCCAAAGCCGAAACGGACCCGCGCCCGTTCGAAAAAGGCCGAAGCAGAACCTGCGGCGACCGAGCCGACTGCCGAACCAAGCGTAGAAGCCGAGGCTCCTAAACCCAAGGCAAAGCGCCCGAGCCGCGCGAAAAAAGCCCCTGTGGCTGAAACGGTTGTGGAAACGGTCGCAGTTGAACCGGCTGCGGTTGCCGAGACGGTGGTTGCGGAACCGGCACCCGAAGCCGCGCCTACTCCGGCACCGGTGCCTGCAACAACCGCAGAAGACGATGGGAAACCCAAACGCAAAGGTTGGTGGTCCCTTGGCCGCTAACCGGTTTTCCTGAAATTCGAAACGCCGTCCCGAAACGGGCGGCGTTTTCTTTTTGCGGGCCGTTTCAATTTGTCGCTGATATGTGACCATGGAACGGGTGACCTTGGACACAGGCTGGGGTAATCGGGGACAAAGAGGATTTCATCATGTTCGATACCACAGCA
>Ga0208304_10000437_pt1 | contig 22367 bp, 20 predicted proteins | sample ColrivemetaGS713_FD_187603 | JGI IMG/M metagenome (GOLD analysis project Ga0208304, IMG submission 187603) | Estuarine microbial communities from the Columbia River estuary - Flood tide ETM metaG S.713 (SPAdes) (version 2) | ecosystem: Environmental > Aquatic > Marine > Intertidal zone >... | reverse complement strand
TTCAAAATATCCTTTGTTAATATCTTTAGCAATGAAATCAGCAAACAAGATTTCGGTGGTAGGCATTTGTCTTATGTGAGTAGTTAAACTGTAAGTTGGTATCCAGCCCAATGCTCCATATTTATTAGATACAACTGGTGGAGCTACATCAACATAGAATGATAAAACAAACTGATCTGGAATACCTCCGTCCATTTGCATATATGACGTACATCTTGCTTCTGCATCTTCTATATCTATATCTCTATCCCACCAAGCATGACTAGGATGAACTGTGCAGCTTAATTGATGTATAAATGAAGGAGTCAAACCTGGAGATATTTTGTCATAATTTAAATCCCTGTATTTCTCTCTTGGAATCTCCTTCATTATCTTAGGAGGGTTTGTTTCTAAGCCGTCATATCCTTTCATATGCTCTAAATCTGAACATATAGCATTGAATACGGTACATATCTTGTTATCTTGTATAAGCTTAACAATGCCTGATGAAGTTCCTCTTGAAACTTTAAATATTTCAACCTCTAAAGTAATATCTTTTGCTTCAATCCTATCTAAATACTGTATCGATGAACTTATTGCTACTGAGTGCGGTACTGATGATATTAGGGCCTTGTGCATAAGCGCATTTAAATATCCACCATGAGGTGTCTTACCAACAAAATATCTGGAATCGGGATTAATACTGTAGGTATTTTCAGAGACAGTTTCTAATGACAAAGCATTTTGGAATTGATCAAATTGATTCATGATTCAACAATTTTAGTTCATAATTCCTTTTTATAGAAATTATCTAGAACATATGAATAATTTATTTGATATAGCTTGTAACTTTTCAAGTGATCGTTTTGACAGCGATTTAAATGAAGTTATTCAAAGAGCTAAAGATAATAAGGTAACAAAATTTTTAATAGTATCTGCTTCCTTAGAAGACACAAAAAAAATTAACAATATATATGAAGATAATAAAGATTCATGTTTTTTTACTATTGGTGTTCATCCACATAATGCAAAAGAATTTAATTTCTCATCATCTCTAAAAATGAAACATCTTATTGAAGAACACAAACCTCATAGTGTTGGAGAAACTGGATTAGACTTTTTCAGAAATATATCAACTTACGAGGAACAATTATTTGCATTTGAACAACAAATTCAAATAGCTATAGAAACTAACCTACCCTTATTTCTGCATCAAAGGGATGCTCATGATGATTTTATGAAAATCATTTCAAAATATAAAAATAATATTTCAAAGGCTGTTGTGCATTGTTTTACTGGAACACAAAAAGAATTAGAAGATTATTTGGAGATGGGATTTCATATTGGTCTTACTGGCTGGATATGTGATGAGAGAAGAAATGTCGATTTAAGAAAATCCTTGATCAATATTCCTATTGAAAAACTTATGATTGAAACTGACTGTCCATATTTAATACCCAGGAATCTAAAAGATAAACCAAAAAACAATAGAAATGAGCCCTCTCATCTTCCTCATATTGCTAAAGAAATTGCCTTATTAGTAGATATTGATAAAAATAAGTTGATTGATATAACTTATAAAAATAGTTTGGACTTTTTTAGCTAAAAGCCTCTTTATCCAAGTTAAACTCATCACAAATGTTATTTGTGTCTGAGCCGATCTCTTTAGCATTATGTGTAATTGATAATTCATCATTTGAGAATCTTGGCGCTGGTGCTGGTTGATTAAATCCGTCTATATCTACAAAGGCATTTCTTGAAATATTGTGCTCATGCTCTTTGGCCTCGCTCATACTTAATACCGGCGTAACACAACCATCAGTGTCCGAAAAAACTTTCATCCAATGATCTCTAGATTGAGATTTAATTTTAATTGCAATGATGTTCTTTAATTCTTGCCAAATAGATTGATCCATCTGATTATTAAATCTATGGTCTGTCAATTCTAATTTTTCTAATAAAATTTTATAGAATTGAGGCTCAATAGAACCTACAGCAATAAATTTTTTATCAGAGCATTCGTAGGTATCATAAAAATGCGCTGCTCCATCTAAAAAATTCGATTGTCTTTTATCTTTCCATATTCCCATTTCCTGAAGTGAGTAGAAAAAACTCATGAGAGAAAGGCTCCCATCAATCATGGCTGAGTCAATTACTTGGCCTTTTCCAGTTCTTGATGAGCTAATGACTGCTGCTAATATACCCATTGCTAACATCATACCCCCGCCACCATAGTCACCAATAAGATTTAGCGGTATTGATGGTTTTGAGCTTTCACTACCAATGGCATTTAGTGCACCTGAAAGACTAATATAATTAATATCATGCCCTGCCATTCTAGACATAGGGCCATCTTGCCCCCAGCCAGTCATCCTTCCATAAACTAAAAATTTATTTAATTTAAGACAGTCTTTAGGGCCCAATCCCAGCTTTTCCATCACACCAGGCCTGTAACCTTCGAATATAACGTCCATTTGTTGAATTAATTTTTTTATCTCTTCAAGTGTTTTGGGGTTTTTTAAGTCCGCAACAATACTTCTTTTTGATCGATTATGAATATCATATTTATTGTGTGAGCCTTTTTGATTAATTCTACTTAATCTAATAACATCAGCTCCAAGATCAGCCAACAGCATTCCGCAGTATGGGCCAGGACCAATTCCTGAAAATTCTAATATTTTAATACCATGTAGAGGGCCCATGTATCTATATTATTGGAAAACTTTAAATTTAACTAATAAATTTGGTAAAAGTGATAAGGATGATATAAAAGCCACTAACATTGCTAAAGCTGTAAATATTCCAAATAGTTGAGTCGGGAAAAAGTTTGATAAAGACAAAATTGAGAAGCCTGTGGCTATAGTGGCTGCAGTATAAAAAATTGCTCTTCCAGTAGTCGTATGTGCATTGAATAATGCCTGCTCTACCGACTGAGTAGCTTTCATTTCCTTCTTGTATCTGTATATATAATGAATCGTATTATCTACAGCCATGCCCACACTTATAGCAGCAACAGTTATTGTCATAATATCTAAAGGTATCCTAAGCAAGCCTAATATTCCTACAACTGATGACGCAACAAATATATTAGGAATTAATCCTATGACCATAATTTTGAAAGATCTAAAAATCAATAAAAGCATTAATGCAATAACACTAAATACTAATGTTAATGACCCTATTTGGGATTGAAATAAAGATTGCAACATATTGTTATACAAAACTGCTAAACCAGTCATTTCAAATCTTTCTTGTGGAAGATTGAATCTTGTTTGCAGATCATAGTTAATTTTCTCTAATAAATCTTTGCGATTTAAGTTTTCAGCTGATTCATTGACTCTTGTAGAAATCCTCACAATTGAGTCATCGCTGTTAATGTATGAATATAATAAAGTTTCTCTAATATCTTCAGGCAATACAGATCTAAGTAAAGCTAATTCAAGATCATTAAGATCTTTACCGTCATTTATCATTCTAGCAAGCTTAATACCACTAGATACGCTTAAAACTTTTCCAATTTCAGGCAATGATTCAAGATAATCATGAATATCTTCTAGTTCTGCCAAGGAATAAACGTTCCACCAATAACCAGAAGCATTACTATCATCATCATCAAACAAACCATCATCAAAGAAATCATCTTCAATCAACTCTTCAGATATTTCTTCAAAAGGCTGTTTTATAATGATATCTAAAGTTGCAGTTCCACCAAGATTTTTATCAATCTCTAACATACCCTGGTGTATCTCGGTCTCCTCATCAAAGTAATCAATAAATCTATTTTCAACAATTAATTTTGTTGTGCCAAAAATTAAAATACAAAAAGTAGATGCAAAAACTAAATAAATAGAAAATGAATTATTTTTTGCTAATGATAAAATTTTATTAGTTATTTTATGTAATGACAGATAATCAGTGCTCTGAGACTCTTTTATAAGAGAAATAGCACTAGGCAAGAAAGAAAATGTAAAAATGAATGCAATTGAAATTCCGAATGCCATCATTTTACCGAATTCAATTACTGGCTTTAAGTCACCAAGCAGCAAAGATAAGAACGCCACTGCTGTTGTTATGGCAGCAAAAAAACATGGTAAAAACATTTGATTAACTGAATCTATAAGTGAGTTTTTATAATCCGTAGATTCTTTTTTTAATTCATTAATTTTAACTAAAACATGTACTGTCAAAGATATGGTTAAAATGAGGAGTAAAGCTATAAAGTTTGAGGATACAACACTAATTTTCCAATCCATAAAACCCAAAAAGCCGGCAGTGACAAAAGTAGTAAAGAATGCATTGAGAATGGGAAGAATAACAAACCAAATATTTCCAAAAAATAAATACAACATAACTGCAAAAACTAAAGCAACAGCAGAGCCAAATACAATAAGATCTGATTTTATATAATCCATCATATCTGAAGTAATCATTGCCGGACCACCAAGATATAAAGTTGCTTCATTTTTATAGAAACCTAATATATTTCTTATTTCTTGAACTAGATTAGAGTTAAATGAAGATTCATTGTCGTTTAAGCTACTAATTCTTTGATTGATTGATTGGAGTTCTTTGACTAAAGACAATCTAACTTCTTTGGTTATGGGTTCTTTAGCACTTAAAGTATCAAGTATCTCATACCGTTTATTTATAAGTAGATCATATTCATCATTAGCTCTTAGTACTACTTGCATTGCTGTAATGCTGCCGTCAGCACTAATAATTAAATCTTTATATATTGGGTTGTTGATGATCTCATCTTTGGCAAGCTCTAAATCAATCCCTTCTGTAGTTAAATCCTTTAGGTTGTCTGATACTTCTGTGAGACTAACTTTTGGTTGAAAAAATATAGGGGCATCAAGCAATGATAGAACAGAGTCTACTCCATCTATATTTGATAATTTTTGTTCAATTTCCTCAAGAGTTGACAATGCTTCTTTGGTGAATAACTCATTATTGGGTTCATAGGTAACAATCAGGAAGCTTGAATCACCAAACTCTTCTTCATTTTCTCTATATTTTTTTAATGCTAAATCGCCCTCTAAAACCAAGGCGTCTGATGATGCATCTAATTTAAAGTTGGATATCCCTTGAAATGCAAGAAAAATAGTTAAAAACACCAAAGCTAAGATGATAAGTGGTTTTGTTATTACAAAATTCGAATACTTGTATATAAGATCTTTCATGCTATCTATTTACACATTCTGGTGAATCTAGAATAATTGGATTTAATTTAAACTCATCTTCATCAAATGCATGAATGGAAAGTGCATGAATTTTGGCCATTAAATTATCCAGTTTTTTATATACTAATTTATGTCTTTGAATCATCGTTAAATTCAAGAAATCTTGACTTACTATAACTACTTTAAAATGGCTTTCTGACCCTTCTGGAACATTATGCATAAAACTTTCATTGATAATTTTAAGAGAAGATAAGTCCATTGAGGTTTTAAGAGTATTAACTATTTGAGATTCAATTAGGCCATTGCTCATATAAAGGTCATTATAGATGAATATAGCCTATAAGAATTATTTTTAATTAAGGATAATCTCTTTTAAGTAATTTATTATAAAAAAGAGCGAAAGCAATTATAAACAAAGCGCCTAGTGCTACTGGCATCAATACAAAAGATAAACTCTTACCTCCCAGTATTGCAATAATAGGATTGGCTCCTGCTGGAGGATGAATGGAATTAAATAAAGTCATTACAAAAACAGATAAACCTACAGCAATTCCAATTGATATAAATGAAGAACCCATTAGCATATAAATAACTACACCGCTCAAGGCAGATAAGGTATGTCCAAAAAATATATTTTTAGGCTCAGCAAGGGGACTTTTGTGAACAGCCATAACTAGCACCATAGTTGCACCAAAAGGAGGTATTAGCCATATTTCGCCATAATCTGAAAAGTGTAAGAGAGAAAGCATGCTTATACATATACATGCTCCAATGGATGAAAGTAAATTATCAATTAACTTTTTCTTTTCTAACATTAAACAAGGTTAACTTATTTTATGTTTATTGGATATGTAATATCCTGCTCAGCCATCGAGTGGAAGTTGATCAATATTTTCAATTAATAAGGAAATTTCCTCCCACCTTGCCCATTCAACAGAATTAAGAGAAGCGGCATATTCAGCTGCTCTTAAGATAGCAATAGTTTGAGCTTCCTCGCCGTATTGAGAAATAAGAGATATAGCTATTGTACGAAGATCGTCTTTCAACTTTATTTAAAAGGTTTTTATATAATGTTATAAAACTGTATCCCATGTAAAATCCTTTGTATAGTTGTTAAATGATGAATGGGTCAAGAGAAAATATAACCGCATAAACGATATGAATATTTTATGGATAAGTGATGGAAAAAAAGGCCATGAAAAACAGGTTGAAATACTTTTAAATGAAATATCTAAAACGGTAAATACTAGTATTGAAAAACAAATATATTCAACTAGCTTATTTGTACAAATTGTCGAATTTATTTCTTATGCATCAAGTATTCTGTTTGGAAACTTATTTTTAAATAAAAATAAGTTTGATAATTATAAAAAAAATAAAATAGATATTGTTATTGGAGCTGGTAGCAGTATCCATATAAGAATATTATTAATTAAACGTTATTTATCAAATTTAGGCATTTCTGTAAAAGCAATCAGTGTTTTAACTCCAAGTATCTATAAAAATAATTTTGATGTTATATGTGCCCCAATGCATGACTCATCAAAGTTATCAAAGAACAAGAATGTCATTTATTTTGAAGGGTCTTTAGCGCAAGTATCAACAAGTGAAATTGATGAAAGTATTGGCTTTATAGGAATTGGTGGAATTAACAATCATTATATCTTTGACGAAAATGAAATTATTAAGCAAATTGAGTTTGTTACAAGCCTTTATACACAAAAAAATTGGTTTTTATTCACCACTAGAAGAACTCCAAATAAAATGATTGAGAGAATTAATAAACTTGCTTCGAAGAATAATAATTTAATCATTTCTAACAATAATTATGATGAAATTATTAAAAAAGCATCAGTAAAATTTGTAACTCAAGACAGCGTAAATATGGTTTATGAGAGCCTGTCTACAAAAGGTCAAACATTTCTATTTAATATGAAATATATCAAGGTTAATAAAATTGTTGATCAGATGAACCAGCTTTTGGCCAATAAGCAAGTTGGATATATTGAAAATATAAAGATGGCTGATGATCTAAATAAAATAAAGACAATTCCACAAAACTTACACAATGATGTCTTTGCAGAAGTTGAGAAAGTTGCCTATAAGTTAATGCAAAAAATTAAATTAAAAGAAGTATGAAGATCGTTCACTTAGTATTAAGTAATGTATTTGCGGGCATTGAGCAGCATGTAAATGAACTCACATTAGATTTAGAGCATGAGACAGATTTAGAGGTATGTATTATTTGTAACAAAGAGATAGCTCCAAAATTTAAAAATACTAACATTAAAACTATCAATAATTTTAGCAGGAGATCTCCTTTTGGATTAATAAAGCTTTTAATCATGATTAAAAAGATTCAGCCAGATATCGTTCATACTCATGGATCAAAAACGACAGCTATTATAAATATCATTAAACATTTTACTAATATCAAACACATTGCCACAGCCCATGGCATTAAGAATAAGACATCAGTTTATAAAAATGCTACAAAATTAATTGCAGTTAGTCACTTAGCGCAAAAATCAATAGATGCTCCCTCTATTGTTATTAATAATTGGTACTCACCATACATTGAAGAGAAGAAATCCAAGGAAAGTAAATATATTCTAGCTGTTGGTAGGTTAGAAAAAGTTAAGGGCTTTGATTTATTAGTTCAATCCTGGTTGAATATTGAAGAAAATTTAATCATTGTTGGTTCTGGAAAAGAATATGACTCATTGATAAATTTAATAAATACTCACGAATTAAGTAATAAAATTCAAATTATTAATGAAGTATCTCAAGAAGAGCTAATGCATTATTACAAAAACGCATCAATGCTGGTTATTTCCTCAAGAAATGAAGGAGGGCCTAGGGTTGCCTTAGAAGCTCTTTATCAAGAAATACCTGTTATATCCACTAGAGTTGGGCACATGCCTGAAATTTTACCTGATGAACTTCTTGCAGAACCTGATAATCTAGAATCTTTAAGACGTTTGATTCAAACCCATGTTGGAAATGATAATTATCTACAAGATTCAATTTTTCAATATGTTAAAGAGGAGTTTTCGTTGCGAGGTCAATCTAAAAAAATATTAGATATTTATAAAAATCTATTCGTATCTTAGTGACGTAGCTGGATCAAGCTTTGCTGCTTTTCTTGCTGGCCATATACCAAAAAATAAGCCAACCATTGCTGAAAATGTTATAGACCCAATCATTGCGCTAAACGGCATCGCAAAGGGCCATTCATTAAATGATGCAAATAAATACAGCAAACTAGTACCAAGAAAAACACCAATCAAGCCGCCAATAATACACAAAATAACTGCCTCTACAATGAATTGCATTAAGATAGCTCGATGAGTAGCGCCCAATGCTTTTCTTAAACCAATTTCACGAGTTCTCTCAGAAACTGAAACTAACATAATATTCATAACCCCTATACCACCAACGACCAAACTTATTCCAGCAATACCAGCAATTAGTATTGTAAAAATTCCAGTTGCTTGTCTTCTTAAATCTGAAAATTGACTATAGTCACTGATTCTAAAATCATTATCTTGACCAGGGCCAATATCATGCTGAGCCCTTAAAATTTGCTCTATAGTCATCATTACTTCATCGACATTAATATCGTTAGATATGCCGACATTAATAGAATCAAGATTAGGAGTACCGAATACTCTTTGAGCACCAGTTAGTAATGGAATATATAATTCGTCATCAGGGTTTTGCCATCCAGTTGAACCCTCTTCTTTTAAAATTCCAATAACTTTATATGAAGTTCCTGCAATAAGAATTTCCTTGTTAAGAATATTTTGTGCAGAGGTTTTTAATTCTTTCGGAACAGCTGAGCCTATTACAGTAACTCTTTTTCTACCAAAATTATCGTCATCATCAAATAATCTTCCATACTCAAGATCATAACCACGAACTTCAAAATGTATTGGCAGATAAGCACCAATTCTCTCATTAATATTTGCATTACCGAATTTAACTTGTCTATTTCTTGTGATAGTAGGTGAAATTTGCCAGTTATGGACCTTATTTTTAGCCAAAGCTTCAGCATCTTTAATATCTAAGGGGATTAGTCCTTTGGTAACGGCACCTCTTCTATTTTGCCCGGGGCTGACATAAAGAGTTCTACCACCAAGATCATCTATACTTTCTTCCAATGCTTTGTTAGCACTCGAACCAATACCAATTACAGCTATTACAGCAGCAGTTCCAATAATTATAGCTAAGGAGGTTAAAAATGAGCGAATCTTATTAGATCTTATAGATATAATTGCTGAATTTAATGATTCCTTAAACAGCATTATCCAAAGCTAAACGAGGCAGAAACTCGCTCTTTAAATCTTTTTTGATAGTCAAATAAGCTCTTGCTAGGTAATATAAAAACTGTATCGGTTGGGCTCAGACCTTCTACAATTTCAACATAAGACAAATCGGATGCACCAATTTTTACCCATACTAATTCTGGTCCAGCTGAAGATTCTTTAATAACAATAAATTTATTAAAATTTTCGCCCTTTACTCTATCTTCAAGAAAATTATCAACCTTATTCTTTGGAATATCTAAAATAGATGCTGCAGAATAAATGTCTTTTCTAGTTCTTAATGACATAGAAGAAGCGCTTAAGCTGACATTTTTATTGAGAACTTCAATCACTACATCAGTATTCATACCTAATAATAGAAGATTCTCATTATTATCAATATCAATAAGAACCGGAAAGGTGGTTACATTTTGTTCAATTTTTGCCAAAGGCTCAATCTTGGAAACTGTTCCAAAAAATTCTTTATCTCGATAAGCGGCAACTTTTATAGAAACAGTTTGGCCAATAGATACTTTGCCAACATCGATTTCATCAACCAAAGCTCTTACTCTAACTTTTGATAAGTCTGCCATTGTCATTAAAATAGTTCCGCCACCAACTGCTGAAGTTGGTGAAGAAATAACCTGACCAACCTCTACGGGTCTTGAGATTATAGTGCCTTGAACTGGTGATCTCACGATAGTGTCATCGAGAGCAATTTTTGCATTCTCATATGAGACCTCTGTTCTAACAAGAGTTGATTTAGCTTGAGCAAAACCTTCTTCTATATCTTCAAAATCTTTATCAGAAATACTTCCTTTGGCATGAAGCTCTCTACCTCTTTCTGCTTGTGATTTTGCATTTTCGAGCCTAACTTTTGATGCCTCAAGATCTGATTTGGCTTGATCTAATATATTTTTTGGAGTTCTTTGATCTATTTGTCCTAATATTGATCCTTTTTCAACCAAATCACCTACTGCCGCTCCCAAAAATAATATTTCTCCAGATGCCTTGGATTTGATTTCTACAGATGAAATTGCCTCAATAACACCAGACGCTTCAATAGACAACTCAAGTTTTTTTGTTGAAATATCTTCTTTTTTATAAAAAGTAGTTTGCTCTTTTGAATCACCGCCAGAACCACAAGAGACTAATATTGTTATAGTAATTGGAATAGTTAGTAATTTATTCATTTTCATATTTATCTTTTAAACTCTTTGATCAGATTCTATAAGCCCATCTTTAATATTTATAATTCTCTTAGACTGCTTAGCGATATCTTCTTCATGCGTTATCAATATTATAGTCTGTCCTTGGTTATTTAGCTCTTTAAATAGATTCATTACATCATCACCAGTTTGAGAATCTAAATTTCCAGTAGGTTCATCAGCAAATATAATACTTGGTTTGTTTACCAAAGCTCTTGCTATAGCAACTCTTTGCTGCTGTCCTCCGGATAACTCTGAGGGAGAATGATTTAATCTATCGCTAAGCCCTACTTTATCGAGAACGTTTTTTGCAAGTATATGTGCCTCATCTTGATTTACTCCAGCATACTTTAGAGGCAGAAGCACATTATTTAGTGCAGAATTCTTTGCCAATAAATGAAATGATTGAAATACAAATCCAATTTCTTTATTTCTTATAAATGCCAATTCATCATCTTTAAGATCATTAACTAATTTATTATTTAAATAATAGCTTCCACTGCTTGGTGTGTCTAAACAGCCTATGATATTCATCAGAGTAGTCTTCCCTGAGCCTGACGGACCCATGATAGATAAAAACTCGCCCTTTTCAACAGATAAATTAATACCCTTTAAGGCCTCAACTTTTTCGGAACCTACTTGAAAAGATCTTTTAAGGTTGTCAGTTTTAATTATCATGATAAAAGGATTATATACTTATGACAGTATAATTAGTAATAAGTTCAAAAGGCAGCGATACCAGTCTGCTCATTACCAATTATCAATGCATGAATATCATCTGTTCCTTCATATGTTTTAACAGCCTCAAGATTCATACAATGACGAATAACATGATATTCATCACTTATACCATTACCTCCATGAATATCTCTTGAAACTCTTGCAATATCTAATGCTTTTTTACAATTATTTCTCTTAAGCATAGATATCATTGCTGGCTTCATTTCATTGTTATCAATAAGCCTTCCAAGCCTTAAAACAGACTGAAGTCCTAAAGTAATCTCAGTTTCCATATCAGCCAATTTTTTTTGAATCAATTGTTTAGATGCAAGAGGTTCGCCGAATTGGTTTCTGTCTAAAGAATACTCTAGTGCTGCATTCCAACAAAATTCAGCAGCCCCTACAACACCCCATGCAATCCCATATCTTGCCATATTAAGACAAGAAAATGGCCCTCGAAAACTTTGAACTTCTGGGAGTAGTTTCTCCTTAGGTACAAAAACATTGTCTAGAAAAATTTGACCAGTAACTGATGCCCTTAAAGAAAATTTTCCTTCAATAGTGGGTGTGGTTAGCCCCTTTGAATCTCTGTCTACTATAAAACCTCTTAAAACTCCTTGCTCATCTTTAGCCCAAATTATAATCACGTCTGCTATTGGTGAATTTGTTATCCATGTTTTTGATCCATTTAAGACATAGCCACCATCTTTTTCAACTGAATGAGTTTTCATAGATGAAGGATCTGAACCAGCATCGGGTTCGGTTAAGCCAAAACAGCCTATTAATTCTCCCTTGCTCATTTGAGGTAGATAAAATTCTTTTTGTTCCTCTGAACCAAATTTATATATGGCATGCATAGCTAAAGAAGTTTGCACACTATAAGCAGACCTATAACTTGAATCAACTCTCTCTATCTCTCTGGCAATTAAGCCGTATGATACATAGTTTGTTCCAGCACAACCGTAGCCATCAATAGGGGCTCCTAAAAACCCCATTCCGCCCATTTCATTGTATATACCTCTATCGAAAGTTTCATTTCTATTAGCATTAGTAATTCTAGGCATTAGTTCTTTTTGACAATAATCTCTTGCAGAGTTCATTATTGCTAACTCTTCTTCAGATAACTGATTATCAAAAAGTAATATATCTTTAGTTTTCATAGGTTTTTATATTTTCTCTATTCTTATGATACCAAATCTAGGCATGGAGAACATGATTGAAGTCTTATGAAGTATTTCTTGAACAATTTCAATCATTCTATTTGAATTTCCACAAATAATAATTAAAGGTATTTCTGATTGATACTGATAGATAAAATCTAGCACTTCATTATTTACATCATGATGTTTTATACCATGAAGATCGAGATGTGTAATTCCTTTCTCTTTAAATATATTCATAGCCACATAAGGGATTTAACAATATATAATCATTATATGGCAAAAGTTTATTTCTTTTATTCAACTATGAATGCTGGTAAGTCAACTGCATTACTTCAATCAAATCATAACTATAAAGAAAGCAATTTAAAGACTTTACTATTTATTCCTTCTGAGATTGGAAATAAGTCCAAAGGAAAGATTATTTCAAGAATTGGCTTAGAATCAGATGCTGTTGTTGTTAATAAGAAATATGATTTTTTTAAAGAAATACGTCAATCTAATTATAAAAAAATAAGCTGCATCTTTATCGATGAGGCTCAGTTTTTAAGCAAAATACAAGTTCGTTCATTATCTAGAATAGCTGATGATTTAAATATCCCAGTAATGTGTTATGGCATTAGAACAGATTTTCAAGGAAAGCTCTTTGAAGGTAGTTCTGAGCTTTTAGCTATAGCTGATAACCTTAAAGAGTTGAAAACTATCTGCAGTCAATGCGATAAAAAAGCTACCATGGTTGTTAGGCTTAATGCTGAGGGCGATATTATGCTTGAAGGGAAGAAAGTAATGATTGGTGGAAATGATATATACAAAACATTATGTAGAAAACATTTTAGAGAAATAACAAAATTAATTTAAGAGGATAATTTGAGCTATATTAATCAACAATTTTTATTAAATAAAAGACCAATAGGAATGCCAGATGATGATTGTTGGCGTTTAAATAACGAATCAATAACACCTCTAAAGAAAAATGAAATTCTTATTCAAGTAAAATATCTCTCGATTGATCCCTATATGCGAGGAAGAATGAATGATGGCGTGTCTTATGCCTCTCCTGTAAAAATTGGTCAACCTATGCCGGGGGAGACAGTTGGGACCGTGATAGAAAGCAAATCTAGTCTCTATAAGTTAGGTGATAACGTATGCATTCATAAAGGATGGCAAACTTATATCAAAGCCAAGGATACTGATCTATCTATCTATAAAGTACCTGATTTGAACATTCCACTTTCAGCTTATCTTGGTGTAGCAGGAATGCCAGGAAGAACTGCATATTTTGGCTTGAATAGAGTTGGAAAACCTAATAAAGGAGATGTTGTTGTTGTATCGGCTGCTTCAGGAGCTGTTGGATCAGTTGTTGGGCAGCTAGCAAAAATTTATGGATGTGAAGTTATTGGAATAGCTGGTGGCCTAGAAAAATGCTCTTATGTAATAAATGAGTTAGGCTTTGATAATTGCGTTGATTATAAAGATGTAGATTTTCAAGAAAATCTAATATCTGCATGCAATAATGGTATAGATATTTATTTTGAGAATGTTGGCGGTTATGTCTCACAGGCCGTTGCATCACTGCTAAATAATTTAGCAAGAATACCTATCTGTGGTTTTATCTCCCAATACAACGAAGATAATATTTTGGAATCGGAAACACCATTTAAGATATTTGGACAGCTAAAACCCAAACCATCTCATAGATTTTTTGTAGTAACTGAATGGATGGATGAATGGGAGAATGCAACAAATACATTATTAAAATATATTTTAAATAATGATATTAAATACAAAGAGACCATTACAAAAGGTTTTGAAAATGCTCCTCAAGCCCTAAGAGATGTTTTAACTGGTAAGAATTTTGGAAAGCAATTAATCGAAGTTTAATTCAATTTCTCCAATTAAAAACAAGACAGCACTTCCTCCAATAATTACCCTATCCGTAGACATTTCACAATAAAGCAATCCTCCTCTTTCAGAGACTTGCTTTGCTAACAAATTTCTTTTATTTAATACCTTAGTCCAATATGGAACGAGCGTTGTGTGAGCTGAGCCTGTGACAGGATCTTCATTAACACCTGCGCCTGGAAAAAAACATCTAGAGATAAAATCATATTCTTTAGATTGAGCTGAGACAATTAACCCTCTTGTGGTTATATCAGATAACATTTCAAAATCAGGATTAATGTCATGAATATCTAATTCGTTATCAAAAATAGCTAAAATATCATCTCTTCCTTTAAAGAGCTTTTTTGGTTTTATACCAACTACTTTTTCAATAAGTTCAAAATCATCATAAGGCTTTAGATTATCTTGAGGAAAATCTAAAAAATATCTATCTTCATTTTTAGTTACTTTAAGTTTTCCAGATTTTGAATTAACACAAAACTTTGGTGCATTCTTGTCAATATAATTGAAAAAGATATATGCTGCAGCCAAAGTTGCATGACCGCATAGATTAACCTCGCATAGTGGAGCAAACCACCTGATAAAGTACTCATTATTTCTTTGAGATATAAAAGCTGTTTCTGAAAGATTGTTCTCGAAGGCAATTTTTTGCATTAACTGCTCATCAATGATTTCAGAAAAAATTACTCCAGCAGGATTGCCTTTAAAAACCTCACTTGCAAATGCATCCACTTGGTAATATTTATATTTCATATCTCTTAAAATAAAAAAGGAGGGCAAGCCCTCCTTTTATGATTAGTTATTATTAAAAACTATATCTAAATCCTACACTTAGAGATTGACTAAGTCTTAAATTCACTTCTGCAGGGAATCTATCCTCATCACCTTCTAAGTCAAAAGGATTAGTTAAGTTAACAGCAAATGACATATTTTCATTTGGTGTGAAACCATAAGAAATAGCATCAGTCCACCATCCTTCCCATGTAAGGATTGGCTCACCATTTAATCCAATATACTTATCAGGCTGCTCTGGGTTTTGGAACTTTTCAATATAACCACCAGATCTTCCATCAATTTGATAGAAAATAGCATGCTTATCTCTTTCAAGTCCAATTGTAAAATCATACAACCACTCAGGCTCGCTGTAGCTTCCTGTGAAATCCTCTAAATCATCTGGATTTCCTGTAGGAGCGGATTCAAATATCTGTTGATGATATCCTCTAAACCTAGATGATAGTTCACCCCATTGAGTATCCATAGAATGATCTAAACTTATGATATGAGTTTCAAAGTTTCTAACACCAACGTTATTAGGACCTAGTAAGAATGAATTAACATCACCAAGCTCGTATGTTCCATTTTGTGTGTCAGCTTCAGTTAGTACCCTAGTAAATTGACTACAGAACTTATCAGGCTTTTCAACGTAATCATAACAACCAGCCATATTCTGAGAAACTGAGAATGCTGAAACAACATCTACAACATCAATAGTTACAATATCAAAAGCTACAGATAGATTTCCTGGTATGAAATCATAATCTGGAGTAAAGATTAAACCTACAGTTGTAGTCTCACCTAGCTCATTTAAAAGATTAGGATTACCACCAGAAATACCCTCTTCAGTTCTGTTAACAATTTGACTCTGCCAACCTTCAAACCACCATGACTCAGCCTCACAGTTAGCTCTTCTAACATTTGGATAAATACCTGAATCTATGTAACGATAGTCACATGGGTCATTTGCTGTTTGATAAGTAATAGCTTGTGGACCGAATACAGATTGTAGATCAGGAGTTCTAACAGCATTCTGAGAGCCGCCACGAAGAGCTAAATCATCAGAAATCTGCCAATATAAATTCTCAGATTCAACTGTGTACTCGCCACTAAATGTATTATCAATCTCTCTTCTAGAGTAATCAACCCTTAGTTCTTTAATACCATATCCACCAATAGTTAAGCCCATTGATTCACCAACAACTGGAATTGATAGTTCTACATATGATTCGTCGGTTTCATATCCAGCTTTATTATTTGGCTGAACTGAAGATCTTGTAAGTTTCATATTTTGTGCAGCATCTGACCAAAACTCGAGGACTTCTTCTCTTTGCTCGACACCAACACTAAATTGGATGTCACCTGCTGGTAATGTGTAAAGAGTTCCAGCTAATGAAGCAAAATGTATAGTTTGATCATTTTGTGCTCTTCTTACTTGTGGAACTAGTATGTAGTCCATTGCTTCTGTTTGACCAGGATTATATCCTAATGGATTGTAAGGCTTACAATCTCCTGGAAGACCAGCTGATCCAAACCCTTGAGGTGTATAAACACTTTCCGCTCCATAGTAAGGATTACCTAAACTACTATATGTAATTCCAAGGTAACCAGTAACATAGTTCATTTTACAATCGATTTCACCTGTATTTGGATTGATACCAACATCCATAGCAGTAACCCATCTTTCACGATTGATATCGTATGTTGTATTAATAGAGAAGGATTCACCTTTAGAGAATCCAACTTCCCATGACATATCACGATTTGCAACTTCAAATGTTCCATCTAGTCTTGCAGATATGGAATCTACAGTTGTATCAGTCATAACCTCAGGAGAACCATTTCTGTATAGATCTTTACCTGTCTTAAATAAAAATAAACCAGGCTCACCTGTATATACCTGATAAGGATTACCTAGACAGTGATCGATTGCTGATTGAGCAAAATAAGCATAATCACAAGGTAAAAATGGATTATTATAATATCCACCATCAACACTACGTCCAAATCCGTAATATAAATAAGGGCCAGGTGTTGCGTCTCCACTTTCTTCAGAAAATTGAGAGTTTCTAAATATGTCAATTTTTAAATTGATGTCATCAGTTAATTCATAAGTCATGAATGCAGCAAGGTTATTTCTTTCCAGGCCAGCTTGAACAGTTTCACCATTATCTGATGCCATTTGGTTTCCACCTCTGTAGTAAAAAGAACTTCCTGTAAAAGTTCCTACATCATGAGGGACTATTTCACCTTCTGGGGTAAATAAATAATTACCTCTACCAGTATTTAAATACCAGTCATGCGGCGCACCTTCAAAAGGTAAAATCTTTAATACAGAACACATTCCAATCTCGCCCTGAGGTCGATCTCCATAAGGCAATGTCATGCTTGCATCATAGTATCCTTGTTGATAAGTCTTTCCGTCAGCATACGTTCTTGTACGGATAACGTCATTTGCACAATCTCTGTATCTATCCAATTGACCATAGTTTATTTCTTCTTGAGTATCTCTTTGTAATGCAATAGCAATATGACCTCTTCCATCATTAAATTCGCCACCCATTGTAAGGGTAATACTTTTGTTACCATCATAGTCTTGAATATCACCTAAATACCCTTGACTGTAGTTAGCTTGAACATCAAAACCAGTATATTCACGATCAATTACATAGTTAACAACACCAGCAATAGCATCTGAACCATACACAGCACTACCACCAGCTGATAAAACCTCCACTCTTTTAATAAGAGTTACAGGAATATTGTTTAAGTCTACTGAACCAGTAGCTGTAGAGGAGTAATTACCTAAAGCTGTTGAACTTATAAATCTTTTACCATCTATTAAAGTTAATGTTCTTCCAGAACCTAGTCCAAAGTTATTAGCAATTCTTTGCCCAGCCTGAAGACCGCTTTGATCTCCACTAGTGCTTGCACTTACAGAAATTTGAGGTAAATCAAATAATGCTGAAGCAGCATTAGTAAAACCTCTTCTTTGAATTTCTTCACCGCTTATAATAGTAACTGGCTGACTAGTTTTATATTGAGATATCTCAAATTTTGAACCTGTAACAACAACATTTTCTACTTCGCCGTCGCCCTCATCAACAGCAACATTCATAGCAGAAGAAGCTGTATCTTCAGATGCAACTGTAGTTTCAACAGAATCATCGCTAGACGAGCTACTTTCAACATCATCACCTGGAGCATCAGCAAAAGCTGCAACTGATACTAGTGCAAAAGTTAGCAGCGTAAATTTTTTAAATATATCCATTTTATAATATCCCCTTATAAATTAGGTTTTTTATTTATTTGTTTTTACAAATAATAAATCCACCAAAATTGGTGAACTTCTCTTTATATCGATAATTAGACCTTTATTTATATAGCTTGTCAATTAATGTTTACAAGATTTTTACAAGAATGTTTAATAAATAAACATGATTTTTTATGCGATATTTAGGGAATGAAATTAACTCTAGCTAATTATAAAGACAAGGATTCTTTTACAGCCTCATGGACAACTTTATAATTTTTTATATTTAATCCATTTGCTAGATGATTGTTACTTGCTAATGCATTAGCAATACCTTTATTGACTAACTCTAAAATATAAGGAAGTGTTGCTTTATTTAGTGCTGCGGTGGCTGTTAAAGGAACAGCACCTGGCATATTTGTAACACAATAATGAATTATTCCTTCATGTTCGTATGTTGGATTAGCATGGGTCGTAGGCTTGCTAGACTCAAAACAACCACCCTGATCAATAGATATATCAACCATCACTGCTCCTGGTTTCATTTGCCTTAACATTGAATCTTTGACGACTATTGGAGCTTGTTTTCCAATTACATAAACAGCACCTATAACTAGATCAGACTCTTTTAGCGCTTCTTCTATAGAGGTTTCAGTAGAAACAATATATTCAATATTGTGATTGCCATATATATTTTCTAATTCTTCTAATCTTTTTTTTGATAAATCTATAATTTTAATATGAGCTTTGTTATCAATTGCTTTATTTATAGCTTCAGTTCCAGCAACACCAGCACCAATCACTGTAACAACCCTCGGATCAACATCTTGAAAAGCTCCTATTAAAGTTCCCATACCTTTATTTGGTTTAAGTAAATGATATGAGCCAACAACTATACTCAGCTGGCCAGCGATAGCACTCATAGGAGATAGAAGCGGCATAGTTCCATCATCAGCAGTTACAGTTTCAAGAGCTATACCTGTTATTCCTGTTGCAGCTAACTCAAGAGCTGTTTTGGGATCTCCTGCTAAGTGCAAATAAGCGAAAACAGTATGTTTATTATTTAAGTATTGGAATTCCTCAGGAATAGGTTCCTTCACTTTTACTATTAACTCAGAGACGTCATAAAGCTCTTTGGGTGAATTTACTATTATTGCACCTGCTTTTTCATATGCCTCATTGGAAAAACCTATCTCTAATCCTGCATCTTTTTGGATAAAAACTTCGTGATTATTTTTTGAAATTTCAGCAACTGATTCAGGCGTAAGCCCCACTCTATACTCATGATTTTTAATTTCTTTTGGTACGCCAATTTTCATGTAAAAATTATACACTTTTATCAATCAAGATAATTAATTTAGACAGTGAGTATTTAAGCTAAAATATTTACAGGTGTTTAATTAAAAAATTCTGAGACTGTTTTATCTGCAATTTTTTGAATCTTCAACGCAACATCTTGGTCAAGATCCATAATAGCTTTATTGCCTTCGGTCTGTTTTTGAAAAAGAGTACCGAAAACAACTGCTGCTGCTAAATAAGTACCCTCTTTTGATGGATGTCTTTTATCAGTTGTGTACAAATTTATTTCTGGATGAGTTGTATTAAGATTATGAAATGCTTCCCCTGCAGGAATTAACAAAATATTATTTGTATTTGCAGCTTTAATAAATTCATCTCTTAATTCATAAACCATATCTTTTTTATTTTTATAGGGCCATGACATAAAAAGAATAGGCTCAGCTCCTTTTGCTCTAATGGTCTTCGAATGTTTTGCAACATATTCATGAAAACTATCCTTTGTTTGAGGATGGATTGGACAAAGACTACAGTCCATAAATATCACTGCGTCAATGCTAGTATCTTTGGATTCGATATATTTATTATCATTATTAGAGTCAATGCGAAAACTACCTATATTTTTATTATCAAGATAGGCGTCTACAGAATGCCAAGATAATGATGACCCATTAATAGTCACAGACCTGGTATTAATTGTATTAACTGATTCATCTCCGCTAATAATTTTTCGTAAATGATTATGAAGACTATTGTTATAGTAAAAAAAACTATTACCAACAAACATCAGTGAGTCTAAATCGTCAGTTTGTGGCGCCTTAATATTGATATTTTCGGTAAATGCAAGTGGTGATAACAGAATGATTGCTAAGAGTTTTTTCACTGTTTAATAATGACATATTGGCATTGCTTATGCACGATTTTATTCGCACAAATTATCTTGTTAATTTATAGATAGTGGTAATGATTAAAGTTTGTATAATACAATTTTTTTAACATTTAAATTTTCTAAATATTTCGCATGACAACAAATAATTATGTAGGTTGGGAGGAATGGGTTGGCTTACCTGAGCTAAATCTTCCTGCACTTATTGCTAAAACTGATACGGGCGCAGACACCTCTGCTCTTCATGCTTTTAATATACAAACATTTGGTAAGAAAAATAATCAAATGGTTAGATTTGGAATTAATCCAATAGATACAGACGAAAGGTTTTCAATCTTTTGCTCTGCAAAAATTATTGACCAGAGAAATGTAACTTCTTCAAACGGCATCACAGAGCTAAGGTATGTCATTGAAACAGATATGGTAATTGGTGGAGTAACAAAAAGAATACCTATCACATTAACCAATCGTGAAAATATGAAATATAAAATGATCATAGGCAGAAGTGCTCTTGATGGCTTTCAAATTTCAGCTGATAAAAGTTTTTTACAGACAGAATTAAGTTATGACTCATATAAAAAAGTAAAAAATAACGGTCATAGAAGATCTTTAAGGATCGGCATACTAAGCCTAGAGCCTACCAATTACTCTAATATAAAAATTATCGAAGCCGCTGAAAAAAATGATCATTTTTGCGAAATTCTTAATACAAAAAGATGTTATTTAAATATTGAGTCTGATAAGCCAGAAGTTCATTATGACGGGAAGGTATTACCCCACTATGATGCAATCATTCCAAGGATAGGCCCATCAATAACTAAGTACGGGATGGCTGTGGTAAGACAGTTTGAGGCCATGGGTACGTTTTGCTTGAATTCATCAGCATCAATAGGTACCTCAAGAGATAAATTAGCCGCACATCAAGCTTTAGCTATTAATAGAATTCCAATGCCTGATACAGCCTTTGCAAACTCACCTCGTGATACTGAAAATATTATTGATTTAACTGCTGGCGCTCCCTTGGTTGTTAAATTGCTCGAAAGCTCGCAAGGCAAAGGCGTAATTTTAGCTGAAACAAAAAAAGCTGCTTCGAGCGTAATAAGCGCTTTTCAAAAACTAAATGCGCCCTTTATAGTTCAAAACTTTGTAAAGGATTCAAACGGGTCAGATTTAAGATTGTTTGTTATTGGTGGTAAGGTTATTGCAAGTATGATGCGTTCAGCATCTGATGATGACTTCCGTTCAAATCTTCATGCAGGAGGAAAAGCCAGTAAAGTTAAAATAACTCAAGAGGAAAGAAAAATTGCAAAACAAGCTGCAAAAGCTATGGGATTAAATATTGCAGGAGTTGATATTTTGCGCTCCAGCGAAGGACCCAAAGTTTTGGAGGTTAATAGCTCTCCTGGCCTTCAAGGGATTGAAACAATAAATAATATAAATGTTGCATCCATGATAATAGACTATCTTGAAAAACGACTTGGTTTATCAAAAATACAATAATGGTGGAGCTAGGCGGGATCGAACCGCCGACCTCTTGCGTGCCACGCAAGCGCTCTCCCAGCTGAGCTATAGCCCCAATTTAGAAGTTGTTATTATAGATAATTAATAAAATAGTGATAGTCTAAAGCCGAATTACAGACGAAAAAAAACAGAGACTAGCTCTGTTTCTTTAGTTCGAGATCCTTAGGGGTCCTGCGTG
>Ga0208304_10000431_pt1 | contig 22496 bp, 11 predicted proteins | sample ColrivemetaGS713_FD_187603 | JGI IMG/M metagenome (GOLD analysis project Ga0208304, IMG submission 187603) | Estuarine microbial communities from the Columbia River estuary - Flood tide ETM metaG S.713 (SPAdes) (version 2) | ecosystem: Environmental > Aquatic > Marine > Intertidal zone >... | reverse complement strand
CATCAGAATTGTATAACATGGAATACCTTATGGAAAGCTTATTAGAATACCACTTAAGAGCTATTATTACCGATAAAGGACTACAAATATTAAATAAATTTATAACAAAAAATCAATCATAAAATGAAGTACAAACTAATTTTAATTTTTAGTTTATTCCTATCTATATGCGGGTTTTCACAAGAAAACAAGCACAGCTTTACGCTACAGGAAGCTATAGATTATGCTTTACTAAACAATCGAACTGCAAAAAATGCAGCATTGGATATTGAAGCGGCAAAACAACAGAAATGGGAAACCACATCAACAGGTTTGCCACAGATTTCGGCCGAAATTGGGTATCAAAACTTTTTAAAACAACAGGTGTCTTTAATTCCTGCTGAATTTTTTGGTGGAAATCCAGGCGAATTTGCCGAAGTTACTTTTGGCACCAAACAAAGTGTAAATGCTACCGCTACACTAAGTCAGAAACTTTTTGATGGCTCATATCTTGTAGGATTACAGTCTGCTAAAGTGTTTTTAGAAATTTCAAAAAACGCTAAAATTAAAACCGATTTAGAAGTAAGAAAAGCAGTTATTAATGCTTACGGAAATGTGTTGATTGCTGAGGAAAGTGTTGCCATTCTTGAAAAAAACAAATCGATACTAGAAAAAAATCTAAACGATTTAAAAAAAATCTATGAGAATGGTTTAGAAGAAGAAGAAAGTGTTGAACAATTACAAATAACACTACATGGCGTAAACAGCTCGTTAAGCAACACGATTCGTTTAAAAACTTTGGCTTATCAAATGCTAAATATAACATTAGGCATTGATGTTTATAGTAAAACTATGCTAACCGATAGTCTTGAAACTTTAACCGTTCAAAATATGTCGTTAGAACTTATTGATTCAAATTTAGATTTAAATAATTCTATTGATTATCAAATCGCAGAAAATGATAAACGCGCAAAAGAGCTTATGCTAAAACTAGAAAAAAGCAAAGCGCTTCCAACATTGAATACTTTTATTAATGGAGGTTATTCAGGATTTGGAGACGAATTTAAATTTACAAGTAACGAGCAAAAATGGTTTGGCTCCTCATTGTTTGGTGTCAATATGAGCATTCCCATTTTTAGTTCTTTAGGCCGAAGTGCGGCTACACAACGCGCCAAAATAAATCTAGAAAAAGCAAAAGACGATTTAATTGAAACCGAACAAAAATTACAACTTCAAACAGCAGCGGCTAAAAGTGATTATCAATTCGCTATTGAAGATTATGATAACAAAAAACAAAACTTAAATCTTTCAGAACGTATCGAACAAAAAAATCAAACCAAGTTTTTTGAAGGTATTGCGTCTAGTTTTGATTTAAGACAAGCACAAACCCAATTATATACAGCACAACAAGAGTTTTTACAAGCGATGCTGGACGTTATAAGCAAAAAAGCTGCATTAGAAACCATATTAAACACTATTAACTAATAAACTCAATAAAAAAAATGAAATATATATACACTTTATTAATCACTGCTTTTCTTTTTACTGCATGCGGTGGAGAAAAGAAAGGTAAATCTGTTGAAAAATTAATTGCTTCAGATGATTTAGAAGCTTTAATTCAAAAACGTGAAGAAATTGATGCAAAACAACAAGCATTTGCCGGACAATTAAAACTAATTAACGACAGAATTTCAGAATTAGATACTATAAAAAAATTACCCTTAGTAACCTCTGTAATGGTTAAAGCTGAAAAATTTGATCACTTTTTGGAGCTACAAGGTAACGTTCAAACTAAAAAAAATCTTGTTATTTATCCTGAAATGGGTGGCACACTAACACGAGTTTATGTAAAAGAAGGACAGAGCGTTACAAAAGGACAATTACTTGCAACAATCGATGATGGCGGACTAAGCCAACAAGTAGCTCAAATGCAAATTCAAGCAGATTTGGCAAAAACCACTTTTGAGCGTCAAGAACGCTTATGGCAACAAAAAATTGGTAGCGAAATTCAATATCTTCAAGCAAAATCTAGTTTTGAAGCGCAACAACGCGCTGTAAACCAATTAAAAAGTCAACTTGGCAAAACGTCTGTTAGAGCACCGTTTACTGGAGTTATTGATGATGTTATTACAGACCAAGGTAGTGTAGTAGCACCAGGTCAATCGCAATTAATGCGTATTGTAAATTTAGAAGAAATGTACATTGAAACCGATGTGCCAGAAAATTATATTTCTAATGTTACTGTAAATAAAGATGTCAAGGTTGAATTCCCAATTTTAGGAAAATCAATGGATGCAAAAATTAGACAAGCTGGTAATTTTATAAACCCAGCAAATCGAACTTTTAAAATAGAAGTTGCTGTGCCTAATAAAGACAAAAGCATAAAACCAAACCTTACGGCCAGATTAAAAATTAACGATTATACTAACGAGAAAGCCATTTTAATTCCACAAAGCATCATTTCAGAAAATGCAGAAGGAGAGCAATATATTTACGTTATCGTGAATAAAAACGCAGATAACGAAGGCGAAGCAAAACGCATCATTATAGAAACAGGAAGATCACAAGACGATGTGATAGAAGTTGTTAAAGGTCTTGAAAACAGTGCTGAAATTATTCAGGAAGGTGCAAGAAGTGTTAAAGACGGGCAAACTGTTAAAGTGATAAATAGTCTGTAGGCATTAGTCTTTAGACATTAGTCGCTATTGACACGGTCTAAAGACCACCAACTAAAAAAAACATCAGATGAAAGACATAAAATTTAAATTTGAAGATTTACAAGTTTATCAAAAAGCATTAGATTTTGTTGATTTATCATATAAGACTGTTAAAAAATTTCCAGATATAGAACGTTATGCTTTAACATCACAATATACTAGAGCCTCATTATCCATTGCATTAAATATTACTGAAGGTTCTGGTGATACAAACTCACAATTTAATAGATTTTTACAAATAGCTATTGGTTCTGTAAAAGAATGTGTTGTATGTATAACGATTGCAAAAAGATAAGGTTACATAAAAATTGAACAAGAAATAGAATTAAGAGAAAAACTTGAAGAATTATCAAAAATGATAACAAGTCTTCAAAAATATCTCAAAACAAACACTAAAAACTAACGTCTAAAGACTACAGACTAACGACTTATAATAATGACGAAACAACCAAAACAAGTAGATAAAGAATTCAAGCTATCGGCGTGGGCTATTCACAATAAAACCACCATTTATATGTTGATGGCCATGATACTCTTTTTAGGTATTTCAGCCTATTTTAAAATGCCCAGAGAGAGTTTCCCGGAGATTAAAGAAACTAAAATTTATGTAAGCACACCTTTTTTTGGAAATACGGCGGAGGATATTGAGAAATTAATTACCGATCCGGTGGAAGACAAATTAAAAACGGTAAGTAATGTTGTTGAAATTACCTCAACTTCACAAGAAGATTACTCCATGGTTGTTGTTGAGTTTGATGAAGGTATTACGGTAGACCAAGCGAAGCAAAAAGTAAAAGACGAAATAGATTCTGAAACTGCTGGTGAAGATTGGCCCACATTTAATGGTGCTAAAGTAGAACCAAACGTTTTTGAGCTAAGCATGTCTGAAGAAATGCCTATTCTTAACATAAATATTTCTGGCGATTATCCTGTTGAAAAACTAAAAGAATTTGGAGAATACCTTCAAGATGAAATTGAAGAATTAATTGAAATTAAGAAAGTAGACATTCGTGGTGCACAAGAAAAAGAAGTAGAAGTCGCTGTAGATATCTATAAAATGATGGCATCGCAAGTTAGTTTCGACGATATAATCGGGGCCATCAACAGAGGCAACATGACTATGTCTGCAGGGAACTATATTACAAGTGGCCAGCGACGCACCATTAGAATTCTTGGAGAAATAGACAATCCTAATAATTTAAAAAACTTTGTAGTAAAAACAGAGCACAACAATCCTATTTATTTAAAAGATGTTGCCGATATAAGCTTTAAAGAAAAAGACAAAACTACATACGCACGAGAGTTTAATGACCCTGTAGTGATGCTGGATGTAAAAAAACGATCTGGCAAAAACATGGTTGAAGCTGCCGAAAAAATTAACTTAATTGTTAAAGAGGCAAAAGCCAATGTGTTTCCGAGCAACCTAAAAGTCACCATTACTAACGACCAATCTTCCAAAACCATTGGGCAGGTTGACGATTTAGTTAACAATATTATTTTTGGTATCATACTGGTTGTGACCGTTTTAATGTTCTTTTTAGGATTTAAAAACGCCTTATTTGTTGGGTTTGCTATACCCATGTCTATGTTTATGTCTTTAATGATTTTAAACTTATTAGGCTATACTATGAACACCATGATTTTATTCGGACTTATCATGGGTCTTGGGATGCTGGTAGATAATGGTATTGTGGTAGTTGAAAACGTATATCGACTCATGGACGAAGAAGGCATGAGTAGAAAAAAAGCAGCTAAAAAAGGGATTAGCGAAATTGCCTACCCTATTATTATTTCAACAGCAACTACTGTCGCAGCATTTATTCCTTTAGGGTTATGGCCCGGGGTTATGGGAGAATTCATGATATATTTTCCAATAACATTATCGGTAGTTTTAGGTTCCTCATTATTTGTGGCTATATTTTTTAATTCTGTTTTAGTATCTCAGTTTATGACTGTTGAAGACAAGGATATGCCGCAAAAACGAATTATATACATTACCTCCATCATATCAGTAATAGGACTTTTCATTTTTATTATTGGAGGTGATTATAGCGCTCTAGGTTCCCTAATGATCTTTACCGCAATCATGCTATGGGTTTATCGTTTGTTCGTGCGAAAAATGTCTAATAATTTTCAAACTAACACCTTAGTGAAATTTGAAAATTATTATGAAAAATCGTTAAAAGCGGCATTATTAGGAAAAAGACCTTATTTAATAAGTATAGGAACTTTTATATTACTTATAATATCATTTATTGGTTTTGGAATCTCACTAAGCACACAAAGAACGGAAGTACAATTCTTTCCTGAGAATAAACCAAATCAAATCATTGTATATATCGAATACCCTGAAGGAACCGATATTGAAAAAACCAACACCATCACCAAAGAAATTGAAAAGAAAGTGTATCATGTTTTAAATGAAGACATGTATAAAAAAGATGGCTATAATTTTATGGTAGAAAGCGCCGTTTCACAAGTTGGTGAAGGTGCAGGAAATCCACAAACAGATGGCGGTTCAGCTGCCGAAATGCCCCATAAAGGTAAGATTACGGCCTCTATGCGCGAGTATAAGTTTAGAGAAGGCGAAGACAGTGAGTTAATGCGTCAAAAAGTTCAGGAAGCATTGGTAGGTATTTATCCTGGGGTATTAATATCAGTTGAAAAAGATGCGAATGGCCCACCTGCAGGTGCTCCTATTAATATTGAATTAGAAGGTGATGATTATTCTGAACTTATAAACGCTGCTGAAAAAATGCGTGACTTTATTAATTCCAGAAGTATTGCTGGAATCGATGAGTTGAAAATTGATGTAAACAAAAATAAACCTGCCATGCAAGTGGTTGTTGACAGAGAAAAAGCAGGGGAATTGGGTGTTAGTTCATCTCAAGTTGGACAACAATTAAGAAACTCCATTTTTGGTTCTAAGGCTGGCGTGTATAAAGAAGATGGGGAAGATTACGATATTTATGTACGTTTCAACGAAGCCAATAGATATAATTCCAGTGCACTTTTTAATCAGAAAATAACGTTTAGAGACATGGCTTCTGGTCAAATTAAAGAAATTCCAGTGTCTTCGGTTGCTAAGCAGTCTAATAACTCTGGCTTTAGCTCTATTAAGCATAGAGATACCAGACGAGTGGTTACGGTTTACTCTGCGCTTTCACCTGGTTATAACGATGCAGGGGCTGTAGTTGGACAAGTTCAACACGCCATGAAAGACTTTAAAGAATTACCAAAAAGCATTAAAATAGATTACACTGGGCAAATTGAAGAGCAGAATAAACAAATGGCATTCCTAATGGGTGCATTCTTTACTGGCTTAGGGTTAATTTTCTTAATTCTTATTTTCCAATTTAATTCATTTTCAAAACCAGCAATCATCATGTTAGCTATATTTTTAAGCTTAATTGGGGTATTTAGTGGTATTGTTATAACTGGTAGCGCGTTTGTTATTATGATGACCATGATGGGTATTATATCACTCGCAGGTATCGTTGTAAATAATGGTGTGGTGCTTTTAGATTATGCACAACTTCTTATAGATAGAAAAAAACACAAACTAGGTTTAGACGAAGAAGATTATTTAAACAAGGAAGATTTATATCAAAGTATTGTTCAAGCAGGGAGAGCACGTTTACGTCCTGTTTTGCTTACGGCAATTACAACCATTCTTGGTTTAATACCATTAGCTATAGGTTTAAATATAAACTTCTTTACTTTGTTTAGTGAATTTAATCCGCATATCTATTTTGGTGGCGATAACGTTATTTTCTGGGGACCATTAGCATGGACTGTTATTTACGGATTATTCGTAGCAACATTCTTGACACTTATTGTGGTTCCTGTATTGTTCTTTTTAACAATGCAATTAAAAATGTGGATACATAGCAAAACAACAACTTCAGAAGTTAAAGTAGATTAAATTTATATTACTCAATTATCTGTATTGTTATAAAAAGTTGATGCAGATATATAAAATAAAAAAACGCCCCGTTCTAAATTTGAGACGGGGCGTTTTTAATATTAAATATTTTTAATTAAAATTTAAAACTAATACCTCCATTAATAGTGGTGCCGTTAAATCCAAATTGATTTACTTCCCAAGGATATTTAAAACGACCTCCTAGGTCTGTTACAAAATCTCCTTTCGTATCAATGACATCAGGATATACATTAAGTAAGTTACTAACAGAAAGCGAAAGCGAAAATTTATTGCTAAAATCATAACCTAAAATTAAATCAGTTATAATTTTACCTGCAAATGTTTGATCGTATGCCTCGTCATTCGCTGGTAAATTAGATCCACCAGGCCCTAAAGGAGCCCCATTTAAACCATTATCAGAATGCATCCAACTTACTTCTCCAAAATAAGTATTGTTCAACGAAATGTTAAATTTATTAACCTTGTAATCAAGGCCTAAAAGGATTTTAGATTTTGGTCTTGAAGATGTTATTCTTGATTGCTCTTTACGATTAAAAATTTCATAACCATTAGCTTCTAATAAAGCTGGTGTACTAATTTGTCCATCAATTTTAGTTTCATTAAAATTAGCTGCAAGTGTAGCTGCTAATGTTCCTTCTCCTAATTGAATGTTTCTATAATTTAAAACCAAATCAACACCAGAGGTGTTAGTATTAACCGCATTCACGAAGAATTTTAAACTAGTAATTGAATTATCTAACAAAATTTGCTCAACTGGGTTCGTGTTGCCACTATCTCCATCAAATCCAATTTCGCCAGTAAACAATACGCGGTCAGCAACCTTTACATTGTAAAAATCGGCAGAGAATGATAAATTGCTCGATAATTTATAGGTTAAACCTGCTGAAATATTTTTAGATGTTTCTGCGGTTAATTGAGGCACTCCTAACCCACTTCGAATAATAGGATCGACATTATTAAAGGTCCCTTGATTTGAAATTGTTCCACCTGAAACTAAGGTTTGAATATTACTTAAATATATTTGGTGTAACGATGGTGCTCTAAATCCGGTGCTATATGAAGCCCTAATAGCTCCTTTATCACCTCCCAATAAATATCTACCATTAACTTTCCAAGAAGTATTGTCTCCAAAATCACTAAAATCTTCGTATCGAATAGCGCCTCCAATTAATAACGCAGACGTAGCTTCCCATTCTAAATCACCATAAACACCATAATTATCGCGAGTCGCAGCTACCACATTACTTGGTTGTACACCAGGAAATGATTGTGCCCCTCCAGCTCCTGTGGGATTATAGTACGATGCAGGGTCTCCCGCCTTAGAGTTAAAACTTTCACCTTTAACTTCTGCTCCAAAGCCAAGATTCACATTACCAAAAGATCTAGACACATCCAAATTAGCAAGCGTGTTACTAAATGAATATCCTCCTACATTAAACGATGTAGGACTATTGGCTCCTAAATCGCGATTTAAACTGTTATTAACTTCATAATCTACAGCGCTTCTACCATAAGTACCACTTAAATCTACATCAAACCCAAGCATTCTCCATTTTGAACCAACAGTTAAATTATTATCCCGAATATCTGTTTCAAAAGTCGGTTGAAATCCTTGATAATCAGTGCCCGATTTATGCAATAAGTTGTGAGGATCTGAAACCCAATACGGTGTTCTATACAGTGCAAAACTGGTCCCTGTTCTATGGGTTAATCCTCCAAATGTATAAAACTCCCCATTTCCACTTTTAAATGGAATTTCAGCATTATAAAAAACATCCAATTTCTTTAACTCAGGTTGTCCAACGGTCATTCCTAAATCTGGATTGGCAGCTAGCCACGTACCCCAGGTAGGGTCGTTTGCAGCAACACCAAAAAGAACATCTTCACCGGGTGTTCCTGCTCTGTTTGTTTTTTCTTGTTCATAATATCCAAGGGTCATATTTATAAAGCCTCCATTATCTCCTACATTAATAGAAGTGTTTAAGTCTGCTCCAAAATTAAAACCATCACCTTCAGTTGTAACACCCGAATTAACATTTACACTGGTATACTCAACATTCTTTTTAAGTACCATGTTAATTACTCCTGCAATCGCATCAGATCCGTACTGAGCAGATGCTCCATCTCTTAGTACTTCTATTCGTTCTATAGCAGCTGCTGGTATACTTTTTAAATCAACACCAACTTCGCCTTTTCCAGGAGTGTCATTTATATAAACTAAAGCACTCTGATTTTTACGTTTTCCATTCACTAATACTAAAGTTCTACTTGGTCCGAGGCCTCTTAAATCTGCTGGATCAAAATGTGCTGTAGCATCAGAAATAGTTTGGGTAGTAGAATTAAATGAAGGCACCTTATAAGTTAGCATTTTATCTACGGTAGGCTGCCCGGTATTTCGTAATTCATCTACTCCAATAACATCAATTGGCACCGGAGAATCTAAAATGGTTCTTGGTTTTGCTCTGTTTCCAACTAATACTACTTCATTAAGGGAAACGCCAGACTTCATTGTTACATTAACCACATTTTCATTTATCGTTATTTCTTGTGAATTAAAACCAACATAAGAAAAGATTAATACATCTCCTATATTGGCGTTTATTGCATATTTCCCATCATAATCGCTTGTAGTTCCGGTTATGGATCCTTTTAAAATAACGGAAACCCCCGGTAAAGGTTGAGATGAATCATCAAACACAACGCCTTTAACTTGTTGTGCCAATGTAACATTCGTTGCTATGAACAATAGCAACATTGTAACTATTTTAAAATGTAAAAGTTTATTCATAATTAATTGTTAGTTAGTTAGTTATTTATTTATTATGGCTAATATATTTAAAAAAAAATGATAATTATCATTTGATAAAACAAATAACATATAATTTCTCTAAAATTTTATTAAAAAAATTGAGGATATGGTAAAACTTTTTACACAAAAAGCCCCAACACATGTTGGGGCTTTTTCAATTATAAAAATAAAATATTTTCTATTTCAATTTAAAGCTTAATCTGGCAAACATAAAGCGTCCGGCAACTCCAAATTGTTGTGCTCTTCTAGACCAATCAAAACGACCATCACTTCTGTTACCAAAAGCAGCATCGGCTCTGTCTGGATAAATATCAAACAAGTTATTGGCTCCTATGGTAATAGTAGTACTTTCTGATAATTCATATCCAAAAGACAAATCAGTTACTAGTTTAGAACCAAATACTTGTTGGTTAGCAACAGTGGTTGTAGCCTCGGTAACTTCACCAAACCAAACATTTCTTAAAAAGATATTGAATTTATCGGTTGTTAAACTGTTTGATAAATTAACTTTCGTTCTCGGAACAGCCTCCTCTAAATAAACTCTACTGTCTTCAGGAAAATAAGTCCCTACTTTACCAGCGTTTATTAATACTTGAGACGCTTTTATATCACCCACTTTTTTAGTTTTAGAAAAAGTTCCTGATAAATCGGTTTTTAATTTTGCAGAACGACCAACAATGGCATCATGCGTAATAACAACATCCAATCCTTTTGATTCTGTATCAATGGCATTTGCAAAAAATGATGCCGCAGAAGCATTGGCTTGTTTTAATAAATTATCCAATTCTGTACCAGTTCCTGGACCTTGAAATTGACCAGTATAAACTACTCTATCGTCAATACCAACCCAATATCCATCAACCGTAAAGGTTAAATGAGCAGCCGGAATTTTAGTTGTAAATCCTACACTTAAACTTTTAGAGGTCTCCTGCTTTAATTGAGGAATACCTAATAATTTAGCAGCTCTACTATCATTAGCAAAAGTTCCAACTTCCTGAGGGTTTCCTAAATTATCAAAAATGGTTGAGGTTGAATTAAAATTTAATTGGTGAAGAGACGGCGCTCTAAAACCTGTATTAAATGCGCCTCTAATATTGGTGTTATCGCCCGCTTTAATTCTGGTTGCTAATTTAACATTTAAAGTAGAACCAAAATCTGAATAATCTTCATATCTGGTTGCTAAACTTAACAAGAAGCTTTCTGTAATATCTGATTCTATATCTAAATAACCAGCAACACTACTTCTTCCTCTTGATAATTCATTGGTAGGACTAAATCCTGGAAACACTTGAGATCCTCCTGGTCTAGATGCGCCAAAGAAATCTTTTGATGGCACTTGCGTCGACAATGTAATTGCCTGACCTGCAGCTGTGTATTGTGCGTAAGAAGCTTGTTCCCCTGCAACAATATCATAAGATTCTACACGATACTCGGCACCAAAAGCTACGTTTGTACCAGCTAACACATCGTCATAAAATTTACTAATATCTAAATTAGTGGTGTTTTGAGCGAATGAAAATCCACCGGCATCAAATGTTGTTGGCGATGCATTTTGCATAGAAGCGTTAAAAGTGTTTCCAATTGTATAAAGGAATTCGTTTTTTCCATATGTGTTACTAAAATCTACATCCCAATCATTTATTTTACCTTTAATTCCTACGGCAAAAGATTTGTCTTTAATATTCGAGTTAATCTCTGGTAAGAATCCATTTAAATAAGCTGGAGTATAGGTTCTACTTTGATTTGGCAATCTATAAAATCCTGCAGAGTTTCCTGTTCTGGAACTTATTCCCGCAAATGAATATAACTCTGTTCCTTTACCATCTAAGGGTAACGACATATTTCCAAAGAAACGACCACCACGCAAGGCAGATTGACCTACGCGCATATTAAAATCGCTTGCTTCTAAACCACGTGCAGCCAATTCTGCAGTTGTATTATTTGCCGCTAAAATAGTTTGTAATTCAGCTTTTGTCGCAGATGGACTTAAACCTAATCCTGCTTGGTTCCCATATTGAATAACATCAGCTACATCATCATCTAATAATTTAGAAACATCATACCCGTCATTATTTGCAAATCTTTCAACCGTATTATACTGGTTAAATATACTGCCTTCCCATTCTTTCATTCTTCCGTATGGCTGTCTAACATCAAAATCTCCTGTAAAATTAACGAAGCCACCTTTTTCTCCTAAAGACAAGCCGTAGTTAGCGCTCACGTTGGTTGTTTCACCATCTACACCACCTGTTTGGTCGTTAGCATTTTTCGAAAAGTTTGCTCCTGTAGTAATGTTTAAATTCAATTCATTGGTGCTTTTCTTAAGAACAATATTAATCACCCCTGCAATAGCGTCAGATCCATATTGCGCAGCTGCTCCATCACGTAGAACTTCAATGCGCTGAATAGATGCCGCAGGAATAGCATTTAAATCTGTTCCTACACTACCACGTCCAAAAGTTCCATTAACATTTACTAATGACGAATTATGACGTCTTTTTCCATTTATTAAAACGAGTACCTGATCTGGACCTAATCCTCTTAACGAAGCAGGGTCAATATGATCGGTTCCATCTGAAATGGTTTGAGTGTTCGATGTAAAGGAAGGCGCCACATAATTTAAAATCTGATTTAAATTAACTTGTGGCCCTGCTGTTACCAACTCAGTTACGTCTATAACATCAATTGGTACTGCTGAATCGGTTATGGAACGGTTTGGGTTTCTGGTCCCAATTAGTACAACTTCATCTAAAGAAACTCCTTCTGTTAGCGACACTTTTATATTCTGTGCCGAGGTTACAATAACTTCTTTGGTGTTAAAGCCAACGGATGATACCATTAGCGTTGCAGGAAAATTAGCAACATTGATGCTAAATTTTCCATCAAAATCGGAAATCGATCCATTACTGGTTCCTTTAACAATAATGTTTGCTCCTGGTAATGGGGCATTTGTACTTGCCTCTGTTATTGTTCCTGTAATAGTTCCTTGTGCCATCATAGCTAAAGGAAAAAACAAGCCAAAAATCAAGCAAATTTTAAAGTGTAAAAAATTTTTCATGTTTGTTTTAATTAGTGTTTAGGCTCGAAATATACATATAATTATCGCATTTTATTATTAAAATGATAATTTATTATGCTTACATACTATATTTTGACAAAAAAATATGACAATTGTTATATTATTATTACTTTTTTATCACCAATATTGTTGTTTTTTTTGAAAATTTAACAATTTTTGAATTCCTCTACAAAATCGGCAATATTCATGTTTAACGCAAAATAAATAAATTCTAAAATCATATATTATTAATTAATCTTTCCAAAGAATCCTTATTTAATTGTTCTAATTATTTATAACAAAATAGTCTACCTAAAAAATTAGATCAAAAAATTCAAACTCCATAGTATTTCATTAAATTTGCACTTCAATTTTAAACTATGTATAGAAGTCATAATTGCGGTGAATTAAACGCATCACATATAAATAAAGAAGTAACATTAGCTGGTTGGGTTCAAAAGTCAAGAGATAAGGGTTTTATTGTTTGGGTAGATTTAAGGGATCGCTATGGTATAACACAATTGGTATTTGATGAAGAACGCACCTCTAAATCGATGCTTGAACAAGCACAAAATTTAGGCCGTGAGTTTGTAATTCAAGTAAAAGGAATTGTTATAGAACGTGCTTCAAAAAATTCAAATATCCCAACGGGCGATATTGAAATATTGGTTTCAGAATTAAATATTTTGAATGAAGCCCTACTACCTCCATTTACTATTGAGGACAAAACTGATGGTGGTGAAGAATTGCGCATGAAATATCGTTATCTGGATATTCGCCGCAACCCAGTAAAAAATAATTTGATTTTTAGACATAAAGTAGCTCAAGCAGTTAGAAATTATTTGTCAACAGAAGGTTTTATTGAGGTTGAAACACCTTATTTGATAAAATCAACTCCAGAAGGTGCGCGCGATTTCGTGGTGCCTTCCAGAATGAATGCGGGTCAGTTTTATGCCTTACCACAATCACCTCAAACCTTTAAGCAATTGCTTATGGTTGGTGGTATGGATAAATATTTCCAGATTGTAAAATGCTTTAGAGATGAAGATTTACGTGCCGACAGACAGCCAGAGTTTACTCAAATAGATTGCGAAATGGCGTTTATTGATCAAGAAGATATACTAAACGCTTTTGAAGGATTAACACGTCATTTATTAAAAGAAATAAATGGGGTTGAAGTTGAAAAGTTTCCTAGAATGTTATACGATGATGCCATGCGCATGTACGGAAACGACAAACCCGATATTCGTTTTGGAATGGAATTTGGCGAACTTAATACGGTTGCACAAGATAAAGATTTTGGTGTTTTTAATAATGCCGAACTAGTAGTTGGTATTGCTGTTCCAGGTGGAAATTCATACACGCGTAAGGAAATTGACCAATTAATTGATTGGCTAAAACGCCCACAAATTGGTGCTTTAGGAATGGTTTATGTACGTTGCAATGATGATGGAACTTATAAATCATCTGTGGATAAATTTTATGATGAAGCAGATTTAGCCAAATGGGCTGAAATTACAGGCGCCAAGACAGGCGATTTAATTTGTGTGCTTTCAGGTAATACAGATAAGGTGCGTACGCAATTAAGTGCCTTACGTATGGAGTTAGCAGAACGTTTAGGGTTGAGAAATCCTAAAGAATTTGCGCCACTTTGGGTTTTAGATTTTCCATTGTTGGAATGGGATGAAGATACCAAACGTTACCATGCCATGCATCATCCTTTTACCTCACCGAAACCAGGACAGTTAGAGTTATTAAAAACAAATCCCGGGGATGTTAAAGCAAATGCTTACGATTTGGTTTTAAACGGAAATGAAATTGGTGGTGGTTCTATTAGAATTCATGACAAAGCAACCCAAGCATTAATGTTTAATTATTTAGGATTTACTCCAGAACAAGCTAAAGCTCAATTTGGGTTCTTGATGGATGCATTTCAATATGGTGCACCTCCACATGGTGGTTTAGCATTTGGGTTAGACAGATTGGTTGCGATATTAGGCGGACAAGAAACCATTCGGGATTTTATTGCCTTCCCAAAAAACAATTCTGGTCGCGATATTATGATAGATGCACCCGCACTAATTGATGAAGCACAACTAACGGAATTAAGCCTAAAACTTAATTTAAAACCGTAAATAATTAAATCCTGCAAAACGCAGGATTTTTTTAGTAATTTTATAAAATGCCTTTCAATTCAAAAAGTCTCTTACGGAAGTTCTTAATATGGAGATATAAACATATTTCTGAGCGCCAATTTATCTTTGTGCTAAGTGTACTTGTTGGTTTTTTAGCGGGTATAGGAACGGTTTTATTAAAAAACTTTACACATTATATTAGACTTCTTTTTGAATTAGATTTTTTTAATAATTATCAAAATTCCCTTTATTTTATTTTTCCTATAATTGGTTTAATCTTAGTTTATATTATAAAACAAACCTGGTTAAAAAAACATATAGGTCATGGTATTTCATCTACATTATATGCCATTTCAAAACTTAATGGAATCATACCAAGATATAATATTTATGCCGCTTTAATAACGGCGCCATTAACTGTTGGATTTGGTGGTTCTGTCGGTTTACAAGGTCCTGCCGTGAGTGTCGGTGCTGCTTTGGGGTCCAACGCGGCTCGCTTATTTCACATGAATGCAAAAACTAGAATGCTATTAATTGGTTGCGCTGCAGCCGGCGCTATGGCTTCTATGTTTAAAGCACCTATAGCTGCTATTATTTTTGCTATTGAAATATTTAGTTTAGATATTGCTTTTGCGTCTTTAGTGCCGCTTCTATTAGCGTCGGTATCAGCAGTTGTAACATCTTATATGTTTTTAGGAACAGATGTATTATTAAATTTCAAATTAATAGATAAATTCGAAGTTAATGATATTCTGTTTTATATAGTGCTAGCGGTCGTTACGGGTTTTGCATCCGTATATTTTTCTAAAGTCTTTTTTACCATAACCAATTTCTTTAAAAAGTTTGAAAGTCGTGCAAAGCGACTTGCAATTGGCGCTATTGCCATAGGTGCCATGCTGTATTTTATACCACCACTTTATGGTGAAGGTTATGGTATTATGAACAACCTTTTAAAAGGCAATCATTTAGCAGCTATTGGAGTGACACCTTTCGAATTAGATTTATCTAATATTTGGATAGTTATTGGTCTCTTGTTAGGTATTGCCATATTTAAAGCTATTGCGATGACAACCACTTTCGGAGCTGGCGGTGTAGGCGGTGTATTTATACCAACCCTGGTAATGGGAAGTGCTTTAGGAAACGCTTTTGCCAAAATAATAAATAACATGGGATTAGATTTTCATGTGTCAGAATCTAATTTTACGCTTATTGGTATGACGGGATTAATGGCGGGTGTATTACATGCCCCACTCACAGCCATCTTCCTTATTGCAGAAATTACGGGTGGTTATGAGTTATTTGTACCCTTAATGATTGTCTCTGCTATATCCTTTTCTATTACTAAATATTACGTGTCTCACTCTATTTACACGCTTAAATTGGCGGAACGGGGCGAACTTATGACACACGATAAAGACCAAAATGTACTTATGGTTTTAGATATAGATAAAGTTATAGAAACCAACTTTATTGTATTAACCCCAGACATGAAATTAAGATACATACTTAACAATGCCGTAGCAAAATCATCCAGAAATCACTTCCCCGTTGTTAATGAGGAGGAAGAGTTTTTAGGCGTTATAAGACTAGATGACATAAGACATCTTATGTTCAATACAGATCTTTACGATTCTATAGATGCGGCCAGTTTAATGCATGCTGATGAAGGGATTATAGATTACGATTCAGATTCCATGCAAAATATTATGGATATTTTTAAAAGTACCGGTGCTTGGAATTTACCTGTTATTAAAAATGGAAAATACTACGGTTACATTTCAAAATCTAAATTATTAACGGCATATAGACGGCAATTAATTAAATTCACCCAATAAACCTTTTAATGAAACGAGCAGGTTAAAAACTTTAATACACAACGGAATGATTAATCGCGAACAGCATCTGACCATTAAAGAACAATAAATATAAACAGATGAAATATATCATCCTCATATTATTCTTGGCTTGCTTTGGAAGTATCATAGCAGGCTATTTTCTAGAATCAGTATATTCTCAAAAACTAATAGGTTTTGGCGTACTGGGATTGTTCTTTATCGTATTCCCGCTATTCTCATATTATCGTTGGAAAGATAAAGATGTTAAAGATTACATGCTTACCAAAGAAAATTTAGATAAAATGAGAGAACGCGAAGGCGATACCAGAAAATAACGCTTCCTTGGGCGCCTGCCTGCCGGCAGGCAGATTACCCTGCGGGTCCCGCTTTCCGCACTGCACGGTAGTTTGCTGCAAATGTGAAACATTCACGATTTCATTAATTTAAAAATAATAAGCAATGAGTAATCGCTAACGCGGGCTTATTCGTCGTTTGCAGTCGCAGTAGCAGTATTCAGTTTTTTTATGTCAGGTTGAGCGCAGTCGAAACCTATAAATCCTTTAGTTTTCAAAACCTTTGCACCCTAATTCAAATTTCGCTTCTGTATAAAAAAACGTTTCAACAATTCCGATGCCTCAGCTTCCATAATACCACCTTTAATAATTGTTTTTGGATGCAGTTTCGTATTCAAATTAATACAACCGCGGTCTAAATCTCTAGCGCCATAAACAATATTCGAAATCTGACTCCAATATAAAGCCCCAGCGCACATTTGGCAAGGTTCTAACGTAACATACAAGGTGCAATCTTTTAAATATTTCCCACCTAAAAAATTGGCTCCCGCTGTAATAGCTTGCATTTCGGCATGTGCTGTAACATCCGTTAAGGTTTCGGTTAAATTATGCCCTTTGGCAATAATTCTGTTATCAATAACAATAACAGCTCCCACAGGAATCTCTCCTTTTTCAAAAGCAATCTCAGCTTCCTGAAGTGCTTTTTTCATAAAATAGGTGTCGTCAAAAGGTTCAATCATAGAAAAAAAATAACTGTCAAAAATCAAAAATACAATTTCAAAATGATAATTGCTTTCGTATCGTTTTCAAATATTACATTTGTAAGCTAATGAGTAGTTTTTTAAAACATATCAATAACCCTAAAGAACTTCGTCTTTTAAATCAAAAAGACCTACCTCAACTTGCAAAAGAATTACGTGAGTTCATCATAAACATTGTTGCTACAAAAGAAGGCCATTTAGGGGCAAGTTTAGGTGTGGTTGAGTTAACCATTGCATTGCACTATGTATTTAACACCCCAGACGACCAACTTATTTGGGATGTGGGACATCAAGCATATGGACACAAAATTTTAACGGGCAGGAAAGATTTGTTTCACACCAACCGACAAATTGGAGGACTTAGCGGATTCCCGAAACGCGATGAAAGTATTTATGATACTTTTGGTGTGGGGCATGCATCCACTTCTATTTCGGCGGCATTAGGAATGGCGATTGCTTCACAATTAAAAGGCGATTTAGAAAAGCAACATATTGCAGTTATTGGTGACGCCAGTATTGCCGGAGGTATGGCTTTTGAAGGTTTAAATCATGCAGGGGTGACCGATGCGAATCTACTTATTATTTTAAATGATAACGCTATAGGCATAGACCCAAGTGTGGGTGCTTTAAAGCAATACTTAACGAATGTTAAAAAAGGCATTCAACGAAAAAACAATATAATAGAAGCTCTGAGTATTGATTATTCCGGACCTATTGATGGCCATGATATTGATAAAATCATTTCAGAATTAACACGCTTAAAGTCTGTAAAAGGCCCTAAGTTTTTACACATCATAACCACAAAAGGCAAAGGTTTAAAACAAGCTGAAGAAAACCAGGTTATATACCACGCACCTGGGAAATTTGATGCTTCAACCGGAGATATCATTTCTAAAACACCTTCTGAATTCACTAAATACCAAGATGTTTTTGGGTACACTATTGTGGAACTCGCCAAACAAAATAAAAATATTGTAGGTATTACGCCTGCGATGCCAACCGGAAGTTCACTAAAATATATGATGGACATAATGCCAGATCGTGCTTTCGATGTTGGCATTGCCGAACAACATGCTGTAACCTTAGCTGCTGGTATGGCAACCCAAGGCTTAATTCCGTTTTGCAATATATACTCTACCTTTTTACAACGGGCTTACGATCAGGTTATACACGACGTAGCGCTACAAAAATTAGCTGTTATTTTTTGTTTGGATCGTGCCGGTTTAGTTGGTGAAGATGGAGCAACGCATCATGGGGTTTTTGACGTGTCGTATTTAAGATGCATTCCGAACCTCATCATTTTCGCGCCTAGAAATGAAGTTGAATTACGCAACATCATGTACACCGCACAACTTGGTTTACAAAAACCTATTGCCATACGTTATCCGCGAGGCACTGGCGTAACAATAGATTGGAAACAACCTTTTAGCAAAATTGAAATTGGTAAAGGCGTTCAACTAAAATCAGGAAATAAACTCGCAGTCTTAAGTGTTGGAACCATTGCCAAAAATGTTTCTGAAGCTATTTTAAATTTAGAGGTGTCACATTATGATATGCGTTTTATAAAACCTTTAGATGAATCCTTAATGCACACCATCTTTAAAAAATACCAAACCATATATACTGTTGAAGATAACAGTATTAAAGGTGGTTTTGGGTCTGCTATTTTAGAGTTTGCCGCGGCTAACAACTACAAAAACACGATTAATGTTTTAGGAATTCCTGACACCTTTATTGAACATGGCAGTGTTACCGAACTCCAAAAAAGTATAGGGTTGGATGTGGAAAGTTTAAACCTCCTATTTAATAAACTTATATAAAAAAGGGAAGTAAAAAACTTCCCTTTTTTAAAATCAAATTATATAGTTATTTAATAACTATTTTGTGTATTGATTGTTTGTTTTCTGACGTAAACTTAACAATGTACATACCGCTTGCCGCTTTTAAAGAAATCTCTTTAAATGTATTTCTATTAAAATCTATTTTAGAAGAATAAACCTCACGTCCATTCATATTAAAAATCTTTAAATAACCATCTTTAACACTGTTTTGTGCTTTAATTTTAAAATTTCCATTAGAAACTGTTGGATAAACATCAATCAAATTATTTATGGTTTTGCTTTGAACCGATAAAGCACTATCAGCAGCAGTAAACTTTCCAGTAAACATACCTCTTCCATAAGTTGTTGCTAAAACAGTGTTATCGGCAGTTCTTAAATCGAAACTTGTAACGACAACATCTTTCATTCCATTTTGAGATTGAGACCAACTTGGATTCGCATCATTAAAATTTGGCGTAGCCCAAACCCCTAGATCGGTTCCAATAATAACTTCGTTGGAATTTAAAGGATTTCTCATTATAGCTCTTACAGGTAAATCAGGTAAATTTCCTTCTTTATTCGCCCATGTTGAACCTCCATCGGCGGAATAGAAAACACTAGTAACCCCATAATTATAAAAAGTAACATAAATATCATTCGCTGTAGCGCCCAATTCAATACAGGAAATACTTCCAATAAATTGATTTCCAGTAATTTGAGTCCATACTGGTGAAACTCCAATAGCGTCGCTAACTCTAAACAATTTTCCATTAGCAGTTCCTATAAACAAAGTTGTAGTGATGAAAGGAGATGCTTTAAAAGCTGTAGGAGAGGAATTTAAAAGGAGGCTAGTAAATGAATCTGAAACTCTTAAACTAGGAGAGGAATTTAATTTGTATCTGTTAATTCTAAAAGAATCTGTACTTCCATCAGCATAAAGATAATCATTAGCATCATCTAATTCTGCTGGGTTTACAAATTGCCCTCCTATCGATCCCTGTTCTATTGTATAACCACTGGTTTGTCCAGTTGCGTAATCTCTGTAATAGTAATTTCCGTTTTGTGAAGAAGTCACTATATATACATTGTCTTTATCAATAAAAGAATACGTTCCGTCCCCACCTGTAACACTTAAAGAACCATTTATACCTGCAGTAGCATTATTAATAAATTGTGTGCCGTTATCTTGAGCCCCTGCAAGAAATTTTGCTAAACTAACTTCTTGACCAATGGCTCCATGATAGAACTGTAATGTGTTGTAATTTTTGTTTCTTGAACTAATAATGGGAGGTGTGCTAGATAAAGATGTGGCATAATATACACCTCCATCATTTCCTAGTATGGCTGTGTTTGAATCTGTAGGATGAAACACAAAAGCATGTTGGTCTGGGTGAACATCACTTAATGATGTGTCAGTATAAGCTTCAGAAATTTGCGACCAATTATTTCCAGAATTTACAGATCTAAAAAGATCTATCCCACCTGCATATACTATAGCGTCATTTCTAGGGTCTACTTCTATAACTAAATCATAAAATGCTTGCCCATTAGTAAAATCTCCATCTGGTATATCAAAATCTATTGAATTAGGTAACGGCAAACTAGTGGTAGTTAAAAAAGCATCATCTGTATAAACAATTTTAACACCGTTAGTTAATCCTGTAGCTAATTCTGCTAAAACATAAATTTTTGAAGGGTTTGTTGCTGAAAGAGCTATTTGCGAACGTTCTCCAATTGGTACTTTATATTTTAAATTAAAATTAATGCCATTCGTAGATGATAGTATTTCACTTCCTCCATGACCAAATACATCATTGGTTGTAGAAACCCAAACCGTATTATCTGCACTAATCTCAATATCATTTGGTTGAAGCTGATAATCGTTACTATTTATGGAAGGCAATAAGGTGATTTTTGACCAACTCGCCCCATTATTTGAGGATTTATATAATCCAAAATCTTCGGCTCCTAAAAATACACTAGGGCTTGCTTGAGAATAAAAAGTAGATCCAGCTGCGACGTAAACCTCGCTATTTCCACCACCTATATCTCTTATTTTTATATCGTTTATATGTTGAGCTCCAGGTTTGGCAGTATATCCAGAATAATTTCTATAACTATTCATAGAAACATTTACTCCTGGTTTTCTTATATTATCTCCAAGAACCATCCCATCGGCCATTGAAATCATAATTGAAGGTATTGTTACAGATTCTCCAACCGCCCCTGGACCCATGGAAATTACTTCGTCTGCTACATTATTAATTACAATAACGGCAAGAGCTCCTGCATTCTGTGCATTTAATACTTTCTGTCCAAATTCACAATTTCCTCTGTATACAACCGCAATATTACCATTAATTGCTCCGGCATTAACCAAAGTACCACAACCCTCATTTGCTGTTGCCGTACCATCGTCTACAACCACTAACTTTCCAGTAATTGGTGTTAAACTTACACCAAAACCAGATCTTCTCCCGAAATAATCACCAGCAATACCAACAGGGGTATTCACGGTCATTCTTGCGTTAAAAGAATTAGGCGTACCGGGGATAATATTAGTATCACCAGACGCACCGCCAAAAACTCTTACCCAATCGATACCTCCATTTATAGATTTCCAAACACCATTTCCATTCACATCTCCTCCAACATAAGACTCCCCTGTTCCAATATAAAAGGTCATTGTATCATTAGGGTCGTAAGTAATACATGAAATAGCTAAGTTTTTGGGAATATTAACTTCTGTCCATCCGGATGTTGCAGAAGTTATATCATTATTTACCCATAAACCTCCACTTACTCCTCCAGCAAAAACTCTTTTATTTGAAGAATCATTTGGATCGAACATGATGGCTCTAGTTCTTCCGCCAACATTATTAGGACCTCTTTCAACCCAATTATTTAAATTTTCACCAGGTACTTTAGCGAATAATGCTTTTTGCCTTAATTGTTCTTGAAGTTCATATAATTTTTGCGGTTCTGGTTTCCCTGTTGCAGGATTCATGGTAAGTTCCCACTGTCTCTCTAAATATTTGTTTGGAGGCAATCCTATAGATTTTCTCTCCTTTTTTGAAAGTTTAAGAGTTTCTTTAAACGGGCTATTTTTTAAAAAAAATTCATGCTGCTCCCTAAGTTCAGCA
>Ga0208304_10000416_pt1 | contig 22889 bp, 21 predicted proteins | sample ColrivemetaGS713_FD_187603 | JGI IMG/M metagenome (GOLD analysis project Ga0208304, IMG submission 187603) | Estuarine microbial communities from the Columbia River estuary - Flood tide ETM metaG S.713 (SPAdes) (version 2) | ecosystem: Environmental > Aquatic > Marine > Intertidal zone >... | reverse complement strand
GATAAGAATCATTTCTAAAAAGTAACTATTTATAGATATTTAATTTTTAATAAAGGAATTTTATGTAACCATAAATCAATTGAAGCGGAGTCTAAATAAGCAGAAGAAATATCAAGGATGGATGCTATCTAATTCAGTAATGACGATTTATATAAAGCTATCCTTTATTTAGAAAAAGATATAGAATATACGTGCAGTAAAAAATGAAAAACATTATTAATAATAAAATAACTATTATCATGAAAAATACCATATTATTAATTTTAGGACTTTTAATAGGCGCTTGCTCATCTTCTGATGATGATAATCTTGATCAGATTATTGGAGTATGGAAAATCACTAAGGACGTAGAAGTTTACACCAATGGACAAGAGGAGGTATATATCCCATCTGTATGTGAATTAAAAAATAGATTAACCATTAGAGAAAATAAGACTCTTTTTATTACTAATTTCCCAGAATCTGATGACCCAAATTGTATTGAATCAATTGGAGGTTTATATCAAAATGGAACATGGACTAAGTTATCTGAATTTAAATATAAATTTGTACTAACATGTATGATTCCAAATTGTGAATCTATAACAGAAACTCCAGATGAAATTACTTTTCCTAACTCAAATACAATGAAAGTTAGGATTAATGATACAGATTCAGATGATGATTTTGCTTATTACTACACAGAATACTCTAGAGTAAAATAGTATTTAAAATTCGTATTCAAATTATTACAAGAAGGATGTTTTGAATTAATCATCCTTCTTGTGTATCTAATATATTTCTAGAATTCTTGATCTTCGAAATGGCAAAATTCAGATAGAATCTGATCCCAATAAATGAACAACATGGAACTTTAGCTTTCCAGCTACTTTGAAATCAGCCAATCTTAATTAACTAACCGTTTATTCTTCTATCCAATTCTTGGGCTGCATATGATGCAACGTCATCGGCATATTTATTCATTCCAAAACCAGCATCGTACCCTAATTCTTTTGCCAATTCATGAGAAATTCTTGGTCCACCACAAATTAGAATTACTTTATCTCTTAACCCTTCGGCTTCTATAAGCTCTACCAATTCTATCAAATTTTTAACATGAACATCTTTTTGAGTAACAGTTTGAGAAACCAATAACACATCTGCGTTTAGCTCAATAGCTTTGGCTACAAAATCTTCATTGGTTACTTGAGAGCCCATATTTAAGGCTTCAAACATATCGTAACGTTCTATGCCATAATGGCCTGCAAAACCTTTCATATTCATAATAGCATCAATACCAACCGTATGCGCATCTGTACCAGTACTTGCGCCAATTACCACTATTTTTCGACCAATTCGTTCATTTATAAACTCATCTGTTTCGTGCATATCCATTGTCGTAGATGCAACTTTTGGAACATCAATAGCTTTAAAATCAACCGAATGTGTTAAATTTCCGTAGCAATTAAAAAAGGTAAAACCTTCCATTAATTCTTTTACAAAAACAACCTGCGGATTTTCAAAACCCATTTTACGCATTAATTGTTTCGCAGCTTCTATGGCTTCTTCACCTTTTGGAACGGGTAGTGTAAAGCTAAGTTGTACTTTCCCATCATTCATTGTGTCTCCGTATGGTTTTACTTTTGTAAAATCCAACGTTTTATCAAATTCTATTGCGTTTGTTGAATACAGTCCTCCACTCATAATCCAGTTTTATTTTAAATTTTTATTCATTATAGCTACAAAAGGATTGCTATAATTTACTCCTTTTTCAACAACACCTGCTAATCCTTTTCCACCATTTAACGGACGTTTAATATCCGCAAAAATACCTTTTTCTAAAGCCGTAAATAAACCTTCTTTTTCTATTTTTTCTAACAATTCAATAGAATTAGCAACTACTTCTTGAGCTCTTGTTCTAATAATTCCGCCCTCTTTAAATTCCATTTCATCACCAATACTTTTCATGTTATTAAAAATATATTTAGCATTTTCTATAGATAAATATCTGTCAGACATAAAAGGTGTGTGAATAGCTTCAGTTAGCATTCCTAATAATTGCAAACCTTGTCCTGTCCAAATTGAAATTTGATTAAAAAGTGCATCTTGAACGTGCCCCTTAAAAACATTACCAGTCATAAATTTAGTTGGTGGCATATATTTTAATGGGGCATTCGGAAAAATTTCACGCGTCATTTGTGCCTGAGAAAGTTCGTATAAAAAACCGTTTTCTAAATCTGGATCCATTTCAAAGGCGTGACCAAGTCCCATCTGTTCTTCAGGAATACCTGCAACTATTGCTAATTGCTCATTGATAAAATCTGAAGCTAACACCGTATGCGCTTCTTGAAAAGCATCGGCAGTTGTTAAATAATTATCCTCACCAGTATTAATAATTACACCTGCAAAACCATTTAAAACACGCGAAAAATACTGATCAACAATGGTGCGTTGCATATTAATATCTCTAAAAAGTATGCCGTATAAAGCATCATTTAACATTACATCCAACCCTTCCAAAGCTCCCATAGCAGCAATTTCTGGCATACATAAACCAGAACAGTAATTGCACAATCTTATATATCTGCCAACATCTTCACCAACTTTGTCTAACGCTGTTCGCATTATTTTAAAGTTTTCTTGTGTAGCAACTGTGCCTCCAAAACCTTCGGTTGTAGCTCCATACGGGACAAAATCTAACAAGCTTTGCCCAGTAGTTCTAATTACCGCAATAATATCGGCTCCTTGCCTAGCGGCAGCTTCAGCTTGCACAACATCTTCATAAATATTTCCGGTAGCAACAATTACATATAAATATGGTTTTGCACCTTCACCAATAGTATTTAAATAGTTTTCTCGTTTAGCTTTTCGTGCTGAAATTTTTGCAATACTCTCGTTTACAAAAGGTTTTATTGCTTGGTCTATCTCTTCTTTTTTATGAATAGTAAGTTTGGTAATGTCTAAATTTCCCAAAGCTATTTGTTCTGCTATTTCCTGCGGATTTAGATTGGTTTCAATAATTGCATTCCCTAAAAAGAACATAATTCCTTGACTCAAAACACCTTTAGAACTTAACTCATCAATTAAAACATTAGGTAAAGGCACGCCGTTAGCGTCAATTCCATCAACTCCTAACAATCTACATAAGGTTCGTTCAACTGCAACCGTAGTATAATTATCTACAAATTGTTGAACTTCTTCCGCAATTTTTTTAGAAACACCTTTGGCATATTTTACCTTTTCAAAATCTAATCCTAATTTACTTTGTTGCATTATTATATTTTACTTTTTTAATTCGATTTGTGCTTTATTAACAATTTCTTCATGTATCCCTAGCAATTCACATATTCTAAGTGCTTCTTGTGGTGCATCACCAACATTATCTTCTACCAAAGAATAATCTATAAAATCATTTACGTTTTTAGCATTTATATTTTTTGTTGAAATTGAATCTAAAAGTCCTTTTACGCGCAATTTTCTACATTGTGCATTTAAGCCACTGTAATGTGTAGTTATTAAACTTCTAACATTATTTTCATTAAAAATAGTAGCAACTGCATTTACAATTGCTTTTCCTTCAATAGGATTGGTGGTTCTGGCAAGTTCATCAATTAAAACAAAAACATTGTCGTTTTTTAAAACCTCAGCTACCATTTCATTTACTTTAAGCATTTCTGAAGCAAATGACGATAATCCATTTTCTTCCGACTGTAAATCGCCAACCAAAAGCAGCAATTTATCTACTAAACAGATTTCTGCATTTTCTGCAGGGATATAAAATCCAAATTGGAACAAATATTGACAAAGAGCCACCGTTTTTAAGAGTACTGTTTTACCAGCCATATTGGCTCCAGTAATAAAACAGAGTGATTTATACAATTGAATATCAATTGATTGGTATTCTTTTTGCTGAAGTTGGAGATGCTCCTTAATTTGCGGGTTAAACATTTTTTTGTAAATGGTTAAACCTTTTGCAATACTGGGTTTTGAAAGTCCTAATTGTTTTGCCTGAATTGCTTTGGCAATAATAACATCTAAATGCGCAACGCTTTCAAAAGCTTTTTCTAGATTTTTATGATATTTTACTAGTTGATTGCAAAGTTGCTCGCGAATAGTAGATTCTAATTTTTCGGATTGAAGAAATAAAAGATCAAGTTCCTTGTTTCCTTCTTCTTCCGAAATAAATTTTTTTGATTTATGAATTTTTAACTCTTTTCTAATGATTGATAATTCTTCCGAATAAGAATCATAGATATAAAATGAAGGAATATTTGTTTTGTCAGGGTCTAAAATTTTAACAACCTCTTCTAAACCAGAAATTTCAATAAGTTGTAATTGATGCTCTTTTTGTAATTTAATAATTTCTTGAACTACCATTGCAAAATGCTTTACTTCAAATAACTGAATGTCATCTAAAATAAGTTTATTTCCAATATTTTTAATACTACCACTTATATCTCTTAATTGTGAAAGTCGGGTTTGAATTTTTGAAATAAAAGCTGATTTGGTTTCTAAATTCTCTAACGTTTTTTCAATTAAATTTAGTTCCGTTTCAATAACTTTTTTGGAAACAAACCAAGGTGTTTCTACTAAAAAACGTTTTCCCATAGCAGATTTTAGATCGAGATTTTCGATCATAAATTGTAAGCCATTTAATTGAGTTAACGCTTTTTTTAATTGCATTTTAAAGGTTTTTTACATCGTAAATTGGTACTGCTATTTTTTGTTCCAATGCTTTAATTAACTCTTCTGAATTTAGATTATAACCATCTGGCGAAATTGGATTCACGCAAACAGCAATCAGTTTTGTTTTTTGCACAACTTTAATTTTCCCTCCTTTTTTAAGAAATGAATAATACACTTCTGGAGAAACAAAAATCTTAGTAAAATCGCGCACAATTATTTCAATTTCACTAATTTGATGCTGGTTTTTTAAAAATTCGAAAAAAGAATCAGTAACTGCTCCACTTACAAAAATACGAGTTCCAAAAGTAAACAACTTCTCTTTAAGTTTATCAATCAAAAGAACCGAATTTATTTCTAAATCTATTAATTTATTTTCATCAGAGATTGACCAAACACCTGTTTCAACATCCAATAATTTAGTTGCTAATTCCTTTTGTACAGTTTCAATATTAATTAAATTGTACGTATATGTTGTTTTAAAAACCAATTGTGATAATGAAGAAGATAAAGATGCACCTGTGGTTAATATCATTGCTTCAGTAACTGCTGGAGAACCAATACTTTTACGTGATAATGCACCATCAATAATTGTTAAATCAGCTCCAAAAAATTGCATTTTTTTAATAAATGCAGTTAAACTTTTATTAGTTGTTGGCCCAGATACAATTACTTTTCCTTCAGTTTTTGCGCGTGCTGTAATTAACTTTCCTAAAGCCGTATTTTGGCTGCTTACTTCTAAAATTTCTGCAACCAATTTTCTTTTTTTGTATAAAGTTTCAGGAGTTACAAATAACATTCCTTCATACACTTCAATTTCTGGTTTATGCGTATGGGTAACTTGATCTTTATTTTCACCATCAATACCAATAGATGTTATTGCAATTTGTTTATTGCTATTTTTTAACTGAGATAATACATAATTTAAACAAACTGTTTTACCAGTGTTTTTTTCAAGTCCAACAATAGACAGACTTTTAAACTGCAGTATCTCATTTATAAAAGGCATTTAGTGTAAATTACGCTCTTTTCGTTTTAAAGATGCTGGCTCTAAAGATAAGCGCTCTCCTTTATGAAGTGCTGCAATCCCTTCTGATTTTTGTGACTTTTCGCTTTCTGAACAATTACAATCATTTACGTAAGTTGTTGGCTCTGTATAGGTTGTAATTACCCCTTCATAATTTCTTAGAACAACTTTTCCAGGACTTTGTGATATAATATATTGCGGCATTACAGGAATTTTTCCTCCTCCACCTGGGGCATCAACCACAAATGTTGGTACTGCGAAACCAGAAGTATGCCCACGTAAATTTTCAATAATTTCAATTCCTTTTGAAACTGGAGTTCTAAAATGCTCTAATCCCATAGATAAATCGCACTGATAAATATAATAGGGTCTAACTCTGTTCAAAACTAATTTATGAACCAAGTTTTTCATGACATGAACGCAATCATTTACACCTCTTAACAAAACAGATTGATTTCCTAAAGGAATACCCGCATTTGCTAAGCGTGCCAATGCTTTTTCAGCATCTGGTGTAATTTCTTGTGAATGATTAAAATGCGTATTCAACCAAATTGGATGATATTTCTTCAGCATTTCAACCAAATTCTCCGTAATACGTTGTGGTAAAACTACTGGAGTTCTTGATCCAATTCTGATAATTTCAACGTGTGGAATTGCTCTTAGTTTACTAATAATATATTCCAATTTAGCATCACCAACCAAAAGTGCATCACCACCTGAAAGTACAATATCTCTCACTTGAGGATTATTGGCAATATATTCAATGGCTTTATCAATATGATCTGATGATGTTGAAGCATCGGTTTGCCCCGCAAATCTTCTACGAGTACAATGTCTGCAATACATAGAACACATATCCGTAATCAAAAAAAGCACTCTATCTGGATAACGATGTGTTAACCCAGGAACAGGAGAATCTTCATCTTCGTGCAATGGATCTAACAAATCGGCATCGGCCTGTAAAAGTTCAGCACCTGTTGGAATTGCTTGTTTTCGAACTGGACAATTTGGATTCTCAGTATCAATCAACGTTAAATAGTATGGTGTAATTGCCATACGTAATGTTGCTAATGAAGCTCTAACACCTTCTTTTTCACCTTCGGTTAAATGAATGTATTTTGTTAAATCTTCTAAAGTTTCTATACGGTTTCTAGTTTGCCATTTCCAATCATTCCATTGTTCATCAGAAACCTGAGGGAAAAACTTTTCTCTATTACTAATTTTCATTCTAAACATATAATTTCTCAAATAAATCTTTAATACCTTTTGATTTTCTAATAATATCGAGTGTTAAATCAGCATGACCCTTTGCATATCCGTTTCCAACAATCATATCAATGTCTTTACCAACACCTTCAGCTCCTAAAGCAGCCTTTGTAAAAGATGTTGCCATTGAAAAGAAATACACGCATCCTCTATCTTTTGTTATTAAAATAGAAGACATTTCGGTGTTTGGGATGTTAACATTATTAATAACAACATCACACCCTTCTTCTCCACATATTTTTGTAACTTTTGAATAAATATCCATTACGTTAGTAGCATCAGCAATAATTATATGTGTTGCCAAATTCAAATCTTTAATTCGTTGTGCGTTCTCTTCTGAATATTCAACTACTATTACTTTTCCATTTGCACCAACCTTTTTCATTGCTTGGTAACAACATAAAACTCCAGATTTACCCCCACCTCCAATAATGCAAACTACATCGTCTTTTTCTACCAATCTGTCAACTTGCGCTGGAGCACCTGCAACATCTAAGGCAGCTAAAGCGAGTTTTTCTGGAATATCAGTTGGTAAAACAGCATACAATCCACTTTCAAAAAGAATTGCTTGCGCATTTACATCAACCTGATCGTTAGAAATGTTAATATTTTTAATTTTATGTATATGAAGTGGAGTTAAACTAAGTGAAACCAACGTGGCAATTGTATCACCTACTTTTAACTTTTTATCTGGAAAATTAGGGCCAATTTCTTTCACTTTTCCAATTAGCATACCTCCAGAGCCTGTAACAGGATTTTGCATTTTACCACGTTCGCTAACAATAGACAAAATCATGGCTTCCATTTTAGAAACATCACTATTGCAAACACTTTTTATTTGAGTAAAACTGGCAGAATCTATATTTAAAGTTTTTACATCAATTAATAGCTCGTTATCATAAATAGACATTGTATTGTCTAATTTATGCGCAGGTTGCGGAAGTGTTCCTTTAGGATCAAGTACTCTATGCGTACCGTATCTATTTCCTTTTTGCATTTTATAAATTCAAAGATTTAAATTAAAAAACTAAATTTTATTTTGTTAGTCCAAGAATAAATCTTGCTTCTGCAGGGCTAGCAATTTCACGACCTAATTCTTTTGCAAGTCGAACTACTTTTTCAACAAGCTCACCATTAGATTTTGTTAATATGCCTTTTGAAATGTAGGTGTTGTCTTCTAAACCAACTCTCACATGACCTCCATCAATAATTGCGGCGGCTGCTAATGAAAATTCAAAACGACCAATACCTGCAACACTATAAGTAGCATCTGAAGGTATACTTTCTCTTAAAAAAATGAAATCACGCAATGACCCCGAAATTCCACCATTTACTCCCATCACAAAGTTAAAATGCATTGGCGCTTTAATAAATCCCTTTTTATGAAGACGCAAAGCCATATCAATCATAGATTTATCAAAAACTTCTAGTTCTGGTTTAATACCTCTTTCTATCATTTTCTCACCAAAATACTTAATAGTATTTTCGGTGTTTTCAAAAATTTCATCACCACCAAAATTCAGAGTTCCACAATCAAGTGTTGCCATTTCAGGATTTAATTCAGTTGGCTCCAAACGTTCATCATTGCTCATTCCAACTGCTCCTCCGGTACTTGGTTGAATTATAACATCAGGATATTTTGCCTTAATGGCATCCATAACTTCTTTAAATCTATTTTTATCTTGGGTAGGTGTTCCATCATCTCTTCTCACATGCAGATGAATAATACTTGCTCCTGCTTCATAAGCCAAACCTGCCTCTCTAACACAATCTTCAATAGTATAAGGTACAGCAGGATTATGTTCTTTGGTAACCTCCGCTCCACTTATTGCAGCAGTAATTATTAATTTTTCCATAGTAAATTATTTACGTTGGTTCACTTTTGGCGTTACGCAAGTTCCTGTAGCTCTGCACACTACAATTGGCTCTTCTAAAAAATCACAAGCTGAATCAGAAATATCAGGACGCGGTGCAATTACCTTACGCGCCTCAAATTTCATTCTACGGCTAGAGTTTCCCTCTTCAATAATTTCACCAACAGCTTCTATATAATCACCAGCGTAAACCGGAGCCATAAATTCCACCATATCGTATGCTTTAAATAAGCCTTCATCACCATCTCTTTGAATTAATAATTCTGTGGCAACATCTCCAAACAATTGAAGCATTCTTGCACCATCTACTAAATTTCCACCATAATGAGCATCATGAGAACTCATTCTAAGTCTAATAACAGATTTTAACATATTATTGTATTTTGTTAAATAATTAAAAACACTATTGTTATTATCAATAAAAAATACTCTTTACTGATTTTACAGCAAAGTTAATTCTATTTTTTGAAGTTTAAACAAAAGAGTAACCAATCTTTTATTTATGAATAATCTGCTTTTTTTATAAAAAACCAACGAAGATTTATGGTTAATTCTGCCAATTAATTGAATGTAATTATTAAAAACTTCAGTTTAAGTGTATTTTATGTAATTCAAGGAAATAAAAAAATTACTTTTTTTGTGTTTTTTAAGCTTTAAATTGAAGAAAAAAAATAATTCACCTCCTTTTATATTGCTATTAAAAAAATATTTGAAAATAAAAAAACTCGTCTTATTTCTTTATATAAAAAATTGACAAAACATTATGTTTTAAAAGTGCCATTTTGCACAAACTGATCAAATAAAATTTGGTAAATTTGCATTTGTTATTTTTTTAAATTAAAAAATTCATATAATAACAACATATTTCTTCTAATAACCTTTAATAATTTTAAATAAATTATGTTCAAAATTATAGAAAAAGAATTTCTTTCAGAAAATGTAGCCAGATTTATAATTGAAGCTCCTTATATAGCTAAAAGCAGAAAAGCGGGTCATTTTATCATCTTAAGAATTGATGAAAATGGAGAAAGAATCCCCCTAACAATTTCAGATGCAAGTATTGAGAAAGGTACAATTACCTTAATTGCACAGCGCGTTGGTGTTTCTTCACATAAATTATGCGCCATGAATGCTGGTGATTATATACTAGATGTTGTTGGCCCTCTTGGAAAAGCAACTCACATATCTAATGTAGGCACTGTTTTATGCGCAGGAGGCGGTGTTGGTGTGGCACCACTTTTCCCTATTGTACAAGCAATGAAATTAGCGGGAAACAGAGTAATAACTGTAATTGCCGCTAGGAATAAAGACCTTGTTATTCTTGAAGATAAAATGAGAGAATATTCCGACGAACTTATTATTATGACAGATGACGGTTCAATAGGAAAAAAAGGGTTAGTAACGCAAGGAATGGAGGAAGTTATTTTAAGAGAGAAAATAAACGAAGCCATTGTTATTGGTCCTGCGGTAATGATGAAATTTGCTGCTTTAACTACAAAAAAACACAATATTCCAACACTCGCAAGTTTAAACACTATAATGGTTGACGGAACAGGAATGTGTGGAGCTTGTAGAGTATCTGTAGGTGGAAAAACAGAGTTTGTATGTATTCACGGACCAGAATTTAATGCTCATGAAGTTAATTTTGATGAAATGCTAAGCAGGTTAAATGCTTATAAAGAAAAAGAATCAGAAAATTATAGTGAATATTTAGAATCTTTAGAAGCAGTTTCAGTTTAAATAAAAAGAAAAATTACACCCTACAACTATTTGTAAAATGGAATCAGAATTAAACGAAGAATATTATAAAAAAGAACGTAAGGCCGAATGGCGAGATAAGTTACGTAAAGAAATAAAAAGTAAGGATCGTACCAATATTCCTAAAATTCATATGATTGAGGAAGATCCCTTAGTAAGAAATAAAAGTAATATTGAAGTAAATAAAGGGTTAACATTAGAGTTAGCAATGCAAGAATCACATCGATGTCTTGATTGTGTTTCACCTACTTGTATTATTGGTTGCCCTGTAGGTACTAACATTCCAAAATTTATAAAGTATTTAGAATCTGGAGACATACTTGGTGCAGCAAAAGTTTTAAAAGAAAATAACTCTTTACCTGCAATTTGCGGAAGAGTTTGTCCGCAAGAAATACAATGTGAAGCACAATGTTTTTATGTTAAAAAATTAAGTGGAGAAGGTGCTGCAATTGGTCACTTAGAAAGATTTGTTGCCGATTATGACCGTGAAAATAGCGATGGAACTATTCCACACTTAGAAGAACCTAACGGAATTAAAATGGCAGTTATAGGTTCCGGTCCAGCCGGATTAACAGTAGCTGGAGAACTAGCTAAATTTGGATATGATGTAACCGTTTTTGAAGCACTGCATGATCTTGGTGGAGTTTTAAAATATGGAATCCCAGAATTTCGTCTTCCAAAGTCAATTGTTGACTATGAAATAAATAACATTAAAAAAATGGGTGTAAAATTCGTTACCAACTTCATTGTTGGTAAAACTGCAACCATTGATGATTTAAAAAATGAAGGTTTTAATGCGTTTTTTATTGCAAGTGGCGCTGGGTTACCTAATTTTATGAATATCCCAGGTGAAAATTTTAGCGGTATCCAAAGCGCTAATGAATTTTTAACACGTGTAAATTTAATGAATGCAGGCAATGATAAATTTGATACGCCAGTTCATTCAGGAAAAAATGTAGTCGTTGTTGGTGGTGGAAATACAGCTATGGATTCTGTAAGAACTGCAAAACGTATGGGAGCTGAAAGAGCTATTATTGTTTACAGACGTTCATTAGAAGAAATGCCTGCTAGAGCAGAAGAAATAAAACACGCCATTGAAGAAGGCATTGAATTTATAAACCTTACAAGTCCTGTTGAATTTTTCGCAAATGAAAGAGGTATTGTACAAAAAATGAGAGTACAAAAAATGGGGCTAGGAGAACCTGATGCTTCAGGTAGAAGACGTCCTATACCAATTGAAGGCTCAGAGTATGATATTGATGTTGATAGTGTTGTAATTGCCGTTGGTGTTTCTCCAAATCCAATTATTCAACAAAGTATGCCTGAACTTGAAACAACTAAATGGAACACCATTAAAGTTGATGAAAACATGATGACTTCAATCCCAGGTTTATTTGCAGGAGGTGATATAGTAAGAGGTGGAGCCACAGTTATTCTTGCAATGGGAGATGGTAGAAAAGCTGCTCAAGGCATGCACTCTTTTATTAAAAATAAAATATTAGTTGAAGCTTAAATAGTATAAAAGCACCTATTTTAAATCTAATTATTTTGGGTAGGTGCTTTAATTTTAAATAATTATTTCTTTCCCTGTTTTTACAACATAAATCCTAATATTTCACTCCATTTATTCAATTATAAAGTTGATTTTTTCAACCTACTTATTCTTTATTTTTTTACTAAAAGTTTAAAATGTTCTTCATATCTTGTAAATGCATAATAAGTTATTACATTGAATAACTAAGTGTTACTAAATTTCTAAATATGATTTTATTTAACCCAAATAAAAATGAGCGTTTTTATCCAGATGAAGAATCTAGAGAAATCATGCACAAGACCATCCAATTTTTTGAAAATAAAGGATTAGAAAGTCTTAAAAAAGATGATCAAGAGCGTACTTGGTATAAAGAATTTTTAAATTTTATTGCTAACGAAAAAATATTCTACAAGCTTTTAACACCTTCAAAAGAAAGTGGAGGAAAAACGCGCTGGGATATGTGGCGAATTCAACAATTTAATGAAATATTGGGCTTTTATGGTTTGCCATATTGGTACACATGGCAAGTTACAATTTTAGGTTTAGGACCTATTTGGATGTCTAACAACAAAGAAGCCAAAGAAAAAGCTGTAAAATTGTTAAAAGAAGGCGCTATTTTTGCTTTTGGATTGTCAGAAAAAGAACATGGAGCTGATGTATATTCATCAAGTATGACTCTAACTCCTCAAAAAGATGGTACTTATCTTGCAAATGGTTCAAAATACTATATTGGAAATGCCAACGAGGCTAAAATGATTTCTACTTTTGGAAAAATTGAAGGAACAACAGATTATGTGTTTTTTGTGGCAAATTGCAATCATACTAACTATGAATTAGTAAAAAATACAGTTAACAGTCAAAATTATGTTGCTGAATTTAAATTAAATAATTACCCAATTACCGAAGCTGATATTTTAGAACAAGGACAAAAAGCATGGGACAATGCTTTGAACACTGTAAATGTTGGAAAATACAATTTAGGATGGGCATCTATTGGAATTTCAACACATGCATTTTATGAGGCATTAAATCATGCATCAAAAAGGAAATTGTATGGAATGTTTGTAACAGATTTTCCACATGTTAAACGGATGTTTATTGATGCTTATACACGGTTAATAGCCATGAAACTATACGCAAGCAGAACTGCTGATTATATGCGTTCAGCAACCTTAGAAGACCGAAGGTATTTACTTTTTGATCCAATTATGAAAATGAAAGTAACTACACAAGGTGAAGAAGTTATCAATTTATTATGGGATGTTATTGCCGCAAAAGGGTTTGAAAAAGATACGTTTTTTGAAATGGCAGCAAGAGATATTAGAGCATTACCAAAACTGGAAGGAACTGTTCATGTTAATATAGCCCTCATTATTAAATTTTTACAAAATTACTTGTTTAACCCTGCTAAATATGATGAAATTCCACAAAGAAATGATGCAACTGATGATGAATTTTTATTTGACCAAGGACCAACAAGAAAACTAGGAGAAATACAATTTCACGATTACAATAAAGCTTTTGAATTATACAACTTGCCTAATTTAACTATTTTTAAAGAGCAAATTAACACGTTTAAAGAATCGCTAATTATGGCTCCTGCCAGTAAAGAGCAAATGAAAGATATTGACGTTATGCTTACTATTGGCGAAATGTTTACGTTAGTTCCTTATGCGCAATTACTTTTAGAAAATGCTAAAATTTATCAAATTGATGAGCTAATACTAGATCAAATTTTTGATTTTATAGTCCGCGATTTCTCAAAATTTGCACTTGAACTTCATAATAAACCAAGTAGCACTGAAAAGCAAATGGAGTACTGTAGAAAATTAATGCGCAAACCAAATGTAGATAACACTAGATATGAAGCCGTTTGGACAAAATATGTATATCCTTTAAAAGGGAAATACACCATGAAGCCTTAATATAAACCTACAAAAGCTGTTCTTAAAATAAATTCAAAGCACAGCCTCTTTTTACTGAATAATGCTATTTTTAACACTAAAAAACAATAATTACTAAGTATAATAACTATTGTAATCAAAAAATTAATAAATTTATAAATCAAATTGGAGTCCAGAAACCATCAAAAACGGGGCTAGCTTGATAGCCAAAAATCGAGATATTATTAATTAACCATTTAGAATTATGTCAGATCAAAAAGTTTTTGTCGCAAGTGACGAAAGTAAAGGAAAAGCTAAACAATTACGAATGTTCGCCTTATTAGCTTGGATTATAGGAATTATTGGGCAAGTATTTGCCATTTTTAAATTAATTAGTAATGAAACATTGGTTTGGTTAATAGTTGTAATGGTTTTAATACTAGCTTTAGCAATTACAGCATCTTGGCTTTGGAAAAAAGCAAACCGATTAGATCCAGCTTCGGAAAAGGATAAAGTTCGTTTCTTTTTCCAAAATCAGTTTGGAGCAATTATGGGGGTTTTATCATTTTTACCTTTGGTAATTCTTATTTTTATGAATAAAAATATTGATGGCAAAACAAAAGGTATTGCGGGTTCTATTGCTGTTGTTGCAATGCTTATTGCAGGAATTTCTGGAGTAGATTTCAATCCTCCTTCAGTAGAAAAATATACTGAAGAAATAAATGCACAAACCGAGCAGTTAAAAAAGATAAACTTAGATAATGACCACGTGTATTGGACCAGTCAAGGGAATAAATATCATGTATTTGAAGATTGTCAACATATAAAGGGAAGAGATTTAATAAGTAATGGAACTGTTAAAGAATCATTTGAAAAGAAAGGTTTGTCAGAATTATGTAAAACCTGCGAAAAAAGAGCATTGAAAGAAAATAATGTTTCTGATTTTGAAACAGAATCCTTAACCGAAACTATTAAGGATAGCATTCAATAACTAATTTTATATTTAAAAAATAGCTCAAATAAAAACCCAACTTGTTCAGGTTGGGTTTTTATTAGATTTTAAATAGTTAGTTTCATCATATCTCTATTGAGTCAATAGTTTTTAATACTTTATTAGTAACTGTGATTCATAATCATAATTACTCATTCTTTGGATAAGCAAACTGTTTCTCTATTTTGTTTTTATGATGACTTCTCATTTAAGAAAAACTGAATAATATCAGCAGTTGATACTATGCCCATTATTTTATCCTTCTCTAAAATGGGAATTGCATGGTATTGCCCTTTTGCCAAAACCTTAGCTGCATCTTCAATGGTAGCAATGGTGGTTAAAAAATAAGGTTTTTTTGTCATTATGTTTTTTACCTTCAGTTCACTATAAACCTTATTGTTATCATCAATTCCTGCACCAGCAATGTTATACATAAAGTCTATTAAACTAACCATCCCCACCAACTTCCCGTTATCAACTACAGGAATATGATGATGGAACTCTTTTTTTTCATAAATATGTTTTACATCTAGTATACTTTGTTCAGATGAAACACAAACAACATTTTTTGTCATAATTGTTGTAATTAAATTTGATTTCATGGCTTTATTTTTAAATAATTATTATTCCATATTAAATTTAACATAACAATTTAACCCTCAAAATGATTAAAATCATTTTGCAATACAGTTTTTAGCAATAAATTTAGTAATGGCATCTAAATTTATTAGTTATGAAAACCAAAACAATCTTAGAACTGCTCACATTAACTTCCAGCTTATACATTTTAGCTAAAGACAATCAAATATTAGAAAAAATTAGTACGCTTTCAGAAAAGGGTAAAGCTGAAATTGATAAGATCATTTCAGAATCTCAATTAGATGAAAATGGAAAAGAATTGGAATTTATTGATAAGGTAGTTCTTAAAATTCAGGAATTTAAGGAAGAATTAAATGAAAAAATTGAAGAGGGAGTTATTAAGTTCTATAAAAAAATAAATGTGGCTCATTTAGATGAAATAAAAGCACTAAATGAAAAAATTGAAAAGGCTGATATGGCAATTGCTTTATTAGAAGCTCGATTAAATAAATTAGAAGCACAATAAAATGGGAATTTTAACTGGTATTAGAAAAAATTTCAAATCTATCTCCAGATACAATCAAATTCTAAGAGTCCTATTAAAATATGGCTTTGAAGATTTGGTTTATTATCTGGATGACAGGAAACAATATACATTTCTTCAAAAACTAATTCCGAAAGCTTCCAGAAAACATGCATTGTTATATACCAAATGGGCAAAAATGAGATTGGTTTGCGAAGAACTTGGACCTACTTTTGTGAAGTTCGGACAAATTTTAAGCAATCGTCCAGACTTAATTCCACTAGAATTAACATTTGAGTTAGAAAAGCTTCAGGAGAATGTTCCTCCAATGTCTCAAAAAGAAGCGAGAAAAGTTGTAGAAACAGAATTAAAAGGATCAGTAGAGGACTTATTTGCTTGGTTTGAACCAGAACCTTTTGCATCAGCATCAATGGCTCAGGTACATAAAGTAACCCTGCATTCAGGTAAACGCATTGCCTTAAAAGTACAACGATCTGGCATATTTGATATTATTGTTGAAGACATTAAAGTCATGTATAAAATTGCTGAAGTTTTAGAAAAAAGAATTCCTTCTATCAAAAATTTTGATCCAGTTGGACTGGTTAAAAATTTTGAAAATTCCATATTAAAAGAACTTGATTTTATAAATGAGTCCATCAATGTAGAGCGTTTTTATAACAATCTTCAAAAAGACAAAACACCAGAACAGTTTGCCTATTCTCCAAAAGTACACAAAGAATTTACCACTATAAAAGTCTTGGCATTAGAGTTTATATCAGGTATTAAAATTGATAGAATACAAGAATTAAACAAAAAGGGCTTTGATACTAAAATAATAGCAAGAAGGCTTGCAATTAGCTATTATAAGCAAATCTTTGAATATGGTTTTTTTCATGCCGATCCTCATCCTGGGAACTTATTAGTGCTTCCTAATGGGCACATTGCATATTTAGATTTTGGCATGATGGGTAGCATGTTGCCAAGAGATATTTATGTATTTGGTAAATTATTTATGGCCATTTCAAACAAAAATGTTAAAGAAATTATCAAAGCACTTCAAAAGCTTTCAAATACTGTTGTTATAGCAAATATGAGAGATTTAGAATTTGATATCAACGAATTTGTTGAAAAATATTACGTTAGAGATGTGCATAAAAATGAAATGAGTACCATTTTAATGGAACTTAAAGATATAATTATGAATCATGGTTTAAAAGTACCAACCTATTTTTTCCTTTTTGCACGATCACTGGTTACTCTTGAAGGCGTTATAGAAAAGCTAGATCCTGATTTTGAACAATTTGAGATAGTGCGCCCATACTTAAGAAAAAGCGCTACTAAAAAATTCAATCCATTAATTGTGAGTAAAAAAGTTGTGAATTCAATTTTTGAAGTAATAGATTATATGGAAGATTTTCCATCAGATTTAAGAAATGCCATTAGAAAAATAAATTCGGGTAAAATAAAAGTAGATTTATCACATCAAGGTATTGATGCTTTTGTACACACTTTGCAACGTATTACAAAACAGCTGATTACATCTTTTATTATGGTTGCATTAATTATAAGTGCAGCTCTCTTTATTATTTATGAAGTACATCCATTATGGAAAAATATTTCTGTAATAGGTATCACAAGTTTTTCAATAGCTGTAATTTTAGGCATTAGAATGGTGATAAATATTCGAAAAGGAGATTATGATTATTAATAAAAGTAATAATCAAAAAAACTTTTTTTTAAGTAAAAAACTAAATTTTTATGCATTTGAAAATGCTTTTTTGAAATGAACAAATGCTTCTGAAATTTCATTTTGAAAATGTTCTAATTTTGTTTCTTCTTTACTTTTAGAATACCTTGTTTTAAACTTTTCAATAAACGAGTTAAATTCATGTTTGCCTTTTTCAAACATGTTTTTAAATTCTATTTTTTCACTGTTGTAGTTTTGTTCTAAAATCTCAAGTTGAATTTTAAATTGTTCAATCTCAATTAAAGTATACGCATACATACGATTTAAAGTTTTATTGCTTTTAATATTTACTTCAATTTCATGAAGAATTAATAGCAATTCCTTTTTTTGTTTTTCAAACATCTCTTTAGTTTCGGCCTTTCCCAAAGCTAATTGTACACGAAGCTCATCAAACTTAGATTTAAGCTCTTCAATATCTTCTTTAACTCCTTTAATTTTAAATTCAGTGTTGTGAATAAATAAATTAAATTTCTTTTTAACTTCTTCGTAGTTGTCTTCAGCCTCTGCTTTACCTAAAGCAATTTTAACTTGAAACTCCTCTAAATTAATGACTGCTTTTCTTAATGCTCCAATTACTTTATCCATAAATTGAATATCTTGTTTAGTTTCCATACTAATTTTAGTTTAAAATGATATTAAATTTAAACTTCATTCTTTTCAAATACAATGATGAGCATCAGTTCAAACAAATATTAACATAAAAATTGTCACTAAATAATGTCATAAAAAATATTCTTTTTAATAATACACCATACTTTAGTGTCAATTATTTTAAGCTACTAATAATATCAATACACGCTTTTTCATAGCAGCTCGCATTTATGTCAGGAAGTTGTAGTAAATGACACAAAAAAGCGTTACAATTATTGCAACGCTTAGTATTGCTACCCCTTTTATACAAAGTTGCAACCAACATTCCTTAAATTCACTGTTAAAGGAAGTCTCTCTTTATAAGATTGTCTAAACCTGTTTACTTTTTACTGACTGCTATACTTGGAAAAGCGGAGAGTATTTCTCTTTACTCGAGTACATTAAAAAAGAATTCATTCCTACTGCCAACACTGCAGGAAATATATTTTCTGGGTCTAAAAAGACGTGAAATAATAAAGCGTTTAACATAATTGGAAATAAGATAACTAATGCTAAAGCTCTATATGTATTAGTTGCTATAAGAATACCTGTTACAATCTCAACTATTGCTATAATAGTCATTCCGTAACCTACTTTTATAAATGCTCCCATAAATTCCAATCCTGGAGCCGACAATTCTACTACTGGCATAAAAGCAAAAAATTTGTTCAGTCCAAAAGTTATTAGTATAAGACCTAGTAATATACTAATGGTTGTTGATGCTATTTTCATTTTTTTTATTTTTGTTGTTGTTAATTATTAATTAAAAATATGTACATTAATAGTGGTGTTAAGTGGAAAATATAAAAATATTTTCCACTTGTTTTTTGGAAGTCTCCAGAAGAAAATTAACACGTTTCTAAATAGAAAGAAACATAAACTTCCCATAATGGATATAGGCTAATTTGCTGTTTTTTAACCATATCAATTGTGTTCAATAATAACTATTGTAAATTTGGATCTGTCAAATCATCTGTTATGAAATTTGACACTGTTTTAAACGATATGAAAAAGTTTAAAAATCTATGTTTCTCAATATCAACTCATATTTTTGGTTCCAACCAAATAATGGTACATTTCAACAGACATTACATAACCTGTTTTTAAATAGTAAATGGGTTTTTAAAGAAATTTACCGTTTTCATCCGTCTTAATTCTTTCAGTCTTTTCACCATTACTTATAAAAAGTTTATATGATTTTTTTATTTCTTTATCTTTCCTATAATTTACCAAATAAATATCTCCTTCAATCACCCAGCCTGGATATTTTTCTACAATAGCATTGGACACAGCCAATGGTAATCTAATATCTTTAAACCTTTCTGAAGTACGAATGATTTCACCATCTCCATCATATACTGCTAAAATTTTCCCTACCGGAATATTAAAATATACATAATAATCTTTTTCTTCATCTTCATAGTCATTTAGACTTTTAATGTCAAAAGCGGCAACTTTTTGTTCTAATAATCTTACAGGTTTGGCGACATTTGCGTCCCCAAGAGCATTAAGATATTTGTAATTGATACCTAATACTTCTACTTCTTCTAAGTTTATTGTTTTTTCTTGAGCAAAGCCTATTGTTGTTAATCCTGTAACAATTAAGCAAATAATTAAATTTTTCATGATAATAATTTTTTTTAGTTAATAATAAATAGTTTTTAGTAATAAAATATTAAATGGTTTTATTGGGATGACAATTTGAATATTTTATGCAATTTTTAAAATGTTTGATTAAAAAAATATTCCAAATATGAGGTTTATATTAGCATCATATTTCAGGGATTATATGCTATAGCAATCTCTTTTTATAGTAAATGATTTTCAAATAAAATTTCCATTTTCATCTACCAAAATAACTCTTTTACCGGTATTGATTTTTTCTATAAAAAGTTTATATATTTTATTTAATTCTAGATTTTTCACATATGTTACACTATAAATATCGCTAGAAATCTTCCAGCCTGGATATTTTTTTACTATAGCATTAGAAACTGCTAATGGTAAACTAATATCTATAAACCTTTCTGATGTACGAATAATTTCTCCTTCGTTATCATATGTTACTATAATTTCCCCTTCTGGAATTTTATACTGCACATAATATTCTAGTTTTTCATAATCAGCCTCTAAACAATTAGAAAACTCCAGATCAAAGGAAGCAACTTTTTGTGCTAACTTTCTAACGGGTATCGCAGCATCCCAATAACCAATTGCATTAAGGTAATTATAATTGACATCTAATACATCTAATTCTTCGAGTGATACTTCAAATGTATTTTGTTTGTTTTGTGTAAATCCTATTGTAGTTAATCCTATAAAAACGAAGACGATAATTAATTTTTTCATAATAACAATTTAAGTTGATTTAGATTAAAGGAGGTGCAGAAATCTTTTCCAAAGTTTTTTTTATGTAACAAATATATATACCAAAAATAGTTAGCGCAACTACATGACCATGTAGTTATTATTAATCCCCCCTTTGTAATGGAATAGAATCCCAATTAAATATTTGATTTTTCAAAAGTCACAGATTTGTCTTTTTTTCTCACTTAAAGTTGCTTTATTATAAATTGTAAATCATCAACAAAAATAGGACTGTTTTAGACAACCATATATTAAATAATTATAAGGGTCTATTTGAAATTTTAACGTTTTAAAATTCAGAAAAAAAAAGAAGCTTAAATAACCAAGTCAATAACAAGCTATTTAATAATAACAAAAAAGCCACTCAATTTCTTGAATGGCTTTGTTTTGCTCCCCCTATTACGTAAAGTAGCAACCAAAATTCACTTTATAAATTTTTAACTATTTATAGTTTAAATAGTTAACTTTATTTATTGAAATACTTTTGTATAAGTGATTCTAATTTAGTTTGGTCAATTGGTTTTGTAATATAATCATTGCATCCAGCATCCAATGATTTTTCCCTATCACCAGTTAATCCAAAAGCTGTTTGTGCAATAATTATAACCTTTTTGTTGAATTGTCGGATTTGACGTGTAGCTTCATATCCATTCATTTCAGGCATTTGAATATCCATCAGTACCAAATCAATGTCTGGGTTATTACTGCAAATTTCAACAGCTTCATTTCCGTTTTTTGCTATTAGAATCTCATGGCTAATCTCACTAACTATAGCTGATAACAATTCTGATGATACTTCATCATCTTCGACAATGAGTATTTTTAAATTTTTAACTTGATTTACTATATTGTAAGTAACCTCAATATCTTTGATACTGTTTTTCACTTCCAATTCCATAATGTAGGGTAAGGTAAAATAGAATGTTGAGCCAACATCTTCTTCACTCTCTAGCCATATTTTGCCGCCAAGCATTTCTATATATGATTTAGTAATTGACAAACCAAGACCTGCCCCTTGCCTTGCCATTGTATCCTCTATGTCAGCCTGAATAAAACGTTCAAAAATAGCTGACTGTCTATCTTTTGGAATTCCGATGCCCGTATCTTTTACAAAAAACTCTATATAACCTCCTTTTTTTTCATACCCAAATTCTATGAAACCTTCATTAGAATACTTAATTGCATTTTTAACCAAATTGGTAAGAATTGCAAACAATTTCTCTCTGTCAGTTTTAATGGTAGCTTCTTTTGCTGATAAGGTGTTTTTGAAGAAAAATTGCATTCCCTTTTTTTCAACCTCTGGCTTAAAGAACGCATAAATGTATTCAATTTGCTCGTTTATATTTGATTCATTTAAATTAACATCCATCAAACCAGCTTCTATCTTTGAAATATCAACAATATCGTTGATGATATTTAGCATTCTATTTCCACTTTTCTCAATAACCTCAATGTATTTTTGTTGCTTGCTATCTGAAAGATGAGGGTTTTTTAGCAGTTCTGAAAATCCAAGAATTCCGTTCATTGGTGTACGAATTTCGTGACTCATATTAGCAAGAAATGCTGATTTTAATTTATCACTTTCTTCTGCTTTTTCTTTGGCTAAGATTAATTGCTGTTCTCCTTTTTTACGTTCAGTGATATCAACTGCCATAGAACTAACAATTCTTCTTCCATTTGGATATTTTCCTAAAGGAGTTGACATAAATTCCCAAATCCTTTTATTTTTGTCACTTGTTATAATTTCCCACTCACCATCATACTTTTCCTCCTCTAATTCGTAAAGTTCATTAATAAACTCTTTAGATAGAATTGCGTTTTTACCATAGGCCTTTTCTGTCCATTTAGTAATTGTAGGAATATCTTTTTTGGAATAACCTGTTATTTTTGTCCATGAATTGGATAACATAATAACATCCCCTTCGGAATGAATCATTATTGGAAATGGAGCTTCTGAGATAGCCTTACTAAACCGTTTTTCGCTTTCTTCAGCTTTTTCTTTGGCACTGATAAGTTCTAACTCCATTTTTTTACGCTCAGTAATTACC
>Ga0208304_10000400_pt1 | contig 23580 bp, 13 predicted proteins | sample ColrivemetaGS713_FD_187603 | JGI IMG/M metagenome (GOLD analysis project Ga0208304, IMG submission 187603) | Estuarine microbial communities from the Columbia River estuary - Flood tide ETM metaG S.713 (SPAdes) (version 2) | ecosystem: Environmental > Aquatic > Marine > Intertidal zone >... | reverse complement strand
AGCCCAAGCGCTTCTATCATCTATTTTATTTGCAAAAGTAAATCCTCCAACAAAAACATCGTTTGTTAATTCACGTAACCAAGGTGTGTAAATTATTCCCACTGAAAACTGAGAATTCATAAATGCGAACTTTGATGCATTCCAATGTTGTGAATTCGCATCAGGAGAAGTAGCTACCCCAACATCTCCCATACCTCCTGCTCTAGCATCTGGTGCTATTAATAAAAAAGGAGCAGCTGTTGTAATTGGATTAGGTACATCTTGCGCAAAACTTTTTGAAAAAGTAAAAACTAAAATTACAGCAAATATTATTTTTTTCATCATTTTTTTAATTTAACAGTACAAATATCTTAATTTCTTATTGAAGTATTACTAACTTTTCTATTTTTTGAGCCGAAATACTTGAATTTAGAGACTTAACTTTTAACTTATATATGTATACACCTTTACCTATTTTTGATCCAAAATCATCTAAACCATTCCAAACTATTGAATTAGATAAATTCCCTTCAGTTTGAACTGCTTCATTTATGGTTTTTACTAATTTTCCTGAAACAGTAAAAATTTGAACTTGAACATTCAAAAGTTCATTAGGCTTATTATGATTGAACCAAAATTGTGTATAATTAACAAATGGATTTGGATAATTTAAAACATTGGTTAAAACTAAATCGCTATCACTAACTACAAAAAAGGTAAACGAAGTTTCAGACAAATTATTGTAAGTATCCCAAGCTTTTAAAGTAATTGTATGTAAACCTGGAGAAAGACTCCTAAAAGGGTAACTTACTTTTCCTTTTTTATAATTGTTTAATTCTGTTTGAAAATAATCATTCAAAACAATTGGGTTTGATTGGTCTCCGTCTAAAATTGCAATAATATCATGGTCAACTGCAGTTATTGAGGTATTTATTCCATTCTCATCCTCTAAAACTGCAATAAATAATGGTGACTCATTTGTATTTCCTCCTTCAACAAAATTTAAATCATTCATATACAATTGAATTGTAGGTCCATTTGTATCTTCAGGTGCGTTTTCATTTATCCCTCCAATAGTAATATCTAAATTATAACCTCCTTTATTTATAACTTTATTATTCGCATAAAAACTAAGCTTCCCCTTGCCAAATGCAATTTTTATATCTTTTGGTGCAACAAAATCAAATATAAAATGTCCGTTTTCAACTTTAGATTTTCCTTTAAATATTTTACTTTCAACGGCATCAAATTTCATTTTAATATTTTTATTATCATTGTCAAGCGTTTCTTTTAGTATCTCTTTATCAAAAACAGTTACATCTATTTCTCCATTAAAATTAGTTAAAATTGTTCCTGAAGCATTTGTAACTTCTCCTTCAAATTTAGTATATGATAAAGCCTTTATAGTATCTAATGATTGTGAAATATCAACATCATTCATTTTTGTCAACTTTATTTTAGGTTCTGGAACACGTAACTTCATTGCAGGATCTCCCAACATAAATATAAAATATCGCTGAGAAGTTGAAAAACTGTTTTTGGTATGCATTAAGGCTTCTGCAATGGAATAATTTTGATTACTGAAATTCAATAAGTTTTTTACTAAATTTTCATTTAAAGCCTCACCTACACTAATATATATTTCTCTGGTTGTAGAAATTAGTGAGCCAGCGCCTCCATTTGCATTCCATAAAACATATTCACCAGCAGTTTTTCTAAGTGGATTATCAAATCTTGAAAATTCACACGTTACTGTAACAAACAATGGTAATTTATCAATATTTTTAAATGCCTTAATTTCTGGAACTCCAATAATCCCTTCAGAAGCCCAACCGCTTTCTCCACCATGACCAAAATAATTTACCATTAAAGTTCCGCTTTCAACAGAATTTATAATATCTGTATTTACTGTTGGATATTTATTACCCCCAGAAGTTGAAATTTGTTTATATGCATCTAAATATATTTTCTTCAAATTAAATAATGGAGCTCTTTCTTTAATAGTATCGGCAATTTTTTCCATATTAATTTGAAGCGTTTCTTCTCCAGCCGCATCAATATCATCTGCTATTAAGGTTATATGGGAATTCCAATCTCCAAAAGATTTTGAACTATAATAATTCAAAATTTTAGTAACAACTTGTTCTGCTTCTAACGCATTTGATACTGGAATTCTTCCTGTTGCAACATCTTGCCTATTTAAATAGCTTAAATCACCTTCATTAGAATCCATCATTCCAAAATAATCATCCGTTACATAGGATGCTGCTAGATTAAAACTTTCATATGCTTCAAAAACTGGAACAATATTATTATTACCTCCAATTCTATTTTTAAAGTCGTAACTGGCATCACCAAATAAACATAAATACTTTATTTTGTTTGATGTTGAATTATCATACAGATATTTTACAAAATCTCTAATAGCAGTTAAATCTGGAGATCCAGATGAAAATTCATTATAAATCTGATCTATAGTAACAACCTTTGTAATTAAGTTAGAATTTTGAGAATGATAATCTGCTAATCGCTGAGCTTGATCTTTTAAAAAGTCTTGAGTTACAACTAAATAATCTATATTCGATAAACTATGTAAATTTTGATTTGATACTAACTTATCATCAATAACTTTAGGCGTAAAGTAATCACTTTCATTTAAAACAATATACTCTTGTAATAACCCTCCATTTACTTTAAATGAGAAATTAGAATTTGTAGATTGATTGCTTATATTTTGAACGTTTTTAAAATCTGTTACATTCCAAACTTGATAAATATTAGAAGTATTTTCAATAGTATATTGAAAAACACCTATGCCATTTGCTACATTAAAATTTCTGAATGAAAATTGATTGCCCAGAGCCTTTAATTTTTTCTTACCTATAATTTCTATGTAATCTAAATACGCTTTTGCTACAGGGTTTCCACCATTATTATAATTAAGTGCTATTTTTAAAGAATTACCAGATGCCAATATAGAGCCATTTCTTTCAGAAGCATTTGCATTTGTAAGGCCACCAATTGCTGAAAAATTTAAAGAAAATAGATCCTGATTATTCACTTTAACACTCATTGCTGAAGGTAATCCAGATTCAGAAACTGCTCTTACTCTAACAAAAACCGGTTCAGTTTCATCAATTTCATTAAAAGGCAACACAAACTCCCTATTGTTATTTATACTGAAATTTTCCCCAAACCATTGTTGGCCTGCACTAAAAAGATTTGTATTATCATTTTCATAAAAATAATAATCATTAAAAGAATTTATTTGAGTGGTAGCACTTTCTGAAATTTGCGCCTGATTTTCAATCCTTTTACCATTAGAGTCACCAATATTTAAAAAATAATATGATACATCACTATAAATATTATTTTGATGCTTTATACCATTATTAGTTAAATTATTACTTATATCCCACGAATGAGGGCCTTTTGCATAAAATAATAGGTAATCTTCAGAATCAAATTTTAAATCATCTTCACCTTTTATAAAAATAGCATTTTCAACTAAATCCACTTCTCTAAAGTCACTATTTAAAACAGGTAGCATTGCACCACCATTTCCAAAAATCTTAATGAATTTTGGATTTAAATTTTTAACATCAACTCCTAATTTTTGTAAAAAAGGCCTGTCAATTTTAAAAACCCCTGTTGTGTCTATAGAGAATTTATACCAAGTTCCTGTTGCCAATACAGAATTTTGAATTTTACTGTTATTTTGATTTTTTTTAGAAACGTTGCCAGTAGTGAATTCTAAATTAAATGATTTTAATCTTTTAATAGTATTTCCTTCAAAAATGTAAGGTGAAATTTTAAGTTCAGCCTTTGGTTTCCCTTTAGTTTTTACTATTTTAAATTCTTGCTCTAAATCTTTCGAAAATTTAAAATTCTTAACAAATTGATTTTCACTAAACGGAATATTTTCATAAACTGCATTTTTAATGCTATAATTTGAAATCTCAAAACCATTGTCTACATTCCAAGAGTCATAAAATACTGGTATTAAATTTTCATCTAAACTATTCCCATCTATAACATTTGTTTTTATTGAATTTGAGGGTGAAATTGAAAACTCAATATTTTCATTCCAATTCAAACTATAATTTTTTGTATTTTTATGTTGTGAAAACGCAAAATTTAAACCTAAAAAAATTAGTACAAAAAAAGAAATCTTAACTTTATTCATCAAAATATAAACGTCTAAATTTTAATCTTATTTTTATTTAGTACAACATTACATATAATAAAGTATAAAAACAATCGTTAAAATAAAACATAATTAAAATTTTTCTTGTGAAAAAATTTTTTTAATGTAAATTGCGTCACATTAAACCCTACTTAATATTAAAATGAATATGAAAAATATTTTTAATGTTACTAAGCTTTTATTATTAGGAATTATAAGCATAGCTTTTATTAGTTGCCATAATAGATCTAATAACAACTCCTCATCCTTAACTGGTTGGAGTGCTAAAGACAAAAGCGCTGGTGGCTTTTCTGACAATACAAAGTACAAAGGGCAAGAAGCGCCTCCTGGAATGGTTTTAATTGAAGGTGGTTCCTTTACAATGGGACATGTGCAAGATGATGTTTTATTTGATTGGAATACTACTCCTGTTCAGCAACAAGTTCGTTCATTTTATATGGATGAGGCTGAAGTAACAAATACTGAATACTTATTTTACCTTGATTGGATGGAAAAAGTTTTCCCTCCTAAGGATTCTCAATACAGAGAATTATACCAATCTGCAGTTCCTGACACACTGGTTTGGAGAGATGTTTTAGGTTTTAATGAATTATTAGCTGAAAATTATTTGAGACATCCTGCATACTCAGACTATCCAGTAGTTGGTGTAAGTTGGGTGCAAGCAAATCAATTTTGTAAATGGAGAACTGACAGGGTAAATGAAAAAATATTAATGGATAAAGGAATTTTAAATCCATTATTTAAATCTGACACGTTAGAAGTTAAAGGACAAAACAACTTTAATACAGAAGCTTATTTAGAAAATCCAAACTTACTTTTTAATGGTGATTCAACAATATACAAAAAAGGGTTACCTTCAAATGTAACAAGAAAAAAAGGTGATCCAAAACCATCACGTGGATCTTTTACTGGAAGACATGTGAAAGTTTCAGATGGTATTATTGCTCCAAAATTTAGACTTCCTACTGAAGTTGAATGGGAATTTGCAGCAAAAGCTATTGTTGAAAATAGAGAATATAACAACATTAGAGGTAGAAAAAAATATGCTTGGGAAGGTAAATATACTCGTAACAAATCTAAAAAATACAAAGGTGACCAATTAGCAAACTTTAAACAAGGTAAAGGTGACTATAGTGGTGTTCCTGGATGGAGTAATGACGGTGCTGATATTACTATTTCTATAAAATCTTATGCTCCAAATGCATATGGTTTATATGATATGTCTGGAAACGTTTCAGAATGGGTAGCTGATGTTTACAGACCAATTATTGATAATGATGCTAACGACTTCAATTATTTTAGAGGAAATATTTTTACTAAAAAAATGATTGATGCAGAAGGAAAAGTTGTTATGGTTGATAATTCTTCTGTTGAATTTGACACTTTAGATAATGGAAAACTTATTGCAAAAGAATTACCTGGAAGTATAAAATATATTCCAATATCTAAACGTGATGCCTACATGAGAAACAATTATGAAAAGGCATATAACGTAGATGCAAAAGATGGTGATTTTGCTTCAACAAAAATGTATAATAAAAATGAAGAAGAACTTGAAGTTAAACCAAGAATGTATAATTCTCCAATAAAACCAAGAGTAATTGGTGAAAGTGGCTTATTAATGCAGCAATATGATACAGAAAAGAGAAATACACTTATAAGTGATAAATCTAGAGTTTATAAAGGAGGATCTTGGAAAGACAGGGAATATTGGCTAGACCCTTCTCAAAGAAGGCATTTACCTGAATATATGGCAACAAACTATATTGGATTTAGATGTGCAACTGACCGTTTAGGACCTATGACTTATAAAAGAAGAAAGCCAACAACTACAAAAATTAGATATTAGTTATTAATTTTATAAAAATACTTACCTCACTAATTTTTAGTGAGGTTTTTTTTATCTTTAATTTATGAAAATAGAACAATTATATAAACTTTTCACTGAAAGTTACTTAGTAGATACTGATACAAGAAAAATTAGAAACGGAAGCCTTTTTTTCGCTTTAAAGGGTGATAATTTTAATGGAAATATGTTTGCTAAACAAGCAATTGATAATGGAGCCAATTACGCTATTATTGATGAAAGTGAATACTATATTAATACAAATACAATAGTAGTTGACAATGTTTTAGAAACGCTTCAAAAATTAGCTAATTTCCATAGAAACAAATTGAATATCCCAATCATTTCTTTAACTGGAAGTAATGGTAAAACAACTACTAAAGAGCTTATTAATGCTGTCATTTCAAAAAAGTACAAAACTACTGCAACTTCAGGAAATTTAAACAATCATATTGGAGTTCCTCTCACCCTATTATCAATGACCAATGAAACTGAAATGGGCATTGTTGAAATGGGCGCTAATCATTTAAATGAAATTGAAAACTTATGCAAAATTGCTGAGCCTAACTTTGGGTATATAACAAATTTTGGCAAAGCTCATTTAGAAGGTTTTGGAAGTGTTGAAGGTGTTATTAAAGCCAAATCTGAATTGTATGATTTTCTTCGAAATAATAATGGAACTGCTTTTGTTAATGCTGATGATATACTTCAAATAAAACAATCTATAGGAATAAAAACTGTTGAATTTAACTCTCATAAAATTCAATTTGTTGAAGCAAACCCATTTGTAAAAGTACGGTTTATGAATACTGAAATTAATAGTCAACTTATTGGCAAATACAATTTCAATAACATAGCAGCTGCAATTGCTATTGGTAATTATTTTAATATTTCAATTGATAACATAAAAGAAGGAATTGAAAATTATATACCTTCTAATAATAGATCCCAAATAATTGAAAAAGGAACAAATAAAATTATATTAGATGCATACAATGCCAATCCGAGTAGTATGTCTGCAGCATTGGAAAATTTTCATCAATTAAAAGCTGAAAATAAAGCTGTGCTTTTAGGTGATATGTTTGAATTGGGAAATGACAGTAAAACGGAGCATCAAAAAATAGCTGATTTAGTTGCTGCTTATAATTTTAATGAAGTGCATTTAATAGGAAAAGCATTTTCTACAACTAGTGTAAAAAATGCTTTTATTTATGATAGTTTTGAAACCTTTAAGGCTTCAACTAATAAGTTAAATTTCAGCAATACCACAATTCTTATAAAAGGTTCTCGTGGAATGGCTTTAGAAAGAATCTTAGATTTTTTCTAATTTTAATTTTTCTTTGTGGTATTCAATTAAACCATCAATTGGACGCCTAACAATATTTCCAAGCTCAATCATATTAAGTCTGGCAACATCTTTAATTGCATCTTGTGCAAAATACGCAATTGAACCTACAAAGTGAACTGGTAAATTTTCAGATTCTGGAAATGTTAAAACTCTATTATTAAAGAATTCTTTCATCCCCTTATGCAATACTTTATTAAAATAAACATTGCGTTCGTTTCGTAATATAAACTCCACAAAATTTGCTAAATAAGCATTTGGATTTGCTTCTTTATAAATATTTCTTTTAATGGTATCTGCATCCAAATCAAATTGCTCTTCAAATTGTTTCGCAATAGATTTTGGCATTTTTCCATAGTAATAATCGCAAATTAATTTTTTTCCAAAATAATTACCACTGGCTTCATCCATTAAAATATACCCTAATGAAGGTACTCTTGATACTACATTTTTACCATCAAAATAGCAACTGTTAGATCCTGTTCCTAAAATACAAACTATTCCAGGCTCAGTTGTTACTGCATAAACGGCTGCATAAGTATCTTCTTTTATAACAACTTTTGCATTGATAAAAAATGATTCAAATATAGATTTTAAAAGTGTTGTTAATCTTTCAGTACCACAACCGGCACCATAAAAATAAACTTCAGTCACTTCGTTTTTACAACTCAATATTTCCTTATTATCATAAATACGAGCTAATAAAGCCTCTGTATTTAAAATTTCAGGATTTAAGCCATTGGTTCTAGTTTTGAAAACCTGATTACCAGATTTATCTAAACAAATCCAATCAGCTTTTGTAGAGCCTCCATCTGATATTAGAATCATTTTTTAATTTAATTTAAATTAATTACTTTACGTTAGCAATGTAAGTAGCTAAGTCAACTAATTTTGTTGAGTAACCAAATTCATTGTCATACCAAGAAACTAATTTAAAGAAATTATCGTTTAAAGCAATACTAGCTTCAGCATCAAAAACACTTGTTCTTGGCTCAGATACAAAATCTTGAGAAACTACAGCTTCATCTGTATATCCTAAAACACCAGCTAATTCATTTTCAGAAGCAGCTTTTAAAGCAGCCTTTACTTCAGCCCATGATGCAGCTTTTTTAGTTCTTACAGTTAAATCAACTACAGATACATCAGCAGTTGGTATTCTGAAAGACATACCAGTTAATTTTCCATTTAATTCAGGAATCACTTTTCCAACAGCTTTTGCAGCTCCAGTTGAAGAAGGAATGATGTTTGTTAATGCACTTCTACCACCTCTCCAGTCTTTTCTTGAAGGACCATCAACAGTTAATTGAGTTGCAGTTGTTGCGTGTACAGTTGTCATTAAACCTTCAACAATTCCAAAGTTATCATTAATAACTTTAGCTAAAGGTGCTAAACAGTTAGTTGTACAAGAAGCGTTAGATACAATTGTATTTGCTCCAGTAATTTCTTTATGGTTTACACCCATTACAAACATTGGCGCATCAGCTGAAGGTGCAGAGATTGCAACTTTTTTAGCTCCAGCAGTAATGTGTTTTCCAGCTCCTTCTAAACTTGTAAAAATACCTGTACAGTCTAAAACTATTTCAGCTCCAACAGCATCCCATTTTAAATCTTCTGGGTTACGTTCTGCAGTAATTCTAATTTCTTTACCATTTACAACTAAGTTTCCGTTTGCAACTGCTACAGTTCCATCAAATTTACCGTGAACTGAATCGTATTTTAATAAATAAGCTAAATGATCTACATCTAATAAATCATTAATTCCTACTACTTCAATATTTGGTCTTGATACTGCTACTCTAAAAGCAATTCTACCTATTCTACCAAATCCGTTAATTCCAATTTTAATTGTTGACATTTTTATTGTTTTAATTTATTATTCAATCTATTTATACTGAAATTATTTCAGCTACTTTAAGTAATTCTTCGTTTATATCGTTGTTCATTTTAATGGCTTTATTAAGCCCAACTGTTGAAATTTCATTGTTTGTAGTACCAACCATTACACCTGTGGTTCTATCTAACAATGCTTCTACTGCGGCAACACCCAACCTGCTTGCTAATACTCTATCATAACAACTTGGGGACCCTCCTCTCTGCATATGACCTAAAACCGAAACTCTAACATCATAAAAAGGGTAGTTTTCTTTCATATAATCGGCTAATTCAAAAACATTTTTTCCAATTTTATCTCCTTCCGAAACAACTACAATACTTGATGTTTTCCCTTTTGCTCTACTTTTATCTAATGATTCAACTAATCTATCTAGACCAAGATTTTTTTCTGGTATCAATATTTCTTCAGCGCCAGCTCCAATTCCTGCATTTAAAGCAATAAATCCTGCATCTCTTCCCATAACTTCAATAAAAAATAATCGGTTATGTGAACTTGCAGTATCTCTTATTTTATCAATTACTTCAACTACCGTATTTAATGCTGTATCGTACCCAATTGTATTGTCAGTACCATAAATATCGTTATCAATAGTTCCAGGAATTCCAACTACAGGAAAATTAAATTCTTCAATAAATTTTAACCCTCCAGTAAAAGTTCCGTCTCCACCAATTAAAACAATAGCTCCAATTCCTGCCTTTTTTAAATTTTCAAAAGCCTTTGCTCTTCCTTCTACAGTTCTAAATTCTTCAGATCTTGCAGATTTTAAAATAGTACCACCTTTATTAATTATATTACTTACGTGGCGAGCTGTTAGGGTTTCAAAATCACCTTCAATTAAGCCTTGATATCCTCTATACACACCAACGCATTCAATTCTATAATACGTACAAGCTCTAACTACCGCACGTATGGCAGCATTCATCCCAGGAGCATCTCCTCCTGATGTTAAAACTGCTATCTTTTTTATAGGTTCATTCATTCTTTCAAATTAATGTATCAAAGGTACTTTTTAATGCAAATTTTTCCTACATTTCAGATTAATATTCACTAAAACGATTTCGTTATTTCACACAAAAAAAGGCATCATCTAAAGATACCTTTTTTTATTTAAAAAACTTATTTTCAATTTATTAAAACATTGTTAATCTATAAATATTTTATATTCCCAAGGCTTAAATGTTTGTTTTGAATCTCCCGAAAAAAGGGTCTTTTCATTTGTAAAATAGTTGGTTGATTCCCCTTCCTTTTTAAATGCAAAATTAACCTCTTTATTTGATAAATTACCCATAAAAGTTAACTTTTGACCTTCTTTTTCTCTTGTGAAAATTAAAATATTTTGATCATTTGAAGAATTAATTTTGGTATATGATGCTGGATTTTTTCCTCCATTTAATGCTTTATAAGAATTTTTCAGTTTTCCTAATTGTTCTAAAATTGGCCAAACTTTTCCTTTCGTTTTTATAATAGTATCTTTTTCAAAAAATAATAATCTTTTATTCATATCATATTCTTGACCACTATAAATTAATGGCATTCCTGGAGCACAATATGATAATGCTAACATTAATTCTGAAGCATCTCCCATTCGCTCTTTAACTGTTCCATTCCAAGAGTTTTCATCATGATTTGTTACAAAATTCATTAAAATATTGTCTTTTGCGTACATGGTGTCTATTTGAGTCATTCTTGCATCCCAATTTTTTACATTTTCTTCACCTTTTGCAATATGGTTCATTCTATGATGTGTATCCCAACTGTATCCCATATCAAAAGCATTCTTCATTAATTCAGGCTCCCAAGCTTCAGCTAACATAAAAACAGGTTTTACTTTTTTTAATTCTGCCACTGTATGCTCCCAAAAATCTGTTGGTACCATTCCAGCTACATCACATCTGAAACCATCAACATCAGCTTCTTTTAGCCAATACTTCATGTCTTCTAACATTTCAGCACGCATCTCTAAATTATTATAATTTAAATCTGCAACATCCGTCCAATCTGTTCCAACTGTATGAGTAATTTCTCCTTCTTCATTTTTAGTATAATATTCTGGATGCTCTTTTAACCAAACGTGATCCCAACCAGTATGGTTTGCAACCCAGTCTAAAATTACATACATTCCATTTTCATGAGCAGTTTTTACCAATGTTTTTACATCGTCTAAATTACCAAATTCAGGATTTACTTTTGTATAATCTGAAATTGCATAATAACTTCCTAATGTTCCTTTGCTTTTTGTTGTTGAAATTGGATAAATTGGCATTACCCATATTATTTTAACTCCTAATTCTTTTAATTTTGGAATATCTTCAGTGAATTTGTTAAACGTTCCTTCTACTGAATATTGACGAATATTTGCTTCATAAATAATTGCATTTTCAAGTGCTTCATCTGAAATTGGAGCTATCTCCTGTTTATCTTCTTTTACAGTTTCTTTAGTTTCTGTTTTGCATGATACTATCATTACAAGAATAACTATTAAATATAAATTTTTCATTTGTTACTAATTTATTGGTTTTAGACTTATTGCGAAACCTCCTCCTGGGGCAAGTTTCATTTTTAAAATTGATTTATTTGTAATTTCTTGTTTTTTAATATTTACTGAAGTTGGATTTTTATCCCAATCTGTATCAATTCCATCTTCGTAAATTATAGCTTCATAGGCTGTCTCTGGACTTAAAAAACTAAAATCAAGTACCATTTCTCTTGCATTTTCATCTGTAATTCCACCAACAAACCATTTTTCTGAAGCTCTTTCTTTTCTGGCAATAGTCACAAAATCTCCAACTTCACCATTTAAAACTTTTGTTTGTTGCCAATCTACCCCAACATCTTTTATAAATTGAAATGCAGGATTTCCTTCGTAATTTTCAATTAAATCTGCTGCCATTTGAATTGGGCTATAAATAACTACATACAAAGCCAATTGTTGCGCAATAGTTGTATTTACCTGATTTTCGGCCTTCCATTTATCAAATTTTATATCAAAAATTCCTGGGGTATAATCTATTGGGCCCGCTAGCATTCTTGTGAAAGCTACAATTGGTAAATGTTCTGCTGGGTTTCCTCCATCAGTTGCCCAAGCATTAAATTCTTGGCCACGTAAACCTTCACGAGAAATAGTATTTGGATACGTTCTTCGTAAGCCTGTATCTTTAATTGGTTCGTGTGCATTAATTGCAACCTGATATTTCGCTGCTTTAATTACGGCATTGTTATACTGATTTACCATATACTGCCCGTGATGATATTCACCTTTAGGCAATATTTTACCTACATAGCCAGTTTTTACCGCATGAATTCCTAAACTTTGCATTAAAGCATAGGCTGTATCTTGTTGTTTTTCATAAGTTTGAGTTGCAGCTGAAGTTTCATGGTGCATAATTATTTCTACTCCTTTTTCTTTACCGTACCGTACAACTTCTTTTAAATCGTAATCTGGATAAGGTGTAACAAAATCAAAAACTCCTTCTCTATCTTCAAAACCAATCCAATGTTCCCATCCGGTATTCCAGCCTTCAACCAATACAGCACCAATATTATTTTTTGCTGAAAAATCTATAAATGCTTTCGCGTTTTTAGTTGTTGCACCATGTTTTTCAGAGGCCATATCCCAACTAGATTTTCCTAAATGCATTTCCCACCAAATTCCTGTATATTTTGTTGGTTTTACCCAAGAAGAAACATCGCCTAATTTATTTGGCGCATTTAAATTTACAATTAGTTTAGATTCAATTAAATCACCCGCTTTTTCTGCAATTTGAATAGTTCTCCAAGGAGTTTCAAAAGGAACTGTTCTAACTACTTTATAATCATTATTTGCTGAACCTACCAAACCACTTATCATGGTGAAATTAGTAGTGTCAACTTTTAACGTCATATCTGCATAATCAACCAAAGCCGCTTCATGAAAACTTAAATGTAAACCACTTGCAGTTTTCATAGTTACTGGTGTATTTACAGCATTTTCAGGAATATAAGTTTGGCCTAAATTTGGATGATTTGCTTTTGATAATGCATCTATTTTAGAAAACTTGGTTGTATTAAATAAATGCTCATAAATATCCCAATCTCCAGGTGTCCACCAAACTTTGTGGTCTCCAGTTAAATTAAATTGTGTATTTTCATCTGTAATAAAAACTTTAGATAAATTTTCTTGTTCTGGAAATTCATATCTAAACCCAATTCCATCATTAAAAACTCTAAAAATAATGTTTAGTTTTCTTTCTAATTTTGAAGATTCTTGCAGTTCAACTTTTAGTTCATTATAATTATTTACAACATCTATTTGTTCTCCCCAAGGCATTTGCCAGGTTTCATTAAAATTTCTAGTTGTACTATTTACAATTTCGAAACCTTCCATTAAAGAAGGTAATTCTTTTAAATTAAAACCTAAAGTTGAAGGTTTTATAACCTTATCCTTTTTATAATTTAGCCAATAGGTTGGCTCACCTTTTTCAGATAGTATAAATTGAATTTCAATTGAGGAATCTGGAGAGGCTACAACAATTTTTTGTGCTTGTTTTTTTGTACAAGATGAAAACAACACAGTAACTATTAATATGCTTAATTGAATATATTTCATTTTAATTTATTTTTTCAAGTAAAACTACAGTATAAGGAGTACTTATTTTTACGGCACTATTTTTAACGGTTACTTTAGTATTTGAATAGGCGTCTAGTAATTCATCTCCATCTTTAAAAATTGTTCCAACAGTCAATTCCTTTTCACCTTCTGGAACATCTAAACCAATTACAACTGCATCTGAAAAAGCCCCTTTAGAATAGGCCCTTTCAAAAACATATGGTTTTTCGCTCAACATTTTATGAACTCCTGCACCAACTGAAGGATGATTAATTCTAAACTTTCCTAATTTTTGCCAATGCGTTAAAACATCTTTCGTTTGCTGATTATTTGCTATTTCATCCCAATTCATATTAGAGCGCAAAGTTGCATCTCCAACAGTTCCTTCTATAATTAAAGATCGTGCAGATTCATCACCATAATAAACTTGTGAAGCTCCTGGGCATAATAATAATTTAGTAGCAGACTCAAATGGCTTGGTTCTTTCTTTATCAAAAGGACTTCCATCATCGTGAGAACTTACATAATTCAAAACCCCAAAACCTTTTAATTGATTTCCTAAAATGTTTGAATATGTTGAAAATAATTCTTCATAACTATTTTGAGCGGCATTCCATTTAAAATCAAAATTGATTAAACTTTGAAATCCATTTTCAAAATAATTAACTTTTTTATCTCCAAAATCAAATGACAAACCACCATTAATTCCATAATTATAAATTTCGCCAACCATATAAAAATTATTATCATCTAATACTTTATCTGGATTGTTCTTTTTCCATTCTGCAAAAGCATAATCACATTCTTTTTTAAACTCTCCCCAAACACTCTCTTCAGTATGCTTCACAGTGTCAGCTCTGTAACCATCAATCCCAAATTCTGTAATATAATCTGTCAGCCATTTCATGATATAAAAACGTGGAGCTTTTGGATAACCAGTTCTTGCAAAAAAGGCATCTAATTCTTTCATTTCTTGCTCATATCTTCCTTCAGCCTTCCATTTTTCAGCTAAAGCAGCAGGAATTTCAACATTCTCATTACTTTCTGTTTTAATATCTGGTAAATTTTTTACAAGTGAACACATTACCGTAGATTCATAATCTTGGTAAGAACATTGTACATCGGTCCGTACCCAATCTTTTGACCAAACAGGATCAGATTCTGTTACAGGTCCAGTATGGTTTATTACACCATCCAACACAATTCTAATACTGTTTTTATGCGCTGTTTCTACTAAAATTTTTAAATCTTCTTTAGTTCCAAAATTAGGATCTAAAGCAGTCCAATCTTTTGCCCAATATCCATGAAAACCATAAGTTGAACCTGTTCCTTCATCAACATCTCCGTGAATTTGCTCCACAATTGGTGTTAGCCAAATAGCATTTATTCCTAAATTAGTGAAATAACCTTCTTCAATTTTTTTTGTAATTCCAATGATATCACCACCTTCAAATCCACGTAATTTTGAAGTTTCTTTCGTTCTATTAAAATTTAAATCATTTGAAGTATCTCCGTTATTAAATCTATCTGTTAATAAAAAATAGATATTGGCATTTTCCCATACAAAAGGAACTTTATTACTAGGTTCTGTTGAAGTCATTTCTTGTTTTTTTGACATGCAACTAGCTAAAACAATTGTTAGCAAAAGAAATAATGAATATTTTTTCATTCTTATTTAGAATTTAATTTTTAATGTTTTTTCTGAAATTTTCTCAATTGAAACTGGAATAGTTAATATTGATTTTTCTTCATTCCAAGTATAATTATAACCTTTTACTCTTTTTGGTTTTTTTGAAATATTATGAATTATTAAAGTTATTTCTTTTGAAGAAAATTGAAAGCTATCTCCAAGCTCTGTTTCAATTTCTATAGCTAAACATTTCTTTTTGTATTCACTTTCAAAATGAAGCATTTCATAGTTTCCATTTTCAAAAGAATTTGGTGTTTCTCCATCATCATTATATAATTTATCTTCACTTTCTTTTACAGTTTCATCAAAATAAAAATGTAAGTCAAAGCTTTTTAAATTATACAAAGTTGAATTTTGAATTGGCTTTATCATAGGTATAAAAGCACCTCCACGAACGTATGTTGGAATGCTTTCTGCTGAAAGTTGAACTGTTTTAGTTTGTCCGCCTTCAACTTTTTCATTTGTATAAAAATTAAACCAATTTGCACCCTTTGGAAAAACTACTTCTTGATCTTTAATTTCTGCTGAAACTACCGGACTTACCAAAAAGTTATTTCCCCACAAATATGTTTTGTTAATCTCAACTAAATTTTCATTTCCTTCATCAAAAAATAAAGGACGCATCAAAGGTTTTCCTTCTTGATTATTTTCAAAAGAAAGTGTGTAATTGTAAGGCATTAAACTATAACGTAATTCTATAGACTTTTTTGCCAAAGATTTTGTTTTTAGTTCTCTAAAAACAGGTTCTGAAGGCACTTCTTCCTGAGCGTGAGGACGATATATTGGTTGAAAAACTCCATATTGCAACCAACGTGTATACAACTCATTATCTAAATTATTTCCTGCAAAACCTCCTAAATCGGAATGCATATAACCTAAACCTTGCATTCCCATTTGTAAAGCAATTTCTCCTTGCGATTGCAATCCTCCCCAACTCCTATTGACATCTCCCGACCAAGGTATTAATCCGTAATGTTGCGAACCTGAATAACCTGCTCTCATTAAAATAAACGGACGTTGGTTAGGAAAATCCTTTTGATATCCTTCAAAGATTAATTTTGCCCAATTATGTCCATATATATTATGCACCTCATCTGCAGTTCCGGTTGCATGCAATAAATCTGATGGGTGGACTTCTGGTTCACCTAAATCTCCCCACCAACCTGCAATACCAATATTGTTTAAGTTTTTATAAATACCCCAAAACCATTGCTTTCCTTCTAGTTTAAAAATATCAACAATTCCTGTGTTTCCAAAGTAAAAGTCATACTTATATGGTTCTCCACTTGCTGTTTTTCCTAAAATATCTTTCTCAACAGCTTCACTCCATTTTTTAGAAGTTGTCAAAATAAAAGGCTCTGTAATTAATATTGTTTTTACACCCTTTTGTTTTAAATCCGCAATCATTTTCTCAGGATTTGGGAACGAATCTTTGTGAAATTCTAAATTTCCCATAGTTCCTTTCATCTCTTTACCAAACCAAAATAAATCCAAAATAATTGCATCAACAGGAATCTTTTCTTCAATAAAAGCATCTATTGTTTTTGTAACTTCTTTTTGAGAATGATACCCAAATCGGCTTGAAAAATTACCCAAAGCCCAACGTGGAATTAGCGGTTGCTTACCTGTTAAATTTGTATACTCACTTACTAAATTCAACCAATTATCTGCAGCAATAACTTGATAAGTTTTACGTCCAGAAATAGCTTCGTATTGCAAAGAATTATCATTTTTACTATCCAAATCTAAATATCCTATTGGAGCATTGTCAAAATGAATAGCATATAAATTAGAAGAATATACCAAAGGAATGGTAAAATTCATTAATTCTGAATGCGTTTCATAACCATAATGAGCTCTGTTGTATAATTGCAATCTGTTTCCTCTTCGATTCATTCCAAGGGCACGAGCACCACCTCCGTATAAGACTTCATTTTTAGTTAGATTAAAATCTAACACTTCGTTTTTTTCATTTTTAACATACCCTTTCCTTTCTGAAATTAGTGGTTTCCCTTTATAGAAATAAGATAGTTGAAAAGGTGATTTTGTAATTTCAACAGAAATACCAGCAGTAGCTATTTTTATTGAATTTTTACCTTCTAAAACTTTTAATTTTATATTCATTGGTTTTAAAACCACCGCATGTGAATTAGGCTGAAATTGTTCTCCTTTTGGAATAAAAGATACTTCAATTATTGTTGAAGAGTAAGGTTGAATTTGATACAAACCATCGTTTGTTACAACTTCAAAATGAGCTTCTTTTTTTGAAAAACTCTTAAAAATTCGTTCTTTATTTTGAGCATTTACAGATGCTACAAAAAAAACGAAAAGAAGCAGATATGTTTTAAATAATTTCATTTACTATTTTTTTAATAAAAATTCAACTGGAATTTGAAAACGCTTATTCCAAGAGTTTTCAGAATGATCGTGTCCATCAAATTTTAAATTTCTTGAATTAGAAATGTTAAACCCTTTCATGGCTAACAGTTCATTTAACTGATTTTGGTATGGCAAATAAAATTCATCTAAAGTTTCTGTACCATAATCAAAATAAATCTTATGTGTTTTTGGTGATGGTAAATTTTGTGCTAAATATTTAAAAAAAGCAGCTGGAACTGGTGAATTTTCTTGAGGCATAAAACCTGGCCAATGTGAAGATAAACAGGCCGCACCTCCAAATATTTTTGGATATTCACACAATGCATACATTGAAATTAATCCGCCCATACTTGAACCTGCAACAAACGTATTTTCCATATTTGAATGAACTGAAAAATTAGCATCAATATAAGGTTTCACCTCTTCAACAATAAATTTTAAATAATTATCAGACTGTAAGCCTTTAAACGAAGTGCCAAATTGTTTTTGTCCTTCTGAAAAAATAGAATCTTTAAATTTTTGAGGTAATAAATCAAACGGTTTTTGTGGATAATAATCAGAATGTCTTATATCTGAATGATTCCAAATAGCAACAACAATCGTATTTTTAATTTTACTTGAATCTATTAGACCGCCAACAATCTCATCAACTTTCCATTCTTGTTTATTCCAAGTAGATTCTGCATCAAACAACATTTGACCATCATGCATATATAAAACTGCATATTTATTTTTTAGCGAATAATTATTAGGTAACCAAATATCTATAGTTCTTGCACGTACGAATTTTGATGGAAAACTATCAATTCTTTTTATTGTTCCTGAACCTAGTTTGCCATTATATTCAGAAAATTTAACAGCTGAAAAATTATTGACTACTTGCAGCTTTTCTTTACAAGAAAATAACACCAACAAAACACTTAGCACTACTATTTCTTTAAAAAAACGCATCACTTATAATTTTGTAGTTAAAATAAGTATTCCTTTTTTATTAATTTTTAAGGAATTATTCCAAATAAATTCTTCTGAAGTATTTATATTTTTAACTTTTCGTCCGTTTAATCCAACTTCACTAAACCTTGATACATCTAAATTTATTTCTTTATCATTTTTATTTAAAATAACAGCTACAATTTCATCATTTTTAATTCTGACTAACACATAAACACCTTTTTCTGGTCCAAAATGAAGTGTTTTTCCGCTATGTATTGCTTCACTGTTTTTTCTGTAATTCAACACCTGTTTTAAAAAGGATTGCATTTCAATTTGATTCTTAGACAATCCTTCTCCAGTAAATGCATTTATTGTATCACCTTCCCATCCACCAGGAAAGTCTGTTCTAATTAAACCGTGATCGCCAGGTTTTTTAGCATCACTTATCAACACTTCTGTCCCATAATAAATTTGAGAAATTCTTGGTAAAGACAGCAAATAACCCAATGCCATTTTTGTTTTTGTAAGGTTTCCTCCTAATTGAGTATAAATACGACTCATATCATGATTATCTGGAAAAATCATAATATTTTTTGGGTCAGAGTATGAAAAATCATTCGCTAAACCTTCATACATTTTCACCAAACCAGTTCCCCAAGTTTCGTCTTCATTTAAAGCATCAACTATAGCTTTTTGCATTGGAAAATCCATTGATGATATTAAATTAGAATGGTATCCATCTTTGTTTTCTGCATTTTTTTGCCAATACCCTACCAATAAAGGATTGGTACTCCATTCCTCGCCTACTATACTGAAATTTGGATATTCAGCCATAATTGCACCTGCCCATTTACTCATAAATTCTTTATCAGGATATGGATATGTATCTTGACGAATTCCACCTAAATCCAATGTTTCAACCCACCAAATACTGTTTTGAATTAAATAATTTGCTAACAACTGGTTATTTTGATTTAAATCTGGCATATCAGCAACAAACCAACCTTCACTCATTAATTTTTTATCTATTTCAGAAGCATAAGAATCTTGATTTGTGGTTCGTCTGTGATTTGTAATTACAGTTTTCCCTCCTAAATATTCCTTCTGAAAATTTACCCAATTATTTGAAGGTAAATCTTTCATCCACCAATGTCCACCTCCAATATGGTTTTCAACCTGATCCATAATTAGTTTTATTCCTTTTTCACTGGCTTTTTTAGATAAAGTAATATAATCTTCCAAGGTTCCAAAACGAGGATCTACTTCATATAAATCTGTCATTGCATATCCATGATATGAGCTTTCTTTCATATCATTTGTTAAAACTGGTGTTGGCCAAATAGCAGTAAAACCCATTTCATTTATATAGTTTAAATGATTTGTAATTCCTTTTAAATCACCACCATGACGCCCATAATCATCTTTCCTATTAATCTTTATTTCCTTCAATCTTTTTACTACATCATTAGTTGTATCTGCATTTGCAAAACGATCTGGAGTTATTAAATAAATAGCATCTGAACTATCAAAACCTTTTCTAAATTTTGAATTTTCTTTTCGTTGTTTTAGCTCATAATCATAAGAGAAATTATTTTTTTTACCTGCTCTAGCAAAATCAATTTTAAAATTGCCTACTGTTGCTTTTGAAAGATCTACCGTTAAAAATAAATAATTATCATTTTCGGTATTTTTTACCTCAACAAGTTGAATTGTTTCATTAGCAATTGTTGGTTTATACTTAGCTATATCTTTTCCATAAATCATAATTTCTAATTGATTATGATTCATATCTGCCCACCAATATGGTGGTTCAATTTTATCTATTTTTTGTGCATAAACATTTAATCCTAAAAATAGTAAGATTAAAAAGAGTTTAATTTCTTTCATTGATTTGCTATTTAAAATAATCCTGTAATTTTTTTCTAAAAATTACAGGATTATTTGATTAAACTGTTAAAAGTTGGTTTGAAGGAATTATAACTTCCTTTTTATTAACCAATAATTTAAGTTCATTTTCAGATTCATTGTAGAATTTACAATTGGTTTGACTTTTGTATACTTTTAAAACATTCCCTCTGAAATTAATTGTAAATGAGTACGATTTCCATTCAGCTGGAATTTGTGGATTGAATGATAACACTCCATTTTCCCAAACACGCATTCCTCCAAAACCTTGCACAACGCTCATCCAGGTTCCTGCCATACTTGTAATGTGGCAACCTTCGTGAACTTCGTGGTTGTAATCATCTAAATCTAAACGAGCAGTACGTAAATATTGCTCATAAGCTTTTGGCATTCTGTCTATTGAAGCTGCCAAAATTGAATGTACACAAGGTGATAATGAAGATTCATGAACAGTTAATGGTTCATAAAAATCGAAATGACGTTCAATTTCTTCTTGCTTAAATTTATCTTCAAATAAGAATATTCCTTGTAAAACATCAGCTTGTTTAATATAACAAGAACGAAGAATTCTATCCCAAGACCATTTTTGATTAATTGGTCGTTCAGATTTTGGTAAATCTTTTACAGGAATTAATTCTTTGTCTAAAAATCCATCTTGTTGTAAGAATACATTATACTCTTCACTAAAAGGGAAATACATATTATCAGCAACTTTTACCCACTTAGTTGTTTCTTCGCTTCCTAAATTAGTTTTAGCAATAATTCGTTTAAAATCTTGAGGATATTTTTCTTCAATTTTATGTAAACATTCCATGGTATAATTAATACACCATTTTGCTAAATAATTTGTATAGAAGTTGTTATTAATGTTGTTTTCGTATTCGTTTGGACCAGTTACACCCAAAATAACATATTGCTTTTTGGCTTCAGACCAATTGGCTCTTTGATGCCAAAAACGAGAAATAGCAATCATTACTTCAATTCCGTTACTTACCACATAATTAAAATCTTGCGTAAAATTAACGTAGTTGTAAATTCCATACACCATAGCTCCATTTCTATGAATTTCTTCAAAAGTAATTTCCCATTCATTATGGCATTCTTCTCCATTCATTGTAACCATTGGATACAACGCTGCACCATTTTTAAAACCAAGCTTTTGCGCATTTTCAATAGCTTTATCAAGTTGGTTGTAACGGTACATTAATAAGTTTTTAGCTACATTGGCATCTTTAGTAGCCATATAAAAAGGAATGCAATATGCTTCAGTATCCCAATACGTACTTCCTCCATATTTTTCACCTGTAAAACCTTTTGGACCAATATTTAAACGAGCATCAGTTCCCATATAGGTTTGATTTAATTGAAAAATATTAAATCGGATACCTTGTTGAGCCTGTATATCTCCTTCAATAATAATATCAGCTGTTTCCCAAATAGTTTCCCAAGATTGTTTTTGATTATTTAGTAACTGTTCAAAACCAATTTCTTTGGCGTGATTTACATTTTTTAAAGCAGCATTAATTAACTCCTCTTTTTGGTAATTTAATGAGCTAGTATAAGAAGCATATTTATAAGTAGTTGCAATATCTCCTTCTGAAACAGGTAATTTATATGAATATATTAATGCTTTATCTTCAATAGTTGTTTCTTGATTTACAGAGATACGTTGGTTATTAATTGCAAAATCAACTTCCATTGCAGTTGCCACTTGAAACTCTGTTTTTAAAGTTTTTGCTAAAATGCATCCATTATTAGAACCTTCAACTATTTTTAAAGTTTCCCAAAAGAATTCGTCATAATTAGAATCTTCATTTTCAATACCAGCGTCTAAATAAGGTGAGAATACTATTTCTCCTGAAAAGTTTACAGCTTTTATTGAATATTCTATAGCGCCAACTTCATTATATTTAACACTTATAAAACGTTTAGCATGTACTTCAATTTTATCTCCTGAAGGAAGTATTGCATTAAAAGAACGACTTAACCAGCCTTCTTTCATGTTTAATTCTCTTCTAAAATTTGAAATCTCACAAACATTTAAATCTAAAATAGTTGCATTGATTTGAATGTGTATACCAATCCAATTTGGAGCATTCAATACTTTTGCAAAATATTCAGGATATCCATTTTTCCACCATCCAACTCTTGTTTTATCAGGGTAATAAATTCCACCTATATAACTTCCTTGGAAGGTTTTACCGCTATAATCTTCTTCAAAATTAGCGCGTTGTCCCATGGATCCGTTTCCTATACTAAATAAACTTTCTGAAGCTTCAACATTTTCAACATCAAATCCTTCTTCAACAATTGCCCATTCATTAGGAATAATATAATTCTTATTCATTTTCTTAATTCATTATTTTTTTTAAAAAATCATTTGTAAAACCAGCAGTATCTTTTAATACAAACGTGGCTTCTTTCAATAATTCAGCATCACCAATTCCTATACTTACCATATTGGCAGCATTTGCAGCTTCAACACCAGCAATGGCGTCTTCAACAACTATACAGTTTTCTGGTTTCATCTGTAGTTTTTGTGCGCCTATTAAAAAAACTTCAGGATCTGGTTTTGCTTTTGAAACATCATTCCCATCAACAATAGCAGTAAATCTATTTAAAAGACCAACTTTTTCTAAAATTAAAGGCGCATTTTTACTTGCTGAACCCAAAGCATATTTTATAGTATTTGTATCTAAATAATCCAATAAATTAGTAATACCTGGTAAAATTTCTTCAGAAGTCATTTTATGAACATATTCCAAATACTCTGCGTTTTTTTGAACTAAATAAGTTTGTTTTTTTTCTTCTGTTAAT
>Ga0208304_10000394_pt1 | contig 23721 bp, 20 predicted proteins | sample ColrivemetaGS713_FD_187603 | JGI IMG/M metagenome (GOLD analysis project Ga0208304, IMG submission 187603) | Estuarine microbial communities from the Columbia River estuary - Flood tide ETM metaG S.713 (SPAdes) (version 2) | ecosystem: Environmental > Aquatic > Marine > Intertidal zone >... | reverse complement strand
TAATGGTTGCAAGCACGGCTTTGATGATGCTGGGCACCGCTTCGTATGCTGACACTCTGGCCGACGCTTTGCGCCTTGCTTATGAAACAAACCCCTCCCTTGCGGCAAACCGCGCCGCATTGCGGGCCACCGATGAAAATGTGGCGCTTGCGCGTGCCGCTATGCGCCCACAAGTTAGCATGAGTGCGACGGCGACTTTTACGCAGGTGCCCGCCTTAGACAGTCAGATAACTGATTCCTATTCTGCCGAGTTGAATGCAAGCCTGACTTTGTATGACGGCGGGCGCTCTCGCATGGCAGTTGAGGCGGCTTTGCAAGCTGTTGCGGGCAATCGCGCCGGGCTGCGCGCGGTTGAACAACAGATCATGCTATCGGCGATTATTGCTTATGTTGATGTTCAGCGCGACGCTGCCGCCGTTGGCCTTGCCCAAAACAACGTCCGTTTGCTGACCGAACAGGTGCAGGCGACGCGCGATCGTTTTGATGTTGGCGCCGTCACACGTACTGATGTGAGTTTGGCCGAGGCACGACTTGCGGGCGCACAGGCGAACCTTGCGGCAGCGCAGGGCATGTTGGCCCTTGCCAACGAGAACTATCGTTTGGTGATCGGCGTGGCACCGAATAACCTTGCCCCGCGGCCTGCTTTGCCCAGCCTACCTGCATCGCTTGCCGCTGCCGAGGCTGCTGCGCAGGCCAACCATCCGCAGATTGCCGCCGCCATGCATGTTGAGCGGGCTGCATTGTTGGACATGGAGCGCGCACGTGCAGCACGTGGCTTAAAGGTCCAAGGGCTGGCGCGGATTGGCGCAAGTATTAGTTCTGACACCGATCTTGCGACCGGAGATTCTCTCAGCATCACCGGGACCATCCCGCTTTATACCGGCGGGTCGCTGACAGCGCTTGTCCGTCAGGCCGGCAGCGTGTTGGAACGCCGGATGGCTGAAACTCAAAATACGCGCCGCGAAGTTAGCCAGAACACCGCAATTGCTTGGGCGAACCTTCAGGTTGCGCGCGCCGCGATTGAGGCGAACCGCCTGCAGGTGGAGGCAGCCCAGCTTGCCTATGAAGGCTCTCAGGAAGAGGCGCGTTTGGGTGCGCGCACCACGCTTGATGTGCTGAATGCCGAGCAAGAGAAGCTGAACGCACAAAACAGTTTGAACGAGGCCCAGCGTAACGCCTATGTGGCCGGGTATAATGTGCTGGCTTCGATTGGGGCACTGACGGCGGATCAACTCAACATTGGTATCCCGCTCTATGACCCAGATGTGCACTTCAATCAGGTCCGCAATGCCCCGGCCACTGACCTTGGTGCAAGCCGTGCAATTGATGCGATTGCCGACCGCTGGCAATAGCCGCGCTCGCGCTCAGCGAATCACTTTAGTGAAGTAGACTGGTCAAATTGGCGAAGGGTTTCGTCGAAATGACGAAAGCGCTATACATGCCGACGATGGAACTTGCGAATTGCATTCCAAAAATTGCACAAAATCCTTCAAAAATTTCCGCAAGTTGCGCGCCGTCAAAAGTTGATGAGTTGACGCACGGTCAGATTAATTATGAGCGTTGCTTGTTGCTTTGCGCTGTGTAAGCCTGCTGCATCGCAAGCGGTATAACGGCTGATTCAAAATGCCGGCGTGAATTTTTTTGCGACCGCCTCAACAGTGGAGAGACAATCTATGACATTACAATTCAAATCCCTAACTGCCATGCTGGCCGCCACGACCATGTTGGCAGGCCCGGTTCTGGCCGCAGGCACCCATCCGGAAACCGGTGAGGCGCTTTCGGATAACCAGACCTTTACCTATCGTCTGCTTGACGAGCATAGCTCGGTTGATCCGGGTATTGCCGAAGACGTATCTGGCGCCGAAGTGATCCGCGACCTGTTCGAAGGCCTGATGAACCAGGACGAGAACGGCAATCTGGTTCCCGGCGTTGCCACTGGCTACACCGCCAATGAAGAGAAAAACGTCTACACTTTCACCCTGCGTGATAATGCAAAATGGTCCGACGGCACGCCAGTGACCGCTGGCGACTTCGTTTACGCTTGGCGCCGTGCTGCTAGCCCTGAGCTGGCATCGCCATATGCTTGGTATATCGAGCTGATGTCGATTGAGAACGCAGCACAGATTATCGCTGGCGAAATGACGCCCGATACTTTGGGCGTGACCGCAATTGACGACCACACATTGGAAGTGCGTCTGACAGCATCGCTGCCTTACTTCCCGCTGATGACGACACACACCACCACATTCCCAGTTCCGGCTGCAACCATTGAAGCGCATGGCGACCAGTGGACCCGCCCTGAGAATATCGTTTCCAACGGTGCTTATGTTCTGACCGAGCATGTACCTCAGGAGCGTTCGGTGCGTGAGCGTAACCCAATGTATTGGAACAATGACGCAACGATCATCGAAAAAGTCGTTGCTCTGGTCATCAATGATGACGACACCGCGCTGACCCGCTGGAAAGCTGGCGAACTTGATCGTACAGAAATTCCAACAGGCCAGTATCCTTCGTTGAGCCAGGAATACCCAGGCGAAGCGCTGTCCTTCCCACGCCTGTGTTCGTATTACTATACGTTCAACCTGTCGGAAGGTGGCCCAGAAGCGTTCAAAGACGTTCGTGTACGTCAGGCGCTAAGCTATGCAATTGATCGTTCCGTCATCACCGATCAGGTGTTGCAGGGCGGCCAGATTGCTGCCTTTACCTTCACGCCGGGCGCAACGGCGAACTTTACAGTTCCAGAAGTTGCTTTCGGCAAGATGACTCAGGACGAGCGTAATGCAGCGGCTGTAGCCCTGCTAGCAGAAGCTGGTTATGGCGAAGGCCTTGAGCACGGCCCACTTGCGTTTGACATGGTGTTCAACACCTCTGAAGCGCATGCCCAGATCGCGACAGTCATGGCGCAGATGTGGAAACAGACGCTTGGTCTCGACGTGACCCAGTCCAACATGGAATGGCAGATCTTCTTGGAAGAGCGCGGCAACCAGAACTTTGAGCTGGCACGTGGCGCATGGTGTGGCGACTACAACGAAGCCTCAACCTTCCTCGATCTGGTGAACTCGTCCTCGGGTTACAACGATGGCAAATACAACAACGCAGAAGTTGATGCGCTGTTGGCTGAAGCCAAAACAATGGAAGATCCTTCGGCGAACTACACCCGTATTGAAGAGATCATGGCAGACGAAATGCCGGTCATTCCGATCTACCACTATGCTGGTAACATGATGCTGAATGCCGATATCCAGAACTGGCCAATCAACAACGTTGAGCAGAACTGGTATTCGCGCAATCTGTATCGCGTTGACAACTAAGTCGACCTAGACTGACAGACACCGCGCCCAATAATGGGTGCGGTGTCGCCTTTGCGGGTGGCACACCATGATCATGTTTATTATTCGGCGCCTTGCGGTCGCCATTCCGACCTTGCTTATCCTTTGCATAGTCACCTTTTATCTGATGCATGCTGCACCGGGTGGGCCGTTCAACTCAGAACGTCCGCTGCCTGCCTCGGTTATGGCGAACATCAATGCCAAATATGGGCTAGATCAGCCGCTGCATACGCAACTTTACACTTATCTTGTTGGGGTCGTTACCGAGTTTGACTTTGGTCCTTCATATAAATTCAAAGACAGAACCGTAAATGACATCATCGCGCAGGGCTTCCCTGTGACGCTGACTTACGGGTTCTGGTCCTTCATCGTGGCAACGGTTTTGGGCATCAGCCTTGGCGTTGTGGCCGCGCTGAAACACAATTCGATCATAGATTATTTCGCGGTGGGCATTTCCATTGGCGCGCAGGTATTGCCAAACTTTGTAATGGCACCGCTGCTGGTGTGGCTGTTTACGCTTACGCTGGGCTGGCTGCCAGGTGGCGGTTGGAACGGCGGGCAGTTTCCCTATTTGGTGATGCCGATCATTGCGCTTTCCACCAGTTACATGGCGTCAATTTCCCGGCTTATGCGCTCCTCCATGCTTGAGGTGCTGAATTCTAACTTCATTCGCACGGCGCGGGCTAAGGGTCTGCCGTCCCGCAAAATCATCTTTGGCCATGCGTTGAAGCCAGCCTTGCTGCCCGTCGTATCCTATCTTGGGCCGGCTTTTGTGGGCATGATTACCGGCTCGGTGGTGATTGATACCTTCTTTTCCACGGGCGGCATCGGGCAGGCCTTTGTGAACTCGGCCTTCTCGCGTGATTATGCGGTGATGATGGGCATTACAATTTTGGTCGGCACGCTGACGATCACCTTCAATATGATCGTCGATATCCTCTACGCGTGGATCGACCCAAAAGTGCGGCTGTGAGGCGGATATGATTACCGATCAACTTTTATCAAACGATCTGGCTGAGGCCGATGTTGCGGGCCGCTCGCTGTGGATGGATGCACGTGTACGCTTCATGCGAAACAAAGCGGCGCTGTTCTTTGCGGTTGTGCTGTTTCTTATCGTCTTGTTCACCTTTTTGGGCCCGCTGATCGCCGTAACTGACCATGAAACCATCGATTTTTCGATGATCGGGCAGGCGGCTGAAAAGGGCCAACCCAGCATCGCGAACGGTCATTATTTTGGTTATGACGATGAAGGCCGCGATCTGTATTCGCGTGTTATTCAAGGCACCTGGATTTCAATCCTCGTGGGCGTCATCGGGGCATCGGTCGCGGTGGTGATCGGCACGCTATATGGTGCCATTGCCGGTTATTTCGGTGGCCGGGTCGATTCCATCATGATGCGTATCGTCGACATCCTGATGGCCATTCCCTTCATGTTCGTTCTAATTCTGCTGCTTGTGGTGTTTGAACGCAGCTTTGTAATGCTGTTTATCGGCATTGGCATGCTGTCATGGCTTGGCATGGCGCGCATTGTGCGCGGGCAAACCATTAGCATTAAGAATAAAGAGTTCATTGAGGCCGCAGTAGCCAGCGGCGTCGGCAACTTTACCATCATCATCCGCCATATTGTGCCCAACCTTTTGGGCGTAGTCACGGTTTACGCTACATTGCTGGTGCCCGAGATGATCTTGACTGAGAGCTTTATTTCCTTCGTCGGTCTTGGCGTGCAAGCACCTGATACAAGCCTTGGCCAGTTGATCAATGTCGGTGCAGGCACGCTGCAATATGGCACCAAATGGCAGCTTATGTTTCCGCTAGGCTTCTTTGTGGTGCTGATATTTTCATTGTTTTTCGTGGGCGACGGTCTACGCGATGCGCTTGACCCCAAGGACAGATAGGAGCCAGCCATGCTGTTGGATGTAAAAGACCTCTCGGTCCAGTTCTCGACACCAGACGGACAGGTACAGGCCGTTAAGAATGTAAGTTTTACGCTTGATCAGGGCGAAACGCTGGCCATTGTGGGGGAAAGTGGGTCTGGCAAAAGCCAAACCGTTTTTGCGATGATGGGCCTGCTTGCGCAAAACGGCTCAGCCACAGGCTCGGTTCTGTTTAACGGCAAGGAAATCCTGAATGCGCCTTTGAAAGCGCTGAACAAAGTTCGCGCCGCTGAAATGGCGATGATCTTTCAAGACCCGATGACCTCGCTGAACCCCTATAAGCGCATTTCCGAGCAGATGACCGAAGTGCTCATGCTGCACAAGGGAATGAGCAAGGCGGACGCGACCAAGGAAAGCATCGCCATGTTGGATGCAGTGCGCATTCCCGAGGCCAAGGCCCGGCTGCGCCAGTATCCGCATGAATTTTCCGGCGGGATGCGCCAGCGCGTCATGATTGCCATGTCGCTGCTTTGCCGCCCGAAACTGTTGATCGCCGATGAGCCGACAACCGCGCTGGATGTAACGGTGCAGGCGCAGATCATGACCCTGCTGTCTGAAATTCAGAGGGAATTTGGGACGGCGATTATTCTGATCACCCATGATCTTGGGGTTGTAGCCGGCACCTGCCGCGACACGCTGGTGCTTTATGGCGGGCAGGTGATGGAGCAGGGCGATACTGAAGGTTTGTTTGCCACGCCGACCCATCCTTATACGATGGGGCTTTTGCACGCTATTCCACGGCTAGACCAAGGTGGGGATGAGCTGGCAACCATACCCGGCAACCCACCCAACATGATGAATATGCCCAAAGGCTGCCCGTTCAGCCCACGCTGCAGTTTTGTCGAAACACGTTGCGCAACTGACATGCCAGAATTGTTGGTTGAAGGCGGGCATCGCCGCGCCTGCCATCGCACACCTCAGGAGTTGTTCGCATGAGTGAGCGCGAAATTCTTTTGTCGGTTTCCAACTTGAAGGTAACCTTTGATGTATACCCATCAGGTGCCATGCCATGGACCAAACCGCGCAAGCTGAAAGCGGTTGATGGCGTAGATTTTGATCTTTTTTCTGGTGAAACGCTCGGTATTGTTGGGGAATCGGGCTGCGGAAAATCCACATTGGCGCGTGCTGTTGCACGTATGGTGCCAGCCAGCGCGGGCGAGGTTTTGTGGCTTGGCAAAGATTTACTGGGCATGGGTGCGCGCGACTTGAAGGCTGTACGCAGCGATGTTCAGTTCATATTTCAAGACCCATTGGCCAGCCTTAATCCGCGCATGACGGTTGGCCAAATCATCTCCGAACCCCTGCGCACGCATCATCCTGATCTAAGCCGCGATGATGTTAAGGCACGAGTAAAGGATATGATGGAGAAGGTCGGGCTGCTGCCCAACATGATCAATCGCTATCCGCATGAATTTTCTGGTGGGCAATGCCAGCGCATCGGTATCGCACGCGCGCTGATCATCAATCCTAAGCTGATCATTTGTGACGAGCCGGTTTCAGCACTCGATGTTTCAATTCAGGCGCAGGTGATCAATCTGCTGATGAAATTGCAAAAAGAGCTGGGGATTGCGCTGATCTTCATCGCGCATGATCTGAGCGTGGTGAAGCATATTTCGACCCGCGTCATGGTGCTTTATCTGGGCAATGTGGTTGAGGTGGCAGAGTCTAAGATGCTTTATGCAACCCAGCGCCACCCATATACGCAGGCGCTGATTTCGGCTGTGCCAATCCCTGATCCTAAAATTGAGAAGGCAAAAAAAATCATTCTTTTGGAAGGTGATCTGCCTTCGCCGCTGTCGCCGCCTTCGGGTTGCGTGTTCCGCACGCGATGCCCTAAGGCGCAGGCGATCTGCGCCGAACAGCGGCCCGAACTAGAAGTTTTGGACGATGGCCACGAGGTTGCCTGCCATTTCCATGACTAAAGTGGGCCGCGAGGACAGATATGACCCGATCAGTGAAAACCTGCCTGTGGTTTGATGGCCAAGCAGAGCAAGCCGCCGCATTTTATGTGAGTCTGATTGCGAATTCGCGCATCACAAGCGTATTTCGCCCGCAGGCCGAAGGGCCAGCTTTGATGGTTGAGTTTGAATTGGACGGAACACCGTATCAGGGTCTGAACGGTGGCCCGCAGTTTAAGTTTTCTGAGGCCGCATCGATTTCTGTTCGCACAGAAGATCAGGCGCAAACCGATCAGCTTTGGGCGGCGCTTACAGCGGATGGCGGGCAGGAAAGTATGTGTGGCTGGCTGAAGGACCGGTTTGGCCTAAGCTGGCAGATTGTTCCGGCAGACTTGCCTAAATACATCGCCCATCCTGACCCGGCTGCGGCAGGGCGCGCTATGAAGGCCATGTTGCAGATGAAAAAGCTCGATATTGCCGCGCTGGCAGCAGCTGTACGAGCCGGTTAACCCTTGGCCAACCGGCTGTGGCGGCGTGGCACCCTTAGCACCTGACGATCTCATTTGCGCCCGCGCCGCGGCCCGGCGTAGCGCCAGTTAAGCTGTAGCATATTTCCGTTGGGCAAGTGCCACGGCCCCTGTTAGGGCATTGCCTTTGGGCGGCTGGGCCGCGTGGCGGTATTTTGGGTCGAGTAATTCCAGATAAACATGACCAAGACCGCCTAGCACGCAGAACGCCTTGGCGGGTGAAAAACCAACCGCATCTACGCTGTCTTGCACCAAACCGGCATGGTGGCGCAGCAATTGTGCTGCCTGTTCGTCGCCCGAACGCCATGCATCGACAATGCGCGGGGCTAGTTTGCCAAAATCCCCGGGGGACCAGGTTTTTGCGGTCTCAACAATTTCATCGGGGCGATTGTTGAATTCATCAAGGATAGCTCGGGTTAAGCTGCCAGTTGGCCGCACGCCGTCGTGAACCAGAAGCGCCAAGCGTAGCAAATCTTTGCCCAAGCGCGCGCCAGAACCATCATCGCCCAACAAGAACCCCCAACCGCCCAGCATGCGCACGCCATTAGCATCACGCGCCGCAAAAACGGATCCGGTGCCGATAGCTGCAATACAGCCCTCAACCCCGCCAATTGCGCCTTCAAGTGTGATGATGGAATCATTCACGATTTCATTGGCGGCAAAGGGCAAATCATCGGCGAGGCGCGCGGCATAATCGCCAAGGTTGGAGCCGGCCAAGCCCAATACAGCACTGCTTTGCGCAAGCGCACCAGCGCCAAGGCCAGCTAAAGCCGCGGCTTGGGTTGCAGCGGCGATAATATTGGCACGTGCATCGGTGTAATTGGTGGCAATATTGGCAGGGCCGCCTTGGGCTTCGGCCAGAATCATGCCATCCATATTCGCAATAGCTGCCCGGCATCCCGTGCCGCCGCCATCAATTCCCAATAGATATGCCATGCGTCCTCGTCGTCTTTAATATGGGGCCATTTCTGGGTTTTAACCTGACCCGCGCGATAGGTATAGGCTAAAAGAAAAGGGCGACCCGAAGGCCGCCCTTAATTGGTAAAAAGAAGGGTTTAGTTAAACCACCAACGCTCCATATAGCGCTCGCCGTCCATATCCCAGTTGGAGCCCATCTTGTCTTCGTGACCGATGGTCGTGTTCATTGCAAAGACGTAGTTTGCGAACATTGGCACAACCACACCACCGTCGGTGTTGAGGATTTGCTGCAGTTCAAAATACATCTCACGACGCTTTGCATCGTCCAGTTCGGCACGGGCTTCTACCAAAACGGTGTTGAACCGCTCATTTTCCCAGAAGCTGTCGTTCCAAGCCGCGCCCGAGGCATAGGCTGTGGACAGCATCTGGTCTTCGACCGGACGACCACCCCAATAGGATGCACACCAAGGTTTAACCATCCAGACGTTGGACCAGTAACCATCATTTGGTTCGCGGATCACGTTGATGTTGATGCCCGATGCTGCTGCCGAGTTTGCAATTAGCAAGGCGGCATCAACCGCGCCACCGAATGCTGCGTCAGAAGCTGACAGATCAACATCAATGGATGTCAGGCCAGACTGGCCCAAGAACCATTTGGCTTTATCAGGGTCATAAGGTGTCTGCGGCAGATCTGCAGCATGGTAGCGCTGGCCCGAACCGATGGGATGGTCGTTGCCGACAGAGCCAAAGCCTGACAGCACTTTATCGACCAATTCCTGACGGTTGAACGAATGCTTGATCGCATTGCGCACGTTATTGTCGCTGAACGGCCCGACGCGGGTATCCATTGGGAACACGAAATGCTGTGTGCCAGCAATTGACTGAAGCGCGATGTTGGGCGCGGCATCAAACAGCGAGGCAGTTTTCACATCCACGCGGTCAATCACGTCAACTTGGCCCGAAAGCAGCGCGTTGGTGCGTGCGGTTGGGTCGGTAATGGCCAGCAATTCGATTGTGTCGAAATGGGCGCGGCCCTCTTTCCAGTAATTGCCCTGCTTTTGGAACACGGTACGCACACCGGGATCAAAGCTTTCCAGCGTATAACCGCCGGTGCCGTTGACGGTGAACCAGTCAACCTTGCCATCATCGCCAGGCTTGCCGATTGGCAGGTGGTAATCGGACAGAATGAATGGGAAGTCGGCATTGCCGCCATCCAGCGTGAAGATGATCGTATGATCATCCGGCGTTTCCATTTTAGTGATGGAAGCCACGATCACTTTTGCAGCGGATTCACTGTCATCACCCATGTGGTGGCTAAGCGAAGCAACAACGTCGGCCGCAACAAACGGCGCGCCATTGTGGAATTGAATACCTTCACGCAGTTTGAATGTCCAAACAGACGCACCTTCCGAGCCTTCCCATTCGGTGGCCAGTTCAGGCAGCAAGCTACCATCTGGGCCAACTTCGGTCAGGAAGTTGTAACAGCCAAAGGCGATTGAAAGCGTATATCCGTTTTCCCATGTTGCTGGGTCTAGGCTATCAGCAGTAGAGCCATGGCCCTTACCAACACGCAATGTGCCGCCCGCTTTGGGCTGAGCGAACGCAGGTTTCACCCCAGAGCCCAAGATGAGCGCGCCGGCAGCAGCTCCCTGCATTAGGTTACGACGGTTCAGAATTAATGACATGTAGTCCTCCTTGTTACAATCGGCGTTGCTCCCCGATATCTTAAGTGATTGTAAGCGCTGAGTGCACAGAGTCATCTCAAATGTTTGCTCAGATCTGTCTTATTTTTGGAAAATGTATCTATATACGACGCTTGGGCGGCTTTTTGCGGTGCTAGCGGGGTTCTGATGTATGGGCGGGAACGAATTGCAGATAGGCCGCGATGTTTGCCAAGTCCTCGTCCGATAGTTTGGACAGGTTAGCGATCACCTCAACCATTTCGCCGCCCGCCGTATCAAATTCGGGCGTAAACCCCGTTTGCAGATAGTAAACGATGTCAACTGCGCTCCATCCAACCAAACCCCCGGGGGTGATATTAGGAATGCGGCCCGTTCCAGATGGGTGTGGCGCGCCCGCCAGCCATTGTGATGTCTGCAGTCCCCCGATTAGGTTGCGCGGCGTATGACACTCGGCGCAATGGCCCAGTGCCTCGACCAGATAGCGACCTTCTTCAGGGGCATCGGCGATAACGGGTGCATCGTTGAGGAACAATAATTTCCATAATCCAAGGCCGCGGCGAAGTCGGAATGGCAGCGGCAGGTCATGGTCAGGGTTGGTTTGCGCGACCGCGGGTAATGTGTCGAGAAAGGCTTTCAAATCCACGACGTCGCTTGGGTTCATCCGGGTATAGGCGGCATAGGGCAGAACAGGGTAGTAATGCGCGCCTGTCGGCGAAATGCCGCGTAGCAGTGCGTTGGCAAGGTCGAAGGCCGACCAACCGCCGATGCCGGTTTCAACATCGGGCGAAATATTGGGCGCAATAAATGTGCCAAAGGGCGAGGAAAAAGCCTGCCCGCCGACCAAACGCAACTGGTCATTACCTGTTGCCCCTTTTGCCATATGGCAGGCGCCACAGCCAGCAATGCGATAGATACGTTCGCCAGCGACAGCGTCGCCAGAACTGGCGTATATTGGGTCATTTGTCAGCCAATTTGGTTCTGTCAAAAACCAAAAAATCCCCATCGCCAAAATGGCGAAGGGGATTAGAATTTTTAATAGACGCCGCAAGATTACTGCATCGGTGCGCGGTAAGTCTCATGGCAGCCTTGGCAGGTTGGCCCAACCTGACCCATAAATGCGCCAATGGCGGCGGCATCAGCGGGTGGCGCGGCTTGGGCGATTGTAATCGCATCGGCAAGACTTTGCAGCCGCGCGTCAAAATCAGCCCGATTTTCCCAAATAGCGGCGAGCGCTCTGGAGTTCGGGTCCAGATCTGGTTCCGCTGGGAAGGCACCCTGTGCCATTTCAGCGGATGCCTGCATTGTGGCCAAAGCTGCGGCAACAGCATCCCCGTCAAACTCCATGGCACCCTGAGCCATTCCCCCCAAGGTTTTCATGCTTCCGCCCATCGATTTCATGGCGGCTTGGCGCTGCTCATACACGAGATGACCACCAGCAAATAATGCGCCAGCAAAAAGGGTCGCGGCCAAAGTCGTGCTTATTACTGAAAGTTTCATAGTTCTCTCCATGGATTATTCGACGAAATACTTAGCACGGAGAGATTGAAACACAGACAGCGCATTCACGGAACAAATTGTTGCTTTTCTGGAAACCAGATCACGCAGACGTGACGACACAGCTAGGCTTAGCCGCCTGTATGGCTCATATGGCGGGTCATTTCACCGGCAATCATTTGACGCGAGTAATCAAAGTCATGCCCTTTGGGCTTGCGGTCAATTGCGGCCCGAATGGCAGCATAAAGCGGTGTATCATCAGGGCTTGCCCGTAGAACGCGGCGAAGATCGGCGTCATCTTCCTGACCAAGACACATATACAGCTGGCCGGTGCAGGTCAGCCGCACGCGGTTGCAGCTTTCACAAAAATTATGGGTCAGCGGGGTAATAAACCCAATCCGCCCGCCGGTTTCAGCCACCCGAACATAGCGTGCTGGTCCACCGGTATTTAGTGGAATGTCCGACAGTGTCCAACGCGTTGCCAGTTCGCTGCGCACATCGTCCAGCGCCCAATATTGGTCCAGTCGATCGGCCTCGCCCATATCGCCCATAGGCATGACCTCGATAAAGGTCAGATCAAACCCACGGCTGCCGCACCATTCGACCATCTGATGAACTTCATCATCATTGGTTCCTTTGAGTGCGACCGCGTTGATTTTGATGGCTATGCCTGCCGACTCAGCGGCATCAATCCCGTCCATCACCTGCTGAAAGCGGCCCCAGCGCGTGATGGTTTTGAACTTGTCAGCATCAAGCGTATCAAGCGAGACATTGATCCGCTTCACGCCACAATCGGCCAAGGGCTGGGCAAATTTCTTCAACTGGCTGCCATTGGTGGTCAGCGTTAGCTCGCGCAAGGCGCCGCTGGCCAGATGGCGGGACATCGCCTCAAAATAAGTCATGATACCCTTGCGCACCAAGGGCTCGCCACCTGTTATCCGCAGTTTTTTAACGCCCAGCGCGATGAAGGCGCTCGAAAGCCGGTCTAACTCCTCAAGGCTCAGCAAATCAGCCTTGGGCAGAAAATCCATATGCTCGGTCATGCAGTAAACACAGCGAAAATCGCAGCGATCGGTTACCGATACGCGCAGATAGTCGATGGTCCGGGCAAACGGGTCTATGAGCGGTGGCTGTGTCATGGCGTGAACTTAGTGCTGCATGCGGGCAGGGGCAAGCAGGAACCAGCTTTACCTTGGCGCACCATTGGCTAAAGTGCCGCGATGATGACCCAACCCCTTGTGACACCCGGATCTGACTGGGCCGCCATGCGCGCGGCTTTCGCTTGGCCGCAGCTTGCGCGGTTCAATTTGGCCGAAGCCATGTGTGACCGCTGGGCGCAGGCCGAGCCCGAGCGCACGGCGCTGATTTACCTGCGCCCTGATGGCGAGGAGCGGCGATACAATTACGTGCAGTTGATGCGCGCATCGTCGCGGTTTGCCAATGCTTTGGCAGGGCATGGCTTGAAGCGAGGTGACAGGATTGCCGTGCTGCTGCCCCAAACGCCCGAAGCCGTGCTAACGCATTTGGCCGCCTATCGGCTAGGTGCAGTGGTTGTGCCATTGTTCACCCTGTTTGGCGCCGACGGTTTGCAATACCGGCTGGCTGATAGCGGTGCGCGCATGCTGGTCACTGATGGGGCAAATCTTCAGAAAGTGTTGGACCTGAAGCCAAGCCTGCCCGATCTGACGGCGGTGTTTTCTATCGATAGCCGCGAAGGCGGGGCACATGGGTTTTGGCAAGAACTTGGCAAAGCCGCCGACGCTTGCCCAACCACCGATACTGGCCCTGACGACCCTGCGTTTATCTCCTATACATCCGGCACCACCGGCCCGCCCAAGGGTGCTTTGCATGCCCATAGGGTGTTGCTTGGCCATTTGCCGGGGGTCGAGACACATCACAACTTCCTGCCCCAACCGGGCGATCGGTTGTGGACACCGGCCGATTGGGCCTGGATGGGTGGGCTGACCAATGTGATGATGCCGGCCCTTTACCACGGTGTGCCACTGGTTGCGCATCGCATGGCCAAGTTTGACCCCGAAGCCGCCTTTGCACTGATGGACCGGCTGGGTGTGCGCAATACCTTCCTGCCGCCCACAGCGTTGAAACTGATGCGCGGCGTCGTCAAGCCGCCCCGCCTGAGCTTGCGCAGCGTTGCGTCAGGCGGTGAGGCCCTGGGCGCCGAGCTGCTGGACTGGGGGCGGGGGGTGTTTGGCACCACAATCAACGAGTTTTACGGCCAGACCGAATGCAACCTTGTGCTTGGCAATTCACACAGCGTGTTTGAACCGCGCCCCGGCAGCACCGGCAAGGCGGTTCCGGGATGTGATGTGGCGATCATTGATAGCCACGGACATGAAGTGCCGCCAGGCACGCCGGGCGAAATAGCGGTGCGTCGCGGCCCGCCACAAATGTTCCTTGGCTATTGGAACCAACCCGAAAAGACCGCAACGAAATTCATAGGCGATTGGTTGCGTACCGGCGATGAGGGTCGAATCGATGCCGATGGCTATGTGTTTTTTGAAAGTCGCAGCGATGATGTGATCACCTCATCAGGCTATCGGATCGGCCCCAGTGAAATTGAGGATTGCCTGACCGGACACCCCGATGTGGAAATGGCAGGCGTGGTGGGTATTCCTGACCCGGTGCGCACCGAAGTGGTCAAAGCTTTTGTCGTTGCGCGGAAAAACGCAGGGCCAGCGCTGGAAGCCGCTTTAATCGCGCGGGTGCGTGAACGGCTCTCGCCACATGTGGCGCCCCGGTCTATAGAGTTCATCGACAGTTTACCAATGACTGCAACTGGCAAAATTATGCGGCGCGAATTGAAAGCAAAGGGCTAGGCATGGATTCAGTTTTGATGTTTGCAACGATTGGCGCGCTGGGCGTTGGCGCACAGTGGTTGGCTTGGCGGCTGCGTTTGCCTGCAATTGTTCTTATGCTTTTGGCCGGGCTAATTGCCGGGCCGGGCCTTGGGTGGTTGAACCCCGCGGCAGATTTTGGCGAATTGCTGCGCCCGATCGTGGCCGTCGCCGTTGCGATGATTCTGTTTGAAGGCGGGTTGACGCTGGATGCAAAAGGCCTGCGCGATGCCCGGCCAGCCGTGCGCCGCCTTGTGTTTTTGGGCGCGCCCTTTGCTTGGTTGTTTGCAAGCCTTGCTGCGCGCTATGCGGCGGGCCTGTCATGGGAATCTTCAATTGTGTTTGGCGGTATTCTCATCGTCACCGGCCCCACAGTTATTGCGCCCTTGCTGCGCCAAGCCAAACTTGCGCGTCGTCCTGCCGAGGTGCTGCGCTGGGAAAGCATTTTGAATGACCCCGTTGGCGCCTTGGCCGCTGTGTTGGCGTTTGAAGTTATTACAGCATTTGCCCATAGCGAAAGCATGTTCGGCGCAGCGCAACATTTGGTGTTGGGCATCGCATTGGCCACGTTTGCCGGTTATGCAGGCGGATGGTTCATTGCCCGCGCGTTTCGGCGTGGTTGGGTGCCAGAATATATGAAGGTGCCGGTGCTGCTGGTATCGGTCATCGCGGTCTATGCCTCAACCGATTCTGTGTTGCATGAAAGCGGGCTTTTGGCCGTTACGGTGATGGGTGTCTTCATTGCCAACGCGCATTTGCCAAGCGTGAATGAGCTGAAGCGCTTTAAAGAACATATCACCGTCTTGTTGGTGTCGGGCGTGTTTATCTTGCTTGCCGCGGGGCTGAACAAAGAGATGATCGCGCTGCTGGATTGGTCCTCGGTCTTGTTCGTGGTTATTATTGTGTTCGTGGTGCGCCCCGGAACGGTGCTATTGGCCCTTATTGGCACTGGCCTATCATGGCGCGAACGCCTTGTGGTTGGCTGGCTTGGGCCGCGCGGGGTTGTTGCGGTGGCCGTATCGGGCCTGTTTGGGGCGCGCTTGGCTGAGCTTGGTTATGCCGATGGCGCAGCCCTTGCCCCGCTTGCCTTTGCCTTAGTCGCCGCCACAGTTGTGCTGCACGGGTTTTCGGCGGCCCCAATGGCGCGCGCCTTGGGCCTGACCAGCGCTGAAACACCCGGAGTGTTGATCTCCGGCGCGACAGAATGGTCGGTTGCTTTGGCTAAGGCTTTGGCTGAGCAGGACATTCCGGTCATGATGGCTGATCGCAACTGGTTCCATCTGCGCCCAGCGCGTGAAGCGAAAATCCCGATCTATTTTGGTGAAATCCTGTCAGAAGCGGCTGAACATACAATTGATCTGACGCGCTTTGGAACCTTGGTCACCGCAAGTGAAAACGACGACCATAATACGCTTATCTGCACAGATTTCGCGCCAGAATTTGGCCGCAGCAACGTATTCCAAGTTGGTCGGCACGAAATTAAATCTGACATGCGCGCGGTGCCAAACACCTTGGGTGGGCGGGCTATTGCCAACGGGCAGCCCAGCGATGCGCTGCGGCAAAAACAACTTGAAGGCTGGCGGTTTTCTGCAACTGAGCTGAGCGATGCTTATGGATTGGATGCCTATTTATCCAGCCGTCCGCGCGCCGACATTTTGGCAGTTATCCGCAAATCTGGCTTGCTTTTTTTGTCGCCCAACCAGCCCATCAAGGCTGGGGCGGGTGATGTAATGCTGGCGTATTTGCCAAAGGCTCAGCCGGATGAAGCAAGGGCAACTGCCGAGGCTGCCCCGGCGACTTAAGCCTCCAAATGCCGCTTGGCATCATTGCGGGCAAAGGCCGACATGGCGGGTGAGTATTCTTCCAAAAACGCGCGCACAGGCGCGTCATCATGCTTGGATAATTCGCGCAGCCACCATGACACGGCCTTTTGGATAAATGCGTTCTTGTCGGCCACATAGCCAGCCGCCCAACCTAATACGCGAACGCGCACAGCCTGTTCAGCGGCAGTTGGGTGGTTTTGTTTGGTCCACGGCAGGGTGCTAACCAAGGCGGCCCGGCGCACCCACATTGATTCATCTTTGGTCCAAGCTTCAACCTCATCCAAGCGATCAGGATGTGCCACAAGTCGGCGGGAAATGGCGCTGCAGGCATGGTCGGCTAGGGCCCAACTGTCAAATATCGGCACCCAGCGCATCAGCTCGGCCCAAACCAGCGCCTCATCATCGTGAATGCGCGCTTGGGTTAGCAGGCTGGCCGCAGCAAGGCGGGATTCGAATATATTCTCATCCCAAAGCGAGGCAGCCAGCGCCACACGCTCAGCAACGCTCAACGTTTTGCGCCATTCGCGGGCCAGTTCATGCACCTCGGCATTGGGGATGCCCAAGTAGACGCGGTCAACTTTGTGGTAATCTGCCATCTGGGTGGCTTTTTCGGGATTGGCGAGCGCTTGTAGTTGTTCCAACGGGGTCATGGGCGTTTTCCTGCGGCTTTCATGGCGCGAAGCCGCGTCATCAAGCGCGCCCCCAAGCCCGGTTTGTTAACTTGACGTGCCCGGCTAAGGGCCAGATCGCCGGCTGGCACGTTTGCGGTAATGACCGATCCCGACCCAACCATCGCACCTGCCCCGATTTTGACAGGGGACACAAGTGCGGAATTTGAGCCGATGAACACATCCTCACCCAATACGGCCTGATGTTTGAACACGCCGTCGTAATTGCAAAAAATGGTGCCAGCGCCGATGTTGCTGCGTGCGCCCACAATCGCGTCGCCCACATAGGACAGATGGTTCACCTTAGCACCTTCTTCAATTTGGGCCGCCTTGATTTCAACAAAATTGCCAATCCGGGCATTAAAGCCAATTTCAGCGCCGGGCCGCAGCCGGGCATAGGGGCCAACAACAGCGCCTGCTGCCACATGGCAGCCTTCTAAATGCGAAAAGGCGCGAATGCGTGCGCCTGATTCAACGCTCACACCGGGCGCAAAGACGACATAGGGTTCTACCACCACATCGGCCCCTATGGCCGTATCTTGTGAAAATAACACCGTGTCAGGGGCTAGCAGGGTAACACCATCTTCCAACGCGTTGGCGCGGGCGCGGGCTTGAAACGCTGCTTCAACCTTGGCCAGATCGGCGCGGGAATTCACGCCTTCGGTCTCCGTCGCATCGCACTCAACCACGGCGCAGGGGAGGGCGCGGGTGCGCGCAGCGGCCACGATATCGGTTAGGTATACTTCGCCTGTCACGGTTGAGGGTGCCAGATCTGCAACCAATTCAGCCATTAACGCAGCATCGGCCAGCATCACACCACTGTTGCACAGGGTCAGGGCATAAGTCGCGGCATCGGCGTCCTTGGCTTCAACAATCGCCTCAAGGCCTCCATCGGCATTGCATACCAAACGGCCATAGGCGCCGGGTGGGTTGTGAAAACCAAGCACGACAATCTGCGCCCCCAAGGCGCGGGCGGCCTGCATGCGGGCAATTGTTTCGGGGGTTATGAGTGGCGTGTCGCCATAAAGCACTAGCGCATCACCGGAAAACCCAGCTAGCGCGGGCGTGGCCTGCGCCACAGCGTGGCCGGTTCCGCTTTGGTTGGCCTGAATGGCGATTTGCACTTCGGGATCAATATCTAAGGCAACTTCGGTCACCTGCTCGCCACCGTGTCCAACCACAATCACGCAGCGCGCGGCGTCTATTTGGCGTGAGGTGGCCATAACATGCGCCAGCATCGGTGCATTACCCACCTCATGCAGCACTTTGGGCAGGTCTGACTGCATGCGTTTGCCTTGGCCTGCGGCCAAAATGATGGTTGCGATGGACATCATGCTCTCCTGTAGAATTGCGGTGGTTGTAGCAGGGCCAAGTCGCAACTAAAAGTACTGGTAGCAGTGGATGGGGGCTTTATGCGCAGCGCGATATTCGATCTGGACGGCACGCTGGTGGACACAAGCGCCGATTTGTTGGCTGCAGCCAATGCGGTGTTTGAAAGCTGGTCAATGGGCAGCCCCTTGGGCGAGGGGGATGAGATTATCGCTTTTGGAGGCGGCCGCGCCATGCTGCGCGCCGGGCTTATGCGGCTTGGCCATCCGGTTGATGAGGATAAGTTGAGCGCGGGCTATCAGCCTTTGCTGAGCCATTATCGTGACAATATCGACCATTTCAGCCGTGTTTATCCCGGCGTTGAGGGGGCCTTGGACAACCTGCGCCGGGCAGGCTGGAAGCTGGGCGTTTGCACGAACAAGCCGCAGGCTTTAGCGGATATCTTGCTTAGCAAACTGGGCCTTGCCGCCTATTTCCCGGTCGTTTTGGGGGCGGATGCGTTGGCTGTGCGCAAGCCTGACCCTCTTCACCTGACAGAAACAATCGCCCGGCTTGGCGGCGCTGCAGGGCGTGGGGTGCTGATTGGCGACACGATCACCGACCATTCAACGGCGCGTGCCGCCGGAATGCCAAGCGTGCTGGTTACATTCGGCCCCAATGCCGCCGCCTGCCGCGCGCTTGTGCCTGACGCTTTGTTGGACAATTTTGCAGCACTTCCGCACATTTTAGACCGGCTTATGCCTGCTTAGGGGCCGCTGCGGCGAAAATCGACCACTGCGTTCACGTCGCATATACCTAGGATGTCCATAACTACTTCTGAGCGAACATAGTCTTCGCTTTTTAGCTCTGACACCCAATTGACGCTGGTGCGCCCTGCTGCGCCCATATTTGGCATATTCATGACACCAACGAAGTAATTTTCGTTCACCATAGTCCATTGAATATTCTGGGGACCAAAGCCGCCAATTTTTCTGGGATGAAACTCTGCTTCCCATTGCATTTGGCGCCGCTCTAAAATGCCATCAAGCATAGGATTTACGGAGGTTTCAACGCCATTAGGGCAATTCGCACCAATGGTGCGCGCGCCGACAGTGCCAACCCAACTACCATCTGCCGGAACAAATGCTGGAAACAGCGCGAGTTCGCATTCACCAGAGCCGCCATGAACCAAATCGATGTCCTCGAGGGACAATCGAGACCAAGTCAAGGTGCCGCCCGATCCAACCAGAACTGCTTCGCCGTCGCCTTCAGGCGGGTCTTCGCCAAGCGTGATGCGCGCTTCTTCTTCGGTTAGGTCAGTTAACAAACACGAACAACCACCCTCACCACATTCCGCATAAATAACGTTTCCCTCGGCCAATGCGGGCGCAGTAATTAGGGTTGAAATAAAGCAAGTGATAAATAGCTTTTGCATTATGCACCTCATATTAAATTCGGTGAAAATTTATCTTAAACCAAATTGCGCCTGTTTGTCCAATATACGGCCGAACAACGACAAATCACTGTTGTGCCGCGCAATGGGCTTATGGCCGACTAATCAAGTATGCAGCCGTGGATCAGATTCTCGCGCATTAAGCGCTGTTCAAACGACCCGCGTGCCACAGAAATTTGTGCAAGATATCGCGCTTTCTGAGTGGCATAATGCCTTGCCTCGTCAGTCGCTTGCTGGCTTGTCATCGCTTTAAACCGCAGGGTTTGGCCAGAGCGAAACTGAACCAATCTGTCGATGTCAGAGGAGATGACAGTGGCGATTTTGGGATAACCGCCCGTGGTTTGATGGTCGGCAAGAAGCACGGTTGGCACGCCATCGCCCGACACTTGAACCGAGCCGCGCACGATGGGTTCCGAAGGGATGGACAGCGCGCCGTCCAGATGCAGCGCCGGGCCGCCTAAGCGCATACCCATCCTGTCATAGGCGTCGGTAAGCTTGTAGGTGTCCGAGGTGAAATGCGTGACGGAATCGCTCGCGAAATGTTGGTCTTGCGGCCCTGTGACGACGCGAATTGGCCCATCGGGCAGGAAATTTGGGCGCATGATTTCGCCCAAGCGATCCTCTCGGATGGCTGTATCGGATACTTTGAAGGTCTGCCCAGCTTGTAAAGCGCCGCCGCCAAAGCCTGAAATCGAATGGGTCGCCTGACTGCCAAGCCAGTCCTTGGCGTCCAACATGCCTGCAAACGCAAGATAGGCCCAGCTGCCGGCCTTGCCAGCGCTGATGGCCAAACGCTCGCCCTTGCGAATGGTCAGAATTGTCCATGAAGAGGATTTTTGTCCGGCATGCTGAACGGAAAAATCCCCGCCTGTGATGGCAAGCGTAACCGCACCTTCTGTGCAATGGAGGTTTAGGCTGCCAAGGGAAATTTCAATGGCGGTTAAGCCGGGCGTATTGCCAAGCGCGGCATGGGCCGCGTCAAAGGCCAAGCGATCCATCGGGCCAGAAGCTGCCACACCATAGCGCATATTGCCGGGGCGGCCTGAATCCTGAAAGGTAACCAGCGGTCCGGCGAACGATACTGTAAACGCGGCTTCAGCCATGACTTGAATCCTTGCTGATACGCGCGAATGTGGCGGTGTCGATACGTTCAAATGTCACCTGATCGCCGACATCGAACAGAAAGGGTTGGCTTGGATCCCCCGTCAGGATCGCGGTGGGCGAGCGTCCGATAATTGACCAGCCCGTGGGCATGGTCAGCGTGGTGACAAGGCATTGCGGCCCAGCAATGATAACGCTGCCAGCAGGAACATCACGCACGGGGGCAGGTTTTCGGGGCACTTGAATTGGCGCAGGTACGCCAGAAAGATAGGCATAGCCCGGCGCAAAACCATACATCAAAACCCGAAAATCACCGGCCAAATGCGCGTTGATAACAGCTTGCGCTGACAGGCCAGTGGCGTTCGCTACTGCGTCTAGGTCAGGTGAAAATGGGCCGTCGTAACATACTTGCACAACTCGACGAACACCCACTGATGTCTGTACTTTCAAGCCGCGTACGCATTGGTGCACATGCGCTTCAATGGCCGCATGGTCTGTGGTGATTGGATCAAACGAAACCAAAAGGTTCACCATGGCTGGCACGGTTTCAATCATCCCCTGTGGCGCATTTGCGGCCAACGCCTTGTCCAACGCGATGACGTAAGCATGGGCCTCATCTGAGATGTCCTTGGCAAAGGTCACCAAAAGCGCGTGATCGGCAATGGCCTTAAACTGCGGTTCCATGGATAACCTTTATGGGCTTATGAAGTGCGAGATGTGGACGCCGCGCGCCGTCAGACGTTTGCGAATTTCGCGGGCCATTTCCACGGCGCCGGCACTGTCGCCATGCACGCAGATTGACTGGGCAGCGAGTGGAATCGGGTCGCCGTCAATAACGGGCATCAGTCCTGTTTCAAGGAATGAGATCAGGCGAGCGGCGGCGTCGTGTGCGTCGTGTATCATGGCGCCACTTTGGCCGCGCGGCACCAGATGCCCTGATTTCAGATATCCGCGATCAGCAAAAATTTCTGAATACACAGGGGCATGAGCAGCCCGTGCTGCCTGTTCGCTTTGCGTGCCTGAAATGGCGAGTATAGCAAGCGTTGGGTCAATCTTTTGAACGGCTGCCACGATCGCATCGGCGACAGCTCGATCACTCGCGGCTAGGTTTCCAAGTGCGCCATGGGGTTTCACATAGGTTACTGGCACCCCAACTTGGGCAGCGACGCCGATCAGCGCACCAATTTGCGCCGCGCACATCCGCCCAATTTCAGCGGGCGACATGGGGATCAGGCGGCGGCCGAACCCCTCCCTGTCATTAAACCCGGGATGCGCGCCCACGTTTACTCCCTTGTCCTTCGCCAGCGTAAGCGTGTGGAACATTGTTTCAGGGTCGCTCGCATGGCCACCGCAAGCGATGTTTGCCGAGGTTACAATAGACAGCATTTCGACGTCGTCGCCCATGGACCAAGGGCCAAAGCCCTCGCCAAGATCAGAATTGAGATCGATGCGCACCGATGGACCCTATTTCAGAAGGTTTGGAAGGAAAAGCGCGATATTTGGAAACGCGATCAGCAAAAATGCCATGGCCAGCATTGTCAGGCAATAGGGCAGCGCGCCCAGCATAACCTCGTTTAAGTTGCCAGACTTCCGCGCGCCCTGCACCACATAAAGGTTAAGGCCTACTGGTGGCGTGATCAGCGCCATTTCGATCAGCACGATCATCAGGATACCAAACCAGATCACGTCATAGCCCTGCGCCAAAACCAGCGGCACGATGATCGGGATGGTCACAACCATCAGCGACAGCGTTTCGATGAAAAAACCCAGAACGATGTAGAGCACGACGACGACAAGAATGGTCGACAGCGGGGAAAGGTTCATATCAGTCAGAAATTCTGTCAGCTCACGCCCAAGTCCGGCCGAGGCCAGAGTGAAGTTCAGGAATGAGGCACCGATGATGATCAGCATGATCATTGAGGTGATTTTGACAGTCCCGGTCAGGCTTTGGGTTAGCATTGACCAAGACACCCCGCCAAAGGCCAGCGCAATTGCGAATGCGCCTGCAACCCCGACCGCAGCGGCCTCGGTTGGCGTGGCCCAGCCGCGATAGATGGAACCAACGATCAGCCCGAACAGGATGATAATGGGGATCAGGTCGATCAGCGCGCGCAGCATTTTAGGGAAGGGGAATGTGCGCCGCACTCCGCCCAGATCTGGACGGATCACGCAGATGATGACGGTGATCGCCATGAAGGCCAGCGCTAGCGCTAGGCCGGGGATTAGCCCAGCAAGGAACAGCTGAGGGATCGAGGATTGAGTGAGGAAGCCATAAACGATCAGGTTGATCGATGGCGGGATCATGATGCCGAGCGTGCCGCCCGCAGCAATTGCACCCGAAAACAGCTTGGGGTCATAGCCGAGCTTTTCGGCCTGTGGCATTGCCACTGTCGCAACTGTCGCCGCCGTGGCAACCGATGAACCGGACGTTGCTGAAAACATTGTGGCAGTAGCAATATTGGCATGAACCAAACCGCCCGGCAGCCAAGAAACCCAGCGATCCAAGGCGGCATAGGTGCGCGTGGCAACCCCACTGCGCACAAGAATTTCGCCAAGCAATACAAAGAACGGGATCGCGATGAGCGTGGCTGAGTTTGAGGCCGACCACACCATGTTACCAAGGCCGCGGGTCAGGGGGAAACTTGAGAAAAATGTATCAATCCCAAAACCCAGCAAAAACAATACAATGCCGACGGGTATTGACAGGGCCAAAAGCCCGAGCAGCCCAACA
>Ga0208304_10000393_pt1 | contig 23789 bp, 24 predicted proteins | sample ColrivemetaGS713_FD_187603 | JGI IMG/M metagenome (GOLD analysis project Ga0208304, IMG submission 187603) | Estuarine microbial communities from the Columbia River estuary - Flood tide ETM metaG S.713 (SPAdes) (version 2) | ecosystem: Environmental > Aquatic > Marine > Intertidal zone >... | reverse complement strand
GTTCGACGCAGCCTCGATCACATCGTCAAAGGTCCGCAAGCCGGTTTGCGGCGACTGGACCAGCACCGCCATATTGCCGGGCTTGTGTTCATTCCGGCGCATCTTGGTATGGGCGGCGGGAATTTCGGCCCAAGTGAACACCTCAGACATGCAGGGATCGAGGCGGCGTTCGACCATCAACTGGTTTGCCTGACTTGCCTGTTTGAGGTTGGCAAAGTGGCTGCCCTGCACGCGCTTTTGATGCATCCAAAGGTAACGGACATCAAAAGTCAGGTTATAGCCCGTGGTGCCTGCACAGATCACGACCATACCACCGCGTTTGACCACGAAAACCGACACCGGGAACGTCGCTTCGCCGGGGTGTTCGAACACCATGTCCACATTGTTGCCCTTGCCGGTGATATCCCAGATCGCCTTGCCGAATTTGCGGGTCTCGTTGAACCACTCCTTGTATTCGGGCGTGTTCACCGTGGGCATCTGGCCCCAGCATTTGAAATCGTTGCGGTTGATGACACCTTTTGCGCCCAAGGACATAACGAAATCGCGTTTGCTTTCGTCACTGATCACGCCGATGGCATTCGCCCCGGCCGTATTGATCAACTGGATCGCATAGGACCCCAGACCGCCCGAAGCGCCCCAGACCAGAACGTTCTGACCGGGCTTGAGTTCATGCGGTTTGTGCCCGAAAAGCATCCGGTATGCGGTGGCGAGCGTCAGGGTGTAGCAGGCGCTTTCTTCCCAAGTCAGGTGCTTGGGCCGATGCATAAGCTGCTGCGACTGCACGCAGGTGAACTGGGCAAAGGACCCGTCGGGGGTTTCATAGCCCCAGATCCGCTGGCTAGGCGAAAACATCGGGTCGCCGCCGTTGCATTCTTCGTCGTCGCCATCGTCTTGGTTGCAGTGGATGACGACTTCGTCGCCCACCTTCCAGCGCTTGACCTTGTCGCCCACGGCCCAAACGATGCCCGACGCATCGGAGCCTGCAATGTGATAGGGCGCGCCATGCACGTCGAAGGGGCTGATTGGGATACCCAGACCGGCCCAGACGCCGTTGTAGTTCACCCCTGCGGCCATCACCATGACCAGCACTTCGTGGCTGTCGGGCTTGGGGCAATCGACGACCTCGACCTGAAATGCCTTGTCCGGTTCGCCGTGGCGTTCGCGGCGGATCGTCCACGCATACATCTGCGCCGGAACATGCCCCAAGGGCGGCATTTCCCCGACCTCATACAGGTCTTTTTTCTGGGCGGAGTAGGTCGCAACGGGCGAGGTCAGATCAAGAGCCATTTCGGGCCTCCCTTGGTTAGAAACAGGCAAAATGCCGCGCCGCAGAATCGGCGGCCTGCCCAAGGGATAATTTTCTTTGCGCAACATTGCAATCCAAATGGATCACTTTTTGTAATTTTATGTCCGCCGCGTCGCAGCGTCATTTAACGACAGCGGCGCGATAACGCTCTCGGCAGTGCCCAGAACATCGGCAGCGCCGGGCCCCAGATGATGCGCGATCGAGGCGGCGTAATAGGCAAGGATGTCCCGTGCGGCAGGATCAACAGTGATTCTGCCGTTTGTGACTTGCACCAGGTTGCGGACGCGGAGGATGTCCAATGCATCATTGACACAGGTTCCCGCGTCACGGCGCGGGGTTGAAACCCCTGCCTGACGAAGCTGGGCCAGCAATGCCTCGGCGTCTTTGGTCAGGGTCTGAAGGTCGCTATCCCCCGCCCGCAGCAGATGGCACACCAATGGGACGGGCAATACCGGAATCGCCCTTTCGATCCGCTGCGCCAATTCAGCGGCCAAAGCCTCGGTCATGTCGCCGGACTGGCGCACCATGAAATCCGACAGCCTAAGGGGGTCTCCGAAACTAACTGACGCGGTGCCAAGGGGTTTGAAACGGAACGTCACGCGCTGCCAGATATGCGCCAAGGTGGACCGCGCAATCTGGCCCAAAGGCGCCTTGAATTTCCGTTCGCCGGATTGACCCGCCGCAACCAAAATCCGGTCTTCGAGCACACGGTCATAGTTCAGACCGACGGGCACAAAAATGACATCGCGGCGGGACGGGTCCCAATCGGTCACGATGTAACTGAGCAATCCCAGCTTTGGTTCGGCCATGGCCCCAGTCAGGCTGAGCCCGCCTTCGGGAAACATGGCTTGGGCCACGCCGCCTTGGGTCGCCATTTGCACATAACGGGCCAAAACACGGCGATAGAGCTGGCCACGCGATTTGCGCCGGATGAAATAAGCCCCCATCGCGCGGATCACCGTGCTCAGCGGCCAGATCCGCGCCCATTCACCCACGGCATAGGACAGCGCACCGGCCCGCGACACCAGATATGTCACCAGCACATAGTCCATGTTCGACCGGTGGTTCATCACAAAAACCACCGCCGATTCCGGCCCTATCTTTTCCAGTGTCGCGCGATCAAAGGCCCCGAGCCGGATACGATAGAACGACCGCGACAGCCACCGCGCCAACCGCGCCCCAACGGCGAAATAGGCCGTCGCTGAAAACGACGGAACGATTTCACGCGCATAGCGGCGCGCCCGTTCAAAGGCGACGTTTTCGGGAATACCATCCGCCCGCGCCTCTTTGACGATCGCCTCGGTGACCTCGGGGTCATAGATGAGCCGTTGGATCATGTCGTAGCGCCGCGCGAGCTTGAACGGTTCAATCGGTCGCGCCAGTCGCTGGTTCAATCGCGCAATGACCCGTTCCGCCCTGCGCCGGAAAAACCAACGAACCGACGGGAACAGGAAATGCGATGCAAAGGTTATCGCCGCAAACGCGACGATCAGGACAAAAAGCCAAAGTGGCAGGGTTACGCTTTGCGACATGCTGTGAACCCTGACAGGAACCTGCTGACAGGTAAATCCCGCCATGCCGCAACGCAGCGAATTGACACCGTCACAAAATGTCCGCTAGACATTCCGTGAAGCAATAAAATTACCCGACCGATTCAAGGAGCCTGCAAATGCCGCAACAGCAAAAAGACCGCCCATGGCTGTTCCGGACCTATGCAGGCCATTCCTCAGCCGCCGCATCTAACGCGCTTTATCGCGGCAATCTGGCCAAGGGGCAGACGGGGCTTTCGGTGGCTTTCGATCTGCCCACTCAGACCGGATACGATAGCGACGACCCCCGCGCGAAAGGCGAAGTTGGCAAGGTCGGCGTCCCGATCTGCCATCTGGGGGATATGCGGACACTGTTTGCGGATATCCCTCTCGACCAGATGAACACCTCGATGACGATCAACGCGACGGCACCTTGGCTCTTGTCGCTTTATATCGCGGTGGCCGAAGAACAGGGGGCGGATATTTCCGCGCTGCAAGGCACGGTGCAGAATGACATCATCAAGGAATACCTGTCGCGCGGCACTTATATCTGCCCGCCGGAACCATCGTTGCGGATGATCACCGATGTGGCCGCCTATACCCGCGAACATCTGCCCAATTGGAACCCGATGAATGTCTGTTCCTATCACCTGCAAGAGGCCGGAGCGACGCCCGAAGAAGAGCTCGCATTTGCGCTGGCAACCGCGACGGCCGTTCTGGATGACTTGCAGCGCAAAGTCCCCGCCGACAAGTTCCCCGAAATGGTGGGGCGCATTTCATTCTTTGTGAACGCCGGTATCCGGTTCGTGACCGAGATGTGCAAAATGCGGGCCTTTGTCGAATTGTGGGATGAAATCTGCCGTGACCGTTATGGCGTGACCGAAGAAAAATTCCGTCGGTTCCGGTATGGGGTGCAGGTCAATTCGCTTGGACTGACCGAACAGCAACCCGAAAACAACGTTTATCGTATCTTGCTGGAAATGCTGGCGGTCACCCTGTCGAAAAATGCCCGTGCGCGTGCGGTCCAACTCCCCGCTTGGAACGAAGCCTTGGGCTTGCCGCGTCCTTGGGATCAGCAATGGTCGCTCAGGATGCAGCAAATCCTGGCTTATGAAACCGATCTTTTGGAATACGGCGATCTGTTTGACGGCAGCCCAGTGATTGACCGCAAGGTTGCCGCGCTTAAGGAAGGCGCCCGCGCGGAAATGGCCCAGATCGATGCCATGGGCGGCGCGGTTTCGGCGATTGAATACATGAAATCGCGGCTGGTCGACTCGAACGCTGCGCGTTTGGCCGAAATTGAAAGCGGACGGACGACCGTTGTCGGGGTAAACCGTTGGCAAACCGGCGAAGCCTCACCGCTGACGGCTGGGGACGGGTCGATCATGGTTTCAGATGCCGCCGCCGAGGCCGATCAGATCACGCGGCTGACCGCATGGAAAGCCGACCGTGATACGGCCAAAGTCAAAGCCGCCCTTGCCAACCTGCGCGCGGCAGCAACAGGCGGGCAAAACATCATGCCCGCCTCTATTCAATGCGCAAAGTCTGGCGTGACTACGGGCGAATGGGCACAGGAAATCCGCTCGGCCTTTGGCGAATATCGTGCGCCTACCGGCGTGTCGCGCAACCCCACCAACCGGACAGAGGGATTGGATGAAATCCGCGCTGCAGTAGATGCCGTTACGGTGCGTTTGGGACGCAAGCTGAAATTACTTGTCGGGAAACCGGGGTTGGACGGCCATTCAAATGGCGCGGAACAAATCGCGACCCGCGCAAAGGATTGCGGCATGGATATTTCCTATCAGGGTATCCGACTGACACCCGAAGAAATCGTTACCGCCGTCGCCGAGGAGAGGCCACATGTTGTCGGCCTGTCGATTTTGTCGGGATCGCATCTCCCGCTTATTTCCGAAGTGATTGAAAGAATGCAGCGGGCGGGCCTATCCGACATTCCGGTAATTGCCGGCGGGATCATTCCCGACGACGACGCTGCGCAACTAAAAGCGATGGGAGTCGCCAAGATCTATACGCCGAAAGATTTCGAACTGAACAAAATAATGTTCGATATTTGTGAAATGGTCGGACGGTCAGACACAGCCGCCTAGAAATCCAACCACAGCACTCAGCCTATGATAGTGGCATTAGGCTATTCTTTAAATTTTCATTGATAAATCCCCGGTAATCGCAATAGGACTGGCATATAGCAATTGAAGGGGACCAATGCTGTGAAATTCGACCTTAAGAATATGTCGCGAAAAGAGCTGGAAAAGCTTAAGGGCGACATCGAAAAGGCGCTCGAAAAAGTTGGCGAGCGTGAAATGAAAGCCGCGTTGGAAGCCGCGGAAAAAGCAGCGGCAGCCCACGGCTTTTCGCTGTCGCAATTGACCGGTGGCGCCGAAGTCGCTGCACCAAAGAAACGCGGTCGGAAACCCGGCTCCAAGGCAAAAACGCCCGCCAAGAAAGGGGCGCCGAAATACGCGAACCCCGACGACGCGTCCCAAACCTGGACTGGCAAAGGCCGCCAGCCCGATTGGTTCAAGGCGGCAATCGCATCAGGCACAGATCCGGTAAGTCTTGAACTTTAAGCCCATTAAGTAACGCGCGCCAAAGACACCAAAGGCGCGCGTTCCTGTTTTTTGCATTGGAAATGGCGCGACAGGTTGTTAGCACTTTCCAATAGCAAAAAATTGGGTGTCTCCATGACCTTTCATATCAGTGCCAAACCAGGCGAAATTGCCGAAACCGTTCTATTGCCCGGCGATCCCTATCGCGCGAAATGGGCAGCTGAAACCTTTCTAAAGGATGCGGTCTGCGTCAACCAAACTCGCGGGATGCTCGGGTTCACCGGGACATGGCGCGGCAATCGCGTGACGATTCAGGGGTCCGGTATGGGGATGCCCTCGTTGTCGATTTATGTGAACGAATTGATCCGCGACTATGGCGCGCAAACCTTGATCCGGATCGGTTCCTGCGGGGGTATGCAGGACCATGTCAAAGTCCGTGATGTTATCATTGCAATGACTTGTTCAACCCTTTCCACGCCATCGCGCGGAATTTTCAAGGAATTGAACTTTGCCCCCTGCGCCGACTATGGCCTTTTGTCCGCTGCGGCACAGGCGGCTCGATCAAAATCGATCGGCACCCATATCGGCGGCATTTATTCGTCGGACGTTTTCTATGACGAACGCCCCGATCTAACCGAACAAATGGAACGCCATGGTGTTCTCGGGGTCGAGATGGAGGCCGCCGAACTCTATATTCTTGCCGCCCGTTACCAGCGCCGCGCCCTTGCTGTGCTCACGGTTTCGGACCACCTGAAAACTGGCGAGGCCCTGCCTGCCGAAGATCGGGAAAAGAGCTTTGGCGATATGATCGAAATCGCGCTCGAGGCTGCGTTTGCATGAAACAGCGCCGGTTAGGGGCACAAGGCCCGCTTGTTTCTGCAATCGGTCTAGGGTGCATGTCCTTTGCCGGCGCATTCGGCGAAACCGACGAGGCGACGAGCCACCGTTGCCTTGACGTGGCGGTTGATGGCGGGATCACCTTTTTCGACACCGCAAATGTCTATGGAATGGGTCGTTCAGAACAGGTCCTCGGGTCTTGGCTACGCTCACGAAAGGCACAGGTCCATATCGCGACCAAAGGCGGGATCGTTCGTGAAGCACGACGTTGCAACAATGACCCCGCCCATTTGCGGGCTGAACTGGACGGGTCACTGCAACGCTTGGGCGTGGACCATGTGGCACTGTATTACATCCACCGACGCGACCAAACCGTCCCGCTTGAAGACGTGATCGGGACGCTCAAGGACATGCAATCGGCAGGCAAGATCGGCGGCTACGGGCTTTCCGAGGTTGCGCCCTACACCCTGCGCAGGGCCCATGCGATGCACCCCTGCACTGCGGTCCAGAATGAATACTCCCTCTGGACCCGCCAGCCTGAATTGGGCCTGATCCAGACCTGCGCGGAACTAGGGGTGGCATTTGTCCCGTTTTCGCCGGTCGGGCGCGGCATGCTGACCGATGTTCAGCCCGATATTGCGGCGATGGCGCCCGATGATTTCCGACGGCAAATCCCACGGTTTTCGGAAACGAACTACCCTGCGAATATCGGAGCCATTGAACCATTCCGGGCCTTTGCCCGCGAACGTGGGTGGACGACATCGGGTTTGGCCCTCGCTTGGATTCTGTCGCGAGGCGAACATCTTTTACCGATCCCGGCAACCCGTACCGCCGAACACCTGTCAGAATGGCTTGCCGCAGACCAGATCACCCTGACCCAAGAGGACCTGACCGAAATCGACCGAATTCTTCCTGTCGGCTTTGCCTTCGGGGACCGCTACTCGGACGAGCAAATGAAAGCGGTCGAACGTTACAGCTAGGGGCGAAAAGGGGCACTGCCCCTCTGCGCATTGGCTTTCTCCGAGGCCCATAAATATCCTCGGGGGGTCCGGGGGGCGAAGCGCCCCCGGCTTTGCTAGCGGCCATGGCTCCGGTCGTAGCCATTCGTCGGCGGCGGCGTCCAATCGCGCAAAAGCGCAGGGTCCGGCGTCCAAACCTCCATCCCCAATGGAAAACAGGCGGCGGTATCACTGGAATGTTCGCTGGAACAATCACCGCCGGGGCAGGCAGACAGGACGGCCAAAAGGTCGATTTCGGCGAAAAACTCGATGTAATCGCCGGGCCGCACGGGGCTGGCCTTCATAAAGTATTGGCCGGTGTCCCGCGTGAATCCCGTACACATGAATACGTTCAGCACATCGTGCACGTGCTGTTCTGACTGATCCAAGGACAATCCGGATGCGTCCGACAGGGCGCGCGTCAGATTTGAATGACAGCAGTGGTGATACTGGCCACCAGACAAAAGGTTATTGGTATAGGGGTCGCAGCGCGTCCCGATCACGTCATGAACCGATCCGCCAAAACTGTCCTTTCCGTACCAGCCGAGGCTATCAGCCGTGACCGTCGCAATCGGTCGGAGATGTGGAAAGTTTGACCAGAGCCGATGACCCGTCGTGACATGTGTCCCGTGCAGCGCCCGCGTTTTGCCGGAATAGAACCGTTCGTTCAGATCATGCGCATTGAACAGGTTCAGGTCCCCCACTTGCGGGCCATCGACGGACAAGATCCGCAAGAATGATCCTGCCGGCACCTCGATGCTTGCGGCGTCTCGGGGTGGCGCAGACGTCCGCGCCGTGCAGGATGCCGTGGCGCGCGCCTTTTGATAAAGCGCGAGGTCCGGCTGCGGCAACGTTTCAACGGGGTAGCAAATCACCGGCGCGATGGCGCGGCGTGCGTCTGCATCTGGGGGGATCGTGGACATCTGGCAAACCTCTTGGGGATTTGCTGCAGACTGGCCATTTTGCGGGGGCTGGTCAATTGGCGCCAGCCCCCGCAATTTCTTTTCTAGACGACGCGTTCGACCATCATCTTTTTGATGTGCGAGATCGCTTTGGCGGGGTTCAGCCCCTTGGGACAGGTTTTCGCGCAGTTCATGATGGTGTGGCAGCGATAGAGCTTGAAGGGATCCTCCAGCGCATCGAGCCTTTCGCCAGTTGCTTCGTCCCGGCTGTCGATGATCCAGCGATAGGCATGAAGAAGCGCCGCCGGTCCAAGGTATTTGTCGCCGTTCCACCAATAGGAGGGGCAAGAGGTCGAGCAGGATGCGCACATGACGCATTCATACAGCCCGTCCAGTTTTTCACGGTCCTCGATCGACTGGCGCCATTCCTTGGCGGGGCGGTTGGTCTTGGTTTCCAGCCACGGCATGATGCTGGCGTGCTGGGCATAGAAGTGCGTCAGGTCGGGGATCAGGTCCTTGACCACTGGCATATGCGGCAGCGGATAGATTTTTACGTCGCCCTTGATTTCGTCCATGCCAAAGATACAGGCGAGCGTGTTGCGCCCATCGATGTTCATCGCGCAAGACCCGCAGATCCCTTCGCGACAGGACCGGCGAAAGGTCAGGGTCGGGTCGACCTTGTTCTTGATATACAGCAGCGCGTCCAGAACCATCGGGCCGCAATCGTCCATATCGACGAAATAGGTGTCCAGCGACGGGTTCTTTCCGTCATCCGGATTCCAGCGATATATCTGGAATTTGCGCACATTCTTGGCGCCTTCCGGCTTTGGCCAGGTCTTGCCCACTGTCATGCGGCTATTCTTGGGAAGCTTGAATTCGACCATGGCTCCGGTTCCTGTTCGTGATTATTGGGTCAGCGCCTTGGCGGCGCAGGCAGTGGTTTCGGGACGGTTCAGAATGTCGGAAACCAGATAGGATGTATCGGCGGTTGGTCCGGTCACAGCGGCCCCCGCAAGACGGGCGAGTTCTTGGGCACTGGCCTGATCAATGACGCAAGCCGTCAGTCCTTCGGCAATAGGCGCCGGGATTTTCACGCCGGGGCTGATTTCGGTTTCCATCACGATCGGGATGACAACCGCTTTGGCCATCTCACGCGCATTGGTGTCGATGGTCTCTTCGACCGCACCCTGCATCGGGGTCATGTCACAGGCGGCCAGGCCACCCAGCGCCACGGTCAAAATTATAAACTTCCGCATCATCACAACTCCTGCTTCACCGCAGGACAGGCGGCCGGATCGGCGCCTGCCCCGTACGGTCATAAACGCAGTCTTCATACACCTGTACCGGATCGCGCCCCGCGAGAAAATCGCTGGAAAGCCCGACCTCGACCGATGTTGAACTGCCGGAATTGGAGTTAACCCCAAAGGAAACAGATCCGGTAGGTCCCTGTGCGGCCCGTGCCCTTTGTTCGCATAAATCCGCCGCCTTTGCCGGATCGACCGGAACAGGCGTGCACGCCGCGAGGCCAGCAAACGTGATCAAGGAAAGGGCAAGTATCCGCATCAGAATGTCCGTTCTTTTGGCGCGATCCGCTTGAGGCTGATGCCGCCTTCGTCTTCGGAGGTCAGCGGATCGGTGATAACAGGGCGGTGCGACAGCGCGACCTTGTTGCCTTCGATCCGGCTGATAGTGTGAACGCGCCAGTTTTTGTCGTCGCGGGTCGGATAGTCTTCGTGGGCGTGTGCCCCGCGGCTTTCCTTGCGCGCCTCGGCGCCGACAATGGTCGCCAATGCGTTGGGCATCAGGTTCGTCAGCTCCAGCGTTTCCATCAGGTCGCTGTTCCAGACAAGGCTGCGGTCGGTGACGCGCAGATCATCCAGCTTACCGGCAACTGCGGTCATTTTCTCGACGCCTTCTTTCAGCGTCTTGTCGGTGCGGAACACGGCTGCATCGGCCTGCATGGTCTTTTGCATTTCCAGTCGCAGTTCGGCGGTCGCAACATTGCCCTTGGCGTGGCGCAGACCGTCGAAGCGGTCAAAGGCCTTGTCGACTTGTGCGATGTTGGTGGCGGGGACGGCGCTGTTGCGGTCCACGACCTTGCCCGCGCGGATCGCCGCGGCGCGGCCAAAGACGACGAGGTCGATCAGGCTGTTCGACCCCAGACGATTGGCACCGTGCACGGATGCGCAGCCTGCCTCGCCCACGGCCATCAGGCCGGGGACAACAGCGTTGGGGTCCTTGGCGGTCGGGTTCAGAACCTCGCCATAATAATTCGTCGGGATGCCGCCCATGTTGTAGTGGACGGTCGGCAGAACCGGGATCGGTTCCTTGGTCACATCGACGCCTGCAAAGATGCGGGCCGATTCCGAAATGCCGGGCAGCCGCAGATGCAGCGCCTCGGGCGGCAGGTGCGACAGGTTCAGGTGGATGTGATCCTTACCCGGCCCCACGCCGCGCCCTTCTCGGATTTCCATCGTCATACAGCGGCTGACATAGTCGCGTGGCGCAAGGTCCTTGTAGTTGGGCGCATAGCGCTCCATGAACCGCTCGCCTTCAGAGTTGGTCAGATAGCCGCCTTCGCCACGCGCGCCTTCAGTGATCAGACATCCCGAACCATAGATGCCGGTCGGGTGGAACTGGACAAATTCCATGTCCTGCAGGGGCAGACCCGCGCGGGCCACCATGCCGCCACCGTCGCCGGTGCAGGTATGGGCAGAGGTCGCGCTGAAATAGGCGCGGCCATAACCGCCCGTGGCCAGAACGACCATCTTGGCATTGAAGACATGCATTGTGCCGTCGTCGAGTTTCCAGCAGACAACACCGGTGCAGACGCCATCATCGGACATGATAAGGTCGAGCGCGAAATATTCGATGTAGAATTCCGCCTGCTGCTTGAGGCTCTGGCCATAAAGCGTGTGCAGGATCGCGTGGCCGGTCCGGTCGGCAGCGGCGCAGGTGCGCTGGACCGGCGGGCCTTCACCGAATTCTGTCGTGTGGCCACCAAAGGGGCGCTGATAGATCTTACCCTCTTCGGTCCGGCTGAACGGCACGCCGTAATGTTCCAGTTCATACACTGCCTTGGGGGCTTCGCGGGCGAGGTATTCCATCGCATCCGTATCGCCCAGCCAGTCAGACCCTTTGACGGTGTCATACATATGCCACTGCCAGCTATCGGGCCCCATATTGCCGAGGCTCGCGGCAATACCGCCCTGAGCTGCTACGGTGTGCGACCGCGTCGGGAAAACCTTGGTCACGCAAGCGGTGCGCAGCCCCTGTTCGGCCATGCCAAGTGTTGCACGCAGACCCGCGCCGCCGGCCCCGACAACCACAACGTCATAGTCGTGGGTTTCGTATTGATATGCTGCCATCGGTCAGGCCCTCAAAGTGCGATTTTCGCGAGGGCGAATAGCCCTGCTGCGGTAACGGTGTAGGACAGCGAGATCACAAAGATCACCGCCATTTTCTTCGCTGTTCCGCGAAGATAATCCTCGATCATGATCTGGGCGCCCTTGGCGAAATGGCGCATGCCCACCAGCAACACCAGCCCCGTCAGGATCGCGACAAAGGGGTTGGCAAAGGTCTCAATCACACCCGCGCGGTCCTTGCCCAGCGCATGGCCGACGATGAACACAAAGGCAGGCACCATAAAGGCCAGGCCCACCGCGCTCGTCTGCATATACCAGTGATGTTCGGTTCCGGTGCCCGAGGCGCCCTTGCCCTCGGCCCGTTTACGGTCGGTCAGATAACGCATGTCCTGCCCCTTTAGATAATGATGATGGTCAGGACGGTCAGAACGACCGATCCGATCAAAAGACCCCAGCCCAGCTTTTCCGCCGTGGGGATGTCCATGCCGTGGCCCGCGTCGTAATACAGGTGCCGCAGCCCGGCGAGGTAGTGATACCAGACGCCCAGGACCGAAAGCGTCAGGACGATATCCCCGACCCACGACCGCAGCAGGCCGTCCACAAAGGCAAAATAGCTGTCCGAGGTCGCAGCAGCAGCCAACCACCAGACGATCAGCATGGTGCTAACAATCAGCGCATTGCCCGTGACCCGCGTCAGGATCGAGGTCAGCATCGGGATGTGCCAACGATAGATTTGCAGGTGCGGGGAAAGCGGGCGTTCCACTTTGGTGGTCTCAGACATCGAGGGTCCTCTCTTTCGCATCGCGGTATGCAATGGCACACCAGACTTGAATTTCTTTTACCGATATTCGGCCGCATGTCACCTAGCGGCAAGGGGCGAATCCAATCTTTTTGCCGGCTGTTAGCGGTAAAGTCAGAATTGTGATCACGATTTTCAGGGGTGTGATCACAAAATATTCCGGTTTCTGTCAAATACCCCCAAGGGGATCAGCGTTTGGCAAAGCCTTGATCTTTGGGGCCACCGCTTTGCCCCTCTAGGTCTAGACTGGCATCAACGCCCAATAGTCAAAATCAAGCAGCACCTCGGGCAGGTATTTACCGTCTGCGCCCCTAAGCTCCCCCGTCCTGCCCTTGGTCGCGACCAGACGCAGCCGGATCGCGCCGACGCCGGGGGCGCCGGTTTCGGCTTTGTCCAGCACCTCGGACCAGGCCCGAACGGTATCGCCCGCGAAACAGGGGTTCGCATGGGCCCCGCCGTTGATCCCTGCGATAAGTTGGGCGTTGGCAAGCCCGTTGAACGACAAGGCCCGCGCGAGGCTCAGGACATGACCGCCGTAGATCAGCCGTTTGCCATCGTCGCGGTTGGTCGCGTCGAAATGGACCTTGGCCGTGTTCTGCCACAGGCGAGTGGCAATCATATGTTCGGCCTCTTCGACAGTGACGCCATCGACATGGTCGATCACTTCGCCCAACGCATAATCGCCCCAGCGGTGCGGTTCGCCCGCCAAAGCAAAATCATAGCTGGTCAGATCCAGCCCCGGCGGCAGGATCAGATCCTCGGCCTTTACCGAAGTCGCAAGGTCGGGGATCACAGCGGTGGGCGCAGGCTCCGGCCCGCGTTTGCGCACCATGACCCAGCGGACATAGGTCAGCACAGGTCGGCCGTGCTGGTTGGTTCCGGTTGTGCGGACCCAGACAACCCCTGACTTGCCGTTCGAATTTTCCTTGACCCCGATCACTTGGGATGTCGCGGTCAGCGTATCGCCGGCATAGACGGGTGCCAGAAACCTGCCTTCGGCATAGCCGAGGTTGGCAACCGCGTTTAGCGACACATCCGGAACAGTTTTGCCGAACACCGTGTGAAAGGTGATCAGGTCATCCAACGGCGCCGTCGGAAACCCGGACCGCCGCGCAAATTCATCCGAAGACGACAGCGCATGACGCGCGGGGTAAAGCGCATGATACAGCGCCCTTTCCCCACCCGAAATCGTGCGCGGCACCGCATGGGTGATCACATCCCCCACACGGTAATCTTCGAAAAAGCGGCCCGGATTTGTTTTCGTCATTGCTGTCCCAGTTTCAGGTCAGGGGAATAGGCGACCGCCACCTCTTTGGTCACGGCCTGACCGCAGCGCATGACGCCATTTGCAGCGTCAAAGGCATAGGTCGGATTGCCATGCAGCGACCAGCCATTTGACAGGGCCTCGGACACGCGGTGACAGAACTGCGACGTGTCATCTTCGGTGATGAAGCGGTAAAGTGTGGTCATATCAGCCCCCGAACGGATGATAGCCAAGGGCGATGTGGATCCAGCCTGCGACGCCAACGACGATCAAGGTGCCGACAATCGCGCCGATTTCCTTGCCCATCGCGGCGGGTGCGGGTTTGGTCCAGCTTTTCTGGGCATTTTCCAACACGATCGCTGCAACAGCCCATAGGCCCAGCGCGCCGAAGAGCACGATTGACGCCCAGTCGCCATTGGCCAGCAGATGCGCAACCGACCACAGGATCACGCCCGTCGATTGCGGATGCCGGATCACTCGGGTGATCCGCGTTTTCATGCCAGCCGCCGCCATCAGATAGATCGAGATCACCATCAGCAGATTATTGGCATGAGCGCCCCAAGTGGGCGGAGTGTAAAGGTCGCCCGAAACCCAGCCCCGATAGCCGATCACCATCAGCACGATGGCAACAAAGCTCAGGATCGTGACCCCCATCTTGCGCTTTTTTTCGTCAATGCCCGCCGCCATAGTTGGCGCCACACGTTTAAACAGGTGCGGCACAATCCAAAGCGCCAGACCCAGAATTAGCAAAATCATCGTGAACCCCTTTTCGGCCCTTTGGCCGGTTTAGCCCTGCAGCGCCGCGATTGCGGCTGCTTTGGCCAAGGTGGCCCGCGCGGTTGCAACATGCAAGTTCTCTACGATCCGCCCATCCAGAACCGCAACGCCTTGACCCGCTTTTTCCGCTTCTTCAAACGCGGCGATCTGGCGCTGCGCGAGGTCGATTTCAGCCTCGGACGGGGCAAAGGCTGCATTGGTGACATCCACCTGCGCGGGGTGGATCAGCGTCTTGCCGTCAAAGCCCATATCGCGGCCCTGTTCGCATTCTTCGGCAAGCCCTTCGTCGTCCTTGAACGCGTTATAGACCCCGTCCAGCGCAATGATCCCATGCGCCTTTGCCGCCATCAGACAGGCCTGCAGCGCATAAAGCAGGGGTTCGCGGCGCGGTGCCTTGCGCGAATTCAGATCCTTGGCAAGGTCATTGGTCCCCAAGACAAAACCTTCGACCCGCGGATGTGCCGCAATGGCTGCCGCATTGATCACGGCCAGCGGGGTTTCCATCATGGCCCAGATCGGCAGGTCAGGGACCAATGCGGCGAGCGCGTCGATGTCAGCCGGTCCATTCACCTTGGGCAGCAGGATCGCGTCGCAGTCCATCTTGGCCACTGCGCGGGCGTCATCCTGCCCCCACCGGGTATCAAGCCCGTTGATCCGCACAATCCGATAGCGTGGCGCAAAGCCGCCTTGAGCCAGACTGTCGCGCAGAGTTTCGCGAGCGTTGATCTTTTCATCAGGTGCTACGGCGTCTTCGAGGTCGAACAGGATCGCATCGACCGCAAGCCCCCGCGCCTTGTCCAGTGCCCTATCCTTTGACCCCGGAATGTAAAGCGCAGAACGGAACGGGCGGATGGTCATTGATTCTTCCTCGCAATTTTGTTGCGCAAATAGTGGGCAGATATTTCCGAATCCTTCAACCCAAAAATGCCGCGTTGCAGCGAAAGGCTTTGTTTACCTTTTCCTGAGACTGTCCCTCTGGATGAGGCGGAGAGGTCGGGATGACGGTTCGGCTTTTGCTATTGGCGCTTTGCGGGGTTTGGCCCGCCATGGGATCTGCTGCGCCGCCAGTTTGCGCTGATCGTGCGACCGTGGTTGACCGATTGGCCGATGTCTATGGCGAGGTGCCCGTGGAGATCGAAAACAATGGCGAATACGAACTTTTCGCTTCGGCCCGAACCGGAAGCTGGACGATCGTCAGGAACATCGAGGCGGGCCAGTCCTGCCTCCTCGCCTCGGGTCAAGGGTTTCGGGCCGAACCGCCCGCCGCCGATGTTCCGGTCTAGCCCGACAGACCATCCCAGACCAGTTTTGCAGACAGGATCAGCAAAGCCCAAGTCACGATCTGGAAGAACAGCTTTTCCGGCAGGATCTTGACCAGCCAGACGCCCAAGAACACCGACGCCGCTGCCGGCAACATCAGCCAGGCCGCAATCTCCAATGAATGCAGGTTTATCTGCCCAAGGAAATAATAGGGAACCAGTTTAACCGCGTTGATATAGGCAAAAGCGATGGTCGACGTCCCTGCAAAGACTGTTTTCGTCATTTTAAGCGGGAGGGTATAGACCTGATAGGGCGGTCCGCCTGAATGGCTTACGAAACTGGTAAAGCCGGTGATCGCGCCCCAAAACAAACCTTTGCCAACGCGGGCAGGCTGGGCCTGAACATCCGCCTTGGGCCTAAGGATCAGGTTCAGCGCGAAAACAACGCCGATCACACCGACCAAAAGCGTAACCCAGCGTTCATCGACCAAATGCGCGGTGGCCCAGCCCGCGAATATCCCGATTGTCGCACCCGCGCAGATGATCGCGATGACCCTTGCGTTGAAATTCTTGCGATAGGCGTAAAGCCCGAACATGTCGGACACCACATAGACCGGCAACAAAAGACCCGCAGCCGTTACTGGCGACAAGCCCAGCGACAACAGCGGAACCGCCAACATGGCGACCACAGGCAGCCCGCCCTTGCCCATCCCGACAAAGACCGAGGCCATCAGCGCGAGTATCCAAAATTCCGTGCCTGCCATCATTGCGATCTGTCCCCGAAAGAATCACCCCAACCTCTCGGTCTGCCCGTCAAAGGGTCCGAGAGTTTGGTCTTACGGGCCGATTTAGCGCAAACACTGGCCCAGAAACAGCCCGAAGAACATGCCGCAGCGCAGCGCACTTGCACTGATGTCGTCAAGGGGCTACGCAATGCCGCGAAATCAACCCAATCCAAGGACCGGATACATGGCCAGACCCAAGATTGCCCTCATCGGCGCCGGACAGATCGGCGGCACCCTCGCCCATCTCGCCGCCATCAAGGAACTCGGCGACGTCGTTCTTTTCGACATCGCAGAAGGCACGCCGCAGGGCAAAGCTCTCGACATCGCCCAGTCGGGTCCGTCCGAAGGCTTTGACGCCGTGATGAAAGGCGCGAATTCCTACGAGGATATCGCTGGCGCCGACGTCTGCATCGTGACCGCTGGCGTTCCCCGCAAACCGGGCATGTCGCGCGACGATCTTTTGGGCATCAACCTCAAGGTCATGAAATCGGTTGGCGAAGGCATCAAAGCCCACGCCCCGAACGCTTTCGTCATCTGCATCACCAACCCGCTCGACGCGATGGTCTGGGCGCTGCGCGAATTCTCGGGCCTGCCGCACAATATGGTCGTCGGCATGGCTGGCGTCCTTGACTCGGCCCGTTTCCGTCACTTCCTGTCGGTCGAATTCAACGTGTCGATGCGCGATGTGACCGCTTTTGTTCTGGGCGGCCACGGCGACACTATGGTGCCTTCGGTCCGCTATTCCACGGTTGGCGGCATCCCGCTGCCGGATCTGGTGGCGATGGGCTGGACCACGCAGGAAAAGCTCGACGCAATCGTGCAGCGCACCCGCGACGGCGGCGCTGAAATCGTTGGCCTGCTGAAAACCGGCTCGGCCTTCTATGCGCCCGCGACCAGCGCGATTGAAATGGCCGAAGCCTATCTGAAAGACCAAAAGCGCCTGTTGCCCTGCGCCGCTTATTGCGACGGCGAATTCGGGCTTAAGGGTATGTATGTCGGCGTGCCGACCATCATTGGCGCTGGCGGCATCGAACGGATCGTCAACATCAAGCTGTCGGCAGACGAACAGGCGATGTTCACCAAATCGGTCGACGCGGTCAAAGGTCTGGTCGAGGCCTGCAAGGCAATCGACCCGTCGCTGGCCTGATTCCAGTCCAATCGCAGTTCAAGCGCACCCCTCGGGGTGCGCTTTTGCATTTCTGGGGGCAAATTTGCCACTTTGACGCGGCAAATCGCGCCAAAGCCCAGATTTGCGGTGTTTTTGCAGGAAGAGAGCGTTCCAAACCCCAAAGGAACCCGCTAAGGCAATGCCGAATGTTTCCGCTAACAGCGGATAATCAACCCTACAGACAAGAGGTGTGTCATGCGTGAATGGTGGCGGGATGCGGTGATCTATCAAATCTATCCGCGGTCCTTTCAAGATGACAACGGCGATGGGATCGGGGATCTGCCCGGGATCACGCGGCGACTGGATCATGTTGCAGGCCTAGGCGTCGACGCGATCTGGCTCTCCCCCTTCTTTACCTCGCCGGACAAGGACATGGGCTATGACGTGTCCGACTATACCGGCGTCAATCCGCTGTTCGGCACGATCGAGGATTTCGACGCGCTGGTCGCCAAAGCCCATGCGCTGGGTCTCAAGGTAATCATCGACCAGGTCCTGTCCCATACTTCGGACGAACATCCCTGGTTTCAGGAAAGCCGCCAGAACAAAACCAACCCTAAGGCCGATTGGTATGTCTGGGCCGACCCGAAAAAGGACGGCACGCCCCCGAACAACTGGCCTTCTGTCTTTGGCGGCAGCGCTTGGCGGTTCGAGGCCCGGCGTCGCCAGTATTACCTGCACAATTTCCTCGTCGAACAGCCCGACCTGAACTTCCATAATCCCAAAGTCATCGACGCCCTGATCGAGGCGATGCGGTTCTGGTTAAAGCGTGGTGTCGATGGATTCCGTCTGGATACCGTGAACTTCTACGTTCACGACGCCAAATTGCGCGACAACCCTCCGTCTGACTGGACCAGCTTCCCCGGAAACCCCTACGAAGCCCAAAACCACGATTTTTCCAAATCCCAGCCGGAAAACTTAAAGGTTCTGGAACGCATCCGCGCCTTGACCGACGAGTTCCCCGACCGGATGTTAGTCGGCGAGGTCGGCGATGCCGGTCAGCGCCAGATCGATCTGATGGCAGAATACACCAGCGGTTCGAAACGTCTGCACATGGCCTATTCCTTTGCCATGCTCAGCCATGACCATTCGGCGGCGCATTTCCGTGGCTGCATCACCAGCTTTCTGGAAAACGCCCCCGATGGCTGGCCCTGCTGGTCGTTTTCGAACCACGACGTCCAGCGCCATGCAACCCGCTGGTCCAAAACCACGGCCGAGGTCGACGCAGTTGCCAAACAGTCGGTCAACATGCTCTGCGCTTTCCCGGGCACCCTTGGTGTCTATCAGGGCGAAGAACTGGGCCAGACCGAAACCGATATCGAATTCCACGAACTGCGCGACCTTGGCTACATCGACTTTTGGCCGGACAACAAAGGCCGCGATGGCTGCCGGACCCCGATGGTCTGGGAAAAGGACGCCCCCAACGCGGGCTTTTCCACAGGTGAACCTTGGTTGCCGGTCAAGGCCCCACAAGCAGCCCGCGCCGTGAATGCGGCCGAGGCCCAGAACGACGGTGTCTTGCAGACCTATCGTGCGGCCTTTGCCTTCCGCAAGGAACGTGCCGAACTTAGGCTTGGTAAGACCGCTCTCCCGAAACTGCCCGAACCGCTTCTCGCTGTGCAGCGGACGCATGGCGGTTCGACCGTGACCGGCATTTTCAACCTGTCGTCGGCGCCCCAAAAGGTCACCATGACCGGAAAGGCGCAACAGATCGGGCCGCAATCTGGCACCTTGAAGGGAACGCAAATCGATCTGCCTGCGAACGGATATATCTGGCTGCAGGAAACCGGTGCGGTGACCTACGCCTAAGCCGCTGAAAAACTATGAACTATCGGGGCCGTCGGCGTATCGCGGGCGGCCCTTTTCCATTGGATCACGGGGCCTGATCCGACCGAAAGACAATAACAAAAAACAATCGCGCGGATCAAAGAAAACAATTTTCAATGATCCTAGGACTTGGCTAGGGTCGGGTATCCGGCCCCTTCCCCAGAAAGCCCAGAACCATGACCACCACTCCGGCCCATTCCTCTTATGATGTCGTGATTGTCGGCGGCGCAATGATCGGTTCGTCGATCGCGTTCTGGCTGACCCGCAATCCCGATTTCAAGGGACGGGTGTTGGTGGTGGAACGCGATCCCGGCTATAACTTTGCATCGACATCACACACGAATTCGTCGATCCGGCAGCAATTCGGGTCTGAAGTGAATGTGAAGATCAGCCGCTTTGCCGCCGAATTCATCCATGATTTCAAGACATATATGGACGACGACAGCGCGCCCGATATCGTGCTGCAATCCTTTGGCTATCTGTACCTTGCCGACAATCAGGACTTTGCCGAAGTCCTGCGGGACAATTGCGCGATGCAGAACCGGCTGGGCGCTGCGACGAAAATCTACACGGCGGACGAACTCGCCCAGAAATGGCCGTTCTATAACCTCGACGGGATAATCTGCGGGTCGCACAACGCGGTCGACGAAGGCTATTTTGACGGCGGAACTATCTTTGACTGGTTCAAGCGCAAAGCGCGGCAGCGCGGGGCCGAATATATCCATAACGAGGTAACGGCGATCCAGCGCGATGGCGCCCGCGTGACGGGAGTGACCCTATCGACAGGGGAAACCATCGCCGCAGGGGCCGTTGTCAACGCCAGCGGACCGCGCGCGCGGCTGACTGCGCGCATGGCGGGGTTGGACATTCCGGTCGAACCGCGCCGCCGGTTCACATGGGTGTTTCAATGCGCGGAAACGCTTGGCCAAGACCTGCCGCTGACCATCGACCCGACCGGGGTCCATATGCGCACCGATGGCAAATATTTCCTATGCGGCTGCCCACCCGACGACGACCCGGCAGTGGATTACACCGATTTCGCGATGGATCATTCGTTGTGGGAAAACAAGGTTTGGCCTGCCATTGCCACCCGCGTGCCCGCCTTTGAAAAGGTCAAGGTGATCAATGAATGGGTCGGCCACTACGCCTATAACACATTGGACCAGAACGCGATCATCGGCCCGCATCCCGAGGTCGGGAATTTCTATTTCTGTAATGGCTTTTCCGGACACGGGCTGCAACAATCGCCCGCGATGGGGCGCGGGATGGCCGAGCTGATCCTAAAGGGCAGCTATCAGAGCCTTGATCTGTCCGATCTGGGATATGACCGGATCGCCGCAAACCGCCCGCTACTTGAACGCGCCGTAATCTGAAAGGACATTCCATGCTGAAAAAAATCGTACTCACCGGTGCTGCTGGCAATCTGGGCATGGAACTGCGCGGCCCACTGGCTGCGATGTGCGCCGAATTGGTCAGCGTCGATATCAAGCCCGCACCTGCCAGCCTGCTGTCCAATGAAACCTATGTTCAGGCCGATGTTTCGAAATTCGAAGAGATCGAACCGCTGATCGCTGGCGCCGAGATGGTTGTCCATTTCGCGGCGATCATCGACGAGATGCCGTTCGAAACCCTGCTCGGGCCGAATTACATCGCCTCCTATAACGTGTGGGAGGCCGCCTATCGCCACGGTGCCCGCCGCGTCGTTTATGCCTCGTCGATCCATGCGGTCGGACTGGCCGAAACCAATTCCGGCGTCGACACGGATACCCCCCACCGCCCTGACACATTTTATGGTCTGGCAAAGTGTTTTTCCGAAGATCTGGGTCGCATGTATTGGGAAAAGCGCGGGATCGAATCCGTTTGCCTGCGCATCCTGTCCTGCACGCCCGAACCCCAGAACGTTCGTGCGCTTGGCACTTGGCTGTCGTATCGCGACATGGTGCAATTGGTGGTCCGCGCGGTCGAAACGCCCGTGGTCGGCTTTACCGTTGCCTATGGCGTGTCGAACAACACCCGCGCCCCTGTCAGCAATCACAAGGTCGGGTTTCTGGGCTACAAGCCGCAGGACAACGCGGAAGACTGGGCCGAGGCGCTGTTTGCCAAAGCGCTGCCGCCTGATCCGCAGGACCTCGCCCAGTCACGAGTTGGCGGCCCCTATGCGAGCGTCAAACTTGGCGAAAGCGGTCTGGCCGGGATCGCAGCAATGAGCCAAGGCAAAAAGAGCTGACATCGGCATAGGTCCGCGCCCCTAGAACCGGATTTCGAACAGGGTTTCCGCGCTGTCCGCCAGCGCGATTTCTGCGCCGTGGGCCTCTAGCATCCGTTTGACGATGGCCAGCCCCATGCCTGTCCCGCCGCTGTCACGGCGTGTGGTAAAGAACGGGTCGAAAATGCGGGCGCGGTTGCCCGCAGAAATCCCCGACCCGTTGTCTGCAACGGTCAGGGCATCCATGCGGGCCGCCAGCGCGATCGTGGTCGCGCCGTGGCTGGTCGCGTTGTCGATCAGGTGATCCAGAACCAGTCGCACGATCTGTTCCGGCAGCGGGATTTCTGAATCCTCGGAAATTGTGATCCTAGCTTTGGGATGGTCCTTTTGCAGCTCGGGCAAAAGGGTGGATAACCGGCAGGTTCCGTCTGGCAGCGGGTCCTGCGCCCGCGCGAGGTCGCGCTGCGCATCGATCAGGGTGCCCATGCGTGCCGTGGCCGTTTCGATCCGGTCCAGCAGTTTGCGACGATCCGCGGCAGGTAATGTATCGTCCGAAAGCAGTTCCGCCGCCCCCCGCAAGACGGTCAAGGGCGACCGGAGTTCGTGGGTCACATGGTCGGCATAGGTCCTCACCGCAGCCTCGCGACCCTGTAGAACGCGGCCCATTTCCCGCACGCTGGTGCCCAACTTCATGAATTCGGGTGTGCCGAAATGGGTGGGGGGTGGCAAAGGGTTGTCGCCCTTGGCGATAGATTGGGCATAACGGGTCAAGGCCGCGACCGGACGCAACACAAGCCGCCATAAAAGAAAGCTCAGCAGCAGCGTCGAAACGATCGCAACGCCCCCGATGACGCCTGCCGTTTCACCCCAGCCCAGAATATTCCCTGCGACCCTGAAATAGCCGATGGCAATAATCGGCAATAGCAACACTGCCGAAAGCGTCCCACCAAGGACGAGGACCAAAGGCGGGCGCCATTTTTGTATCAGGCGGCTGCGCATGTGCCCATCCGGATGCCGACGCCATGAACTGTTTCGACCAGATCTTCGCAGCCCGCCGCCAACAGCTTGGCCCGCAGGTTCCGCAGGTGGCTGTCAAGCGTCCGGTCACTGACGTGGATGTTGGTGCCATAGACCGCATCAACCAGCGCGGGACGTGATATGACGTGATCTGGCCGCGACATGAGCTTTGCCAGCAGTTCCATTTCGCGGGCGGTTAATTGCACAGGTTTGTCGCTGACCCTGCACAGGTGGCGGTCTGGGTCCAATTCAAGAACCCCGCGCCGCATGACCCGCCCGCCCGAGGGTTCAACAGCGGCTGGTGCACTCCGTTTTAGAATGGTTCTGACGCGGGCAACCAGTTCACGGGGGGAAAACGGCTTGGTGACATAGTCATCCGCCCCCAGTTCCAGCCCGACCACGCGGTCAATCTCGTCATCGCGGGCGGTCAGGAACAGGATCGGGACTTCGGAAGTTTTGCGGATTTCACGGCAGACGCTGAAACCATCCATTTCGGGCAGGCCCACATCCAGCAGGATCAGATCAGGCTGGATCTGGCTTGCGCGGGACAAGGCGCTTTGGCCATCCGCGGCCTCGGCCAGCTCAAACCCCGCCTGCCCAAGCGCGAGTTTCAGGATATCGCGGATTTCGGGGTCGTCATCGACAATCAGCAGCGTGCGGGTCATTGGTCGGCTCCGGTGTTCTGGAGTGTCTGGATTTGCGCAAGGTTATGGCGCAAACGCCAGTTTCGATAGCCCCATTCGCGCAAATCGGCAGGCACCATCAACCGATCGGCATAGGATTTGTCGCAGATCGGCTGGCCGGTCTGGGCAGTAAAGTCACTGATCGCGACAACCGCACCGTTGCCAAGGCTGCACAGATAGGCCCGGTCCTGGGGGATGTCCGGCCGCGCAAGATTATACTGCGCGACAAAGCCCGCAACATTCACAAAGCAGCACAGATAAAGGGTTGCGCCCGCAGCGGCCGCATTGGCGGCCAAAAGCCAACCAACGGTCCAACGCATCAGGATTTGCAGGAACATCACCCCGACACCGACCGCGACAAGCCCCATCCAGACAAAGGCCGCAAACCGCAAACGCGTCAGCCCAAAGGTATCGACATAAAGGTCGAGCCGCAGAACCGATGAGATGACAAGCAACAAGGTTTGCCCGACCCAGATCAGCAAGAGCACCCGAAGGACCGGCGCCGA
>Ga0208304_10000376_pt1 | contig 24404 bp, 17 predicted proteins | sample ColrivemetaGS713_FD_187603 | JGI IMG/M metagenome (GOLD analysis project Ga0208304, IMG submission 187603) | Estuarine microbial communities from the Columbia River estuary - Flood tide ETM metaG S.713 (SPAdes) (version 2) | ecosystem: Environmental > Aquatic > Marine > Intertidal zone >... | reverse complement strand
GCCATTCAATAATACTATGGGGCATTAATCCAAATTTCTCTGGGCTATTCCCCTGTAAAAGGTAGGTTCTATACGCGTTACGCACCCGTGCGCCGGTCGCCACCATCCGAAGACGTGCTGCCCCTCGACTTGCATGTGTTAAGCCTGCCGCTAGCGTTCATCCTGAGCCAGGATCAAACTCTCCATCGTATGTATTTTTAATAATGTACGATGTTATAATTTCTCAAAAGAATTGTCTATGTTTTAAAAACATAGGTTCTTACTCTATTTTACGCTGTCAATTTCAATATTTTCAATGAACTTCATTTGTCGAAATGTTAGACTCGAACTAACCGGTTTCTCTTATAAACCTTTCCAAAATTTCTCTTATGAACATCCGCCTTAACTACTCTCTCAAAGCGGGTGCAAATGTAAAACCTTTTTTTTAATTGCCAAACAAATTTTTGACTTTTTTTAAAACTTTATTTTTACACTATTTATCTGAACTTTTTACCAACTCGTTTCCTTGTTAGCGGCTGCAAATGTAACACCTTTTTTATTACCGCCAAACTTTTTTTGACTTTTTTAAAAAAACTTTTTGCCCCTATGTTCCTGAACGTTTTGCTACCTCGTTTCCTTGTTAGCGGCTGCAAATGTAATACCTTTATCTCCTCTTATCCAAATCTTTTTTTAATTTATTTTGTTATTTCTGAATCCTAATTATTACAACCCTGATTAACCGCTATTTAAATACCAAAAAAATTGTTGAAATTATTTTTCTTAAAAGGATTACAATTTATGTTTTTGAAATACATGTAATATGTATAAGATAAAAACACCTCATCTGTGTTTAATACAAACTATCAAACTCAAAATTCTGATATAATTTAAGCAGCATTTATCTTTCCTTACAAAATCTAGTAATCAATATTGTACAAACCTCACTTCATAACTTAACTAAACTTCAATTTATCTATCTTCAAAATTGTAAAAATCTCAAATAAACATATAAAATAAAAGATAATATATTAAAGTTCACTATTAAAATAGCCAGTAAAACATATTGCGCAACTGATAGAATTCTAATATCTTTGCAACTTTAATAAAAGTATATGATTCAAATTACATTACCAGACGGCTCAATTAAAGAATTTCAGCAAGGAATTACTCCAATGGACGTTGCAATAAATATAAGTGAAGGATTCGCAAGAAACGTTATTTCTGCCAAATTCAATAATAAAACAATTGAAACAACTACTTCATTAAACGAAGATGGTAGTTTAACACTATACACATTTAATGAGCCTGAAGGGAAAAAAGCATTTTGGCATTCTTCAGCCCATGTATTAGCCCAGGCTATTACTTCTTTTTACCCAAACGTAAAACTTACAATTGGCCCAGCTATAGATAATGGGTTTTATTATGACGTTGATTTAGGTGAAGATATTATCTCTGAAAAAGATTTTCAAACCATTGAAAATAAATTTTTGGAATTGGCCAGAGGAAAGCACGAATTTAAAATGCGTGAAGTTAGCAAAGCTGATGCTTTGACCAAATATAAAAAAGAAGGCAACCAATATAAAGTTGAGCTGATAGAAAATTTAAATGATGGTGAAATAACTTTTTGTGATCATTCAGATTTTACAGATTTATGTAGAGGAGGACACATTCCAAATACGGGAATAATAAAAGCAGTAAAAGTTATGAGTGCTGCCGGAGCTTATTGGAGAGGTGATGAAAAAAACAATCAGTTAACACGAATTTATGGAACTTCTTTTCCAAAACAAAAAATGCTTACTGAATATTTAGAACTTTTAGAAGAAGCTAAAAAAAGAGACCACAGAAAACTGGGGAAAGAATTAGAATTATTCACTTTTTCTGCCAAAGTTGGGCAAGGTTTACCTCTTTGGCTTCCAAAAGGAGCTGCATTAAGAGATAGACTGGAACAGTTTTTAAAAGCTGCTCAAAAAAAGGCTGGATATGAAATGGTAATGACACCGCATATTGGTCAAAAAGAATTATATGTTACTTCTGGCCATTATGAAAAATATGGTGAAGACAGTTTTCAACCAATAAAAACACCAAAGGAAGGTGAGGAATTCTTTTTAAAACCTATGAATTGTCCTCACCACTGTGAAATTTACAATAACAAACCTTATTCATATAAAGAGTTACCTAAACGTTTCGCTGAATTTGGAACAGTTTACAGATATGAGCAAAGTGGAGAATTACATGGATTAACCCGCGTTAGAGGTTTTACACAGGATGATGCCCATATTTTTTGTACACCTGAACAATTAGATAAGGAGTTTAAAGATGTAATTGATTTAGTATTATATGTATTTAAATCGTTAAGTTTTGAAAATTTTACAGCACAAGTTTCATTAAGGTCAAAAGAGAAAAGTGACAAATACATTGGAAGTGATGAAAATTGGGAAAAAGCTGAAAATGCGATAATTAATGCAGCAAAAGAAAAAGGACTCAATTACGTTATTGAATATGGTGAAGCTGCTTTTTATGGTCCAAAATTAGACTTCATGGTAAAAGACGCTTTAGGAAGAAGCTGGCAACTAGGAACAATTCAAGTTGATTACAATTTACCAGAACGTTTTGACCTAAATTATAAAGGAGCAGACAACCAATTACATAGACCAGTGATGATTCACAGAGCTCCATTTGGCTCAATGGAACGTTTTATTGCGGTTTTACTAGAACATACTGGAGGTAAATTCCCGCTTTGGTTAACTCCAGAACAAGTAATAATACTACCTATAAGTGAGAAATATCAAATATATGCAGAAAAAGTTTTACATTTGGTAGAAAATTCCGAAATTCGCGCCCTTGTAGATGACAGAAGTGAAAAAACGGGTAGAAAGATTAGAGATGCCGAATTAAATAAAATCCCTTTTATGTTAATTGTAGGTGAACAAGAAGAAAATGAAGGGACAGTTTCTGTAAGAAAACAAGGAGAAGGAGATATAGGAACATTTACAATAGATGAATTTATTTCATTAATAAATAAAGAAATTAATAGTACATTAGAAAAATTTTAAGTTTAATTTAAAACCTAAAGCCATAGCATTAAGTAGAAATAAAGGTCAAAGAAAACCTTGGAGAGTAGTAAAAGAAGATCAACATAGAATTAATGAAAAAATAGTTTATGTTGCGGAAGTACGTTTGGTTGGAGATAACGTAGAGATTGGAGTTTATCCATTAGCTAAAGCGAAAGAATTAGCTAAGGAGTTGGAATTAGATTTAGTTGAAATTTCACCAAAAGCCGATCCTCCTGTTTGCAAAATAATTGATTACAAGAAATTTTTGTATGAACAGAAAAAACGTGAAAAAGTTCAAAAAGCCAAAGCTACCAAAGTGGTTGTGAAGGAAATTAGATTTGGACCTAATACTGATGAACATGATTTTGAGTTTAAAAAGAAACATGCTTTAAAATTCCTTCAAGAAGGAGCTAAGTTGAAAGCCTTTGTATTTTTCAAAGGACGTTCAATTATATATAAAGACCAAGGTCATATCTTATTGTTAAGATTGGCTACTGAACTTGAGGAGTATGGAAAAGTAGAGCAAATGCCTAAATTAGAAGGTAAACGTATGATTATGTACATTGCCCCTAAAAAGAAATAAAAAAATAAGCAAGATTAAATAAGTATAAGAGAGATGCCTAAAATGAAAACAAAATCTAGTGCTAAAAAGCGTTTTAAGCTTACAGGCTCTGGTAAAATTAAGAGAAAACACGCTTTTAAAAGTCACATTTTGACTAAAAAAAGCAAAAAACGTAAATTAAAACTTACACATTCAGGTTTAGTACATAAAGCTGATGTGAATAGTGTTTTACAACAGTTAACTTTAAAATAATAAAGTTACAGGGAATTTAATAATTAACCTTGGAGTAGTGCACAAACAAGTGTAAATTAAATTTTACCGCCTACTACAAAAAAACAAATTGAAATTATGCCAAGATCAGTAAATTCAGTTGCTTCAAGAGCTAGAAGAAAAAAGATATTGAAGCAAGCAAAAGGTTACTTTGGACGTAGAAAAAACGTTTATACAGTAGCAAAAAATGCGGTTGAAAAAGGAATGGTTTATTCTTATAGAGACCGTAAAAACAAAAAGAGAACTTTCCGTGCTTTATGGATTCAACGTATTAACGCTGGAGTTCGTCAGTATGGAATGTCTTACTCACAGTTTATGGGACAAATTAAAGCTAATAACATTGAATTGAACCGTAAGGTTCTTGCCGATTTAGCTATGAATAACCCAGAAGCTTTTAAGGCAATTGTTGATACAGTAAAATAGATTTTTAATTTCTTGCTTATATAAAGAATCCCAATCAATTGATTGGGATTCTTCATTTACACACTTATTTTAATAACTTCTTGAATTCTATTTTTTTATATATATTTACACGAATTTTTAACAATAAACTACATGCTTGTTTGGGGAATTTTTATTGCTGTGATTCTAATTTTTTTAGCTTTAGATTTAGGAATTTTTAACAGAACGCCGCACATTATTAGCACAAAAGAAGCTTCTATCTGGACAGGAGTTTGGGTAACAGTATCACTACTTTTTTCAGGAGTAATTTATTGGCTGTATTCAACAGATATAATTAGCAATATAGACAACCTTACACCTACAGATGCTACACTTAAGTATATAACAGGTTATTTAATTGAACTTTCTTTAAGCGTTGATAATATATTTGTTATTGCTGTTATATTTACTTCTTTTAAAATTCCTTTAAAATATCAACATAGAGTTTTATTTTGGGGAATATTAGGCGCTATTGTATTTAGAGCTTTCATGATTTTCTTTGGAGTTATACTTATCAAAAAATTTAGCTTTACAACATATGTATTTGGGGCTTTTTTAATTTTTACTGCATATAGAATGCTAGTATCAAAAGATGAAGAATTTCACCCTAAAAAATCATTTATTTATAGGCAAGTAAGAAGGTTTGTACCAATTACAAGTCATATGAATGGTGAGCATTTTTTCATAAAAATGAAGCATATTACAGCTGCAACTCCACTTTTTATAGCTTTAATTATAATTGAATTTACTGATATATTATTTGCTATGGACAGTATTCCTGCAATTTTAGCGATTTCTTCAGATCCTTTTTTAGTATTTACATCAAATATTTTTGCTATACTTGGACTAAGATCTATGTACTTTTTCCTATCAAATATGTTAGCGAAGTTCCATTATTTAAAATATAGTTTAATAGCCATACTTACTTTTGTTGGTATTAAATTAATATTGGCGCATTATATTAAGTTTCCAGAATGGTTTTCACTTACTGTAATTGCAATATCACTGTTAACTGGAATAATTGTTTCCTTAAGATTACTAAATAAAAATGAAGAATAAGAAATAAGAAGAATTCTATTAGTTTTTCTTTTCAATTTCTCTTAAGTTTTCTATTTTTTTATGTGCTAAAAATCCTGCCACATCTTCAAAATGCTCTTTAACTCGTTTATGAGTATACTCAAAGACTTTAGCTGCCAAACCATCTAAAAAGTCACGATCGTGAGATACTAAAATTAACGTTCCATCAAAATCTTTTAACGCATCTTTAATAATATCTTTGGTTCTCATATCTAAATGGTTCGTAGGCTCATCTAAAATAAGAACATTAACAGGATCTAACAATAATTTAATCATTGCTAAACGTGTTTTTTCACCTCCAGAAAGTATTTTAACTTTTTTAGTTGTATTATCACCACTAAACATAAAAGCCCCTAATAAATCTTTAATTTTGGTTCTAATATCTCCAACTGCAATTTGATCTATTGTTTCAAAAACAGTTAATTCTTCATCTAATAATGAAGCCTGGTTTTGTGCGAAATACCCAATTTTTACATTATGACCAATCTCCATCTTACCTTGAAAATCAATTTCTCCCATAATGGCTTTTATCATAGTTGATTTTCCCTCTCCATTTTTCCCTACAAAAGCAACCTTTTCTCCACGTTCAATAACTAAATTTGCATTATTAAAAACAACGTGTTCACCGTAGCTTTTAGATAATTCAGATACAACAATTGGATATTGCCCACTTCGAGGTGATGGCGGAAATTTTAACCTCAATGCTGATGAATCTACTTCATCAATTTCAACCAATTGTAATTTTTCAAGCATTTTTACACGTGATTGTACCTGATTTGTTTTGGAGTATGTTCCTTTAAATCGCTCAATAAACTCAGTATTTTCAGCAATCATTTTTTGCTGCTCATCATATGCTTTTTGTTGATGAGCCCTCCTATCTTTTCTTAATTCTAAATAATGAGAATAATTTGCCTTATAATCATAAATTCTACCCATAGTAACTTCAATAGTTCTATTGGTAATATTATCTACAAATGCTCTATCATGCGAAATTACAATAACTGCTTTAGCTGAATTTATTAAAAAATCTTCCAACCACATAACACTTTCAATATCTATATGATTGGTTGGCTCGTCTAATAAAATTAAATCTGGTTTTTGTAATAGAATTTTAGCTAACTCAATTCTCATTCTCCATCCTCCAGAAAATTCAGAAGTTGGTCTGTTAAAATCTGATCTTTCAAAACCTAAACCTTTTAAAACCTTTTCAACCTCAGCTTCATAATTAACCTCTTCAATAGCATAAAATTTTTCACTTAATTCAGAAACACGCTCAATTAACTGCATATAAGCATCGCTTTCATAATCTGTCCTAACGGTTAATTCCTCATTAATTTTTTCAATCTCAGCTTTCATTTCAAATACTTCAGCAAATGCTTTTGATGTTTCTTCAAAAACTGTTGCACTATCTTTTGCCAATAAATGCTGAGGCAAATACGCTATAACAGCATCTTTTGGTGCAGAAATATTCCCTAAAGATGGTTTACTTGCTCCTGCAATAATTTTTAATAAAGTTGATTTTCCAGCTCCATTTTTACCCATTAAGGCTATTTTATCGTTTTCATTTATGGCAAACGACACATTACTAAAAAGTGTTGTTCCTCCAAATTGAACCGAAATATCATTTACTGTAATCATTTATTAAAAATTTATTTTTTAAACCTATTTTTTTTAAAGTGGCAAATATACATGAATGTTTTAATACAAAACCATTTAATACTTGCGCTTTATTTCAAAAAAAAAGCAAGAATATATTCTTGCTTTTTTAATTTTATTTGGAATGAGAAATTTAAAAAACCTCTCCTAACTCTTTCAACTTTTCAGTATTTTCCGCAAGCTTCAATTCTTCAACAATTTTATGAATATCACCATTTATAATATTACTTAAATCATACATTGTTAAACCAATTCTATGCTCTGTAACACGGCCTTGAGGATAATTGTAAGTTCTAATTTTTGCAGATCTATCTCCAGAACTTACCATACTTTTACGTTTTTTTGAATCTTCTTCTTGTTTTTTAGCTAATTCTACTTCATATAAACGCGAACGCAAAACAGTTAAAGCTTTTTCAAAGTTTTTATGTTGTGATTTTTGATCCTGACATTGAGCTACTAAACCTGTCGGAATATGCGTTAACCTAACAGCAGAATAAGTTGTATTTACAGATTGACCTCCTGGCCCTGAAGAACAATACAAATCTTTACGAACATCTTTCATATCAATTTGCACATCAAATTCTTCTGCTTCCGGTAAAACCATTACTGTTGCTGCCGAAGTATGAACACGACCTTGAGTTTCTGTTTGAGGAACACGTTGTACACGGTGAACTCCGGCTTCAAACTTTAAATCTCCATAAACATCATCACCTTCAACACTAAAAATAATTTCTTTAAAACCTCCTGAAGTTCCTTCACTTACATCAACAATCTCTGTTCTCCAACCTTTATCTGCGCAAAATTTAGTATACATTCTATATAAATCACCAGCAAAAATACTTGCCTCATCACCTCCAGTCCCGGCTCTAATTTCAACCATTACATTTTTAGCATCCTCAGGGTCTTTAGGAATTAACATGAATTTTATTTCATCTTCCAACTCCTGAATTCTGACGTTTGCTTCATCCAATTCTGCTTTTGCCATCTCTGTCATTTCTGCGTCAGAACCATCAGCAATAATTTCTTTGGCTTCTTCAATATTATTCAATAAAGATTCGTACTCATTAGCAAGAATCATTACTGAGTTTAAATCCTTATATTCCTTATTAATTTGAACATAACGTTTTTGATCTGAAATAATATCTGGCTGAATTATTAAATCAGAAACTTCATCAAAACGTTGTTTAATTATTCTTAATTTATCTAACATTTAATTTTTTTAATTGGATTGCAAATTTACAACAAATTCTTGATATTTTTTTAATATTCGAAAACACCAAATTCACTTGAAATTGTTAATCTTGTATTTTCTGAAGCTTCTACTCTACCTATAATTTTTGCTGAAACATTAAAGCTTTCAGCTATTTCTATTATATCATTTGCTGTTTCAGGTGAAACATAAATTTCCATTCTATGCCCACAATTAAAAACCTGATACATCTCTTTCCAATCTGTTTTACTTTGATTTTGAATTAACTTGAATAAAGGTGGAACTTCAAACATATTATCCTTTACAATATGTAAATTATCTATAAAATGAAGTATTTTAGTTTGTGCACCTCCACTACAATGAACCATTCCATGGATCTCTTTTGATGAATATTTTTCTAATATTTTTTTAATAATTGGTGCATATGTCCTTGTTGGGGAAAGCACTAATTTACCTGCATTAATTGGAGAATTTTCAACTTTATCTGTCAATTTCATTCCTCCAGAATACACCAATTCATTAGGTACAGCAGCATCAAAACTCTCAGGATATTTCACTGCTAAATATTTACCAAAAACATCATGTCTTGCAGATGTTAACCCGTTAGAACCCATTCCGCCATTATACTCTTTCTCGTAAGTTGCTTGTCCAAAAGATGCTAAACCAACAATTACATCTCCTGGTTTTATATTTGCATTATCAATAACATCAGATCGTTTCATACGAGCAGTAACCGTAGAATCTACAATAATAGTTCTAACTAAATCACCAACATCTGCTGTTTCACCTCCAGTAGAATGGATTTCAACACCAAATTCTTTTAAATCTTTTAGTAATTCTTCGGAACCATTTATAATTGCAGAAATAACTTCACCTGGAATTACATTTTTATTTCTACCAATAGTTGATGATAACATAATATTATTTGTTGCCCCAATACAAACTAAATCATCAATATTCATTATTAAAGCATCTTGTGCTATTCCTTTCCAAACTGAAATATCTCCTGTTTCTTTCCAATACATATACGCTAATGATGATTTTGTTCCTGCTCCGTCTGCGTGCATTACTAGACAATAATTATCATCATGTGTTAAATAATCAGGTACAATTTTACAGAAAGCTTTTGGAAACAATCCTTTATCAACATTTTTTATAGCATTATGCACATCTTCTTTTGATGCTGAAACGCCTCTTTGACTGTATCTTTTACTTATTTCTGAACTCATTGGTACTTTATTATATTGTTTTGCAAAAGTAATTTTTCTTTTTTACATAGGAAAACATAAAAAAACCGAATGAAATTCACTCGGCTTTTTATTCTTTTTGTTATTCTCCTATCTTGTAAAAAGAAGCTCTCTATATTTTGTTAATGGCCAAATTTCATCATCAACCATCAATTCTAATTTATCACAGTGATATCTTATTTCTTCAAAAAATGGTTTAACTTCATTACAATATAATTCAGCTTTTTTCATAGCATCTTTTACATTATTCGCCTTTTTTCTAGCGTTTATCATTTCTTCAACTTTAGAATGAATTGCTTCAATATGACCTGAAATACCTTTAATTAATAGAATTTGTTGACTTGCATGGTTTTCAAAATCTTTGCCGAAAATTTCTTTTAACCCTTTTACATTTTCAATTAACATGTTTTGATATTTAACTGCTGTTGGCACAATATGATTCCCTGCAATATCCCCTAAAACTCTAGATTCTATTTGAATTTTTAACGTATATTCTTCAATTTCAATTTCAAAACGAGCTTCTGTTTCAACTTTGCTCATTACATCCATTTCTTCAAATAAAGCAATTGATTTTTTAGAAATTTTAGCTTTTAAAGCTTCGGGAGTTGTTTTATTATTGCTTAAACCTCTTTTTTTAGCTTCCTTTTCCCAAGCCTCACTATAGCCATTACCTTCAAATAATATATCTTTTGAAGATTTAATATATTCTCTTAGTACATTAAATACAGCTTCATCTTTCTTCAGATCTTTTTTATCTATTAATGCGTCAACTTCTTCCTTAAAATCTTTCAATTGTTTTGCAACAATGGTATTTAAAACTGTCATTGGATTTGCACAATTTGCTGTTGATCCTACTGCTCTAAATTCAAACTTATTACCTGTAAAAGCAAAAGGAGATGTTCTGTTTCTATCTGTATTATCTAATAGAACATCAGGAATTTTACCAACCACATTTAATTTCAAATCTGTCTTTTCTTCAGGAGATAATTTACCATTTGTAACTCCTTCTAAATCCTCAAGTACTTGAGTAAGTTGAGCACCAATAAATACTGAAATAATCGCTGGAGGAGCTTCATTTGCTCCAAGTCTATGATCATTACTTGCCGATGCAATTGCAGCTCGTAATAAAGACTCATGATTGTTAACAGCTTTTATTGTATTGATAAAAAATGTTAAAAATTGAAGATTACTCATAGGGGTTTTTCCTGGTGATAATAAATTCACACCTGTATCTGTAGAAAGTGACCAGTTATTATGTTTTCCTGAACCATTTACCCCTGCAAAAGGCTTTTCATGAAATAAAACTTTAAAATCATGTCTTGATGCAACTCTTCCCATTACATCCATTAATAATGAATTATGATCAACTGCTAAATTTGCTTCTTCATAAATTGGAGCCAATTCAAATTGATTTGGAGCAACTTCATTATGTCTAGTCTTTACAGGAATTCCTAATAACATACATTCAGTTTCTAAATCACGCATAAAATTCAAAGCTCTTGAAGGAATTGATCCAAAATAATGATCATCCAATTGTTGTCCTTTAGCAGGTGAATGCCCTAACAAAGTTCTGCCTGTCAATGCAATATCTGGTCTGCTATTGGCAAGTGCTTTATCTATTAAAAAATATTCCTGCTCCCAACCAAGTGAAGAACTTACTTTTTTTACATTCTTATCAAAATACTTACAAACATCAGTTGCTGCAGTATCAATTGCACTTAAAGCTCTTAATAATGGTGTTTTATAATCTAGTGCTTCACCTGTATAGGATACAAATATTGTAGGAATACATAATGTTGTACCATAAATAAAAGCTGGAGAAGTTGGATCCCAAGCAGTATAACCACGAGCTTCAAAGGTATTTCTAATTCCTCCATTTGGAAAACTTGACGCATCGGGTTCTTGCTGCACTAATTGGCTTCCTCCAAATTTTTCAATAGCCATACCTCCTCCAATAGTTTCAAAAAAAGCATCGTGTTTTTCAGCAGTAGCACCTGTTAATGGCTGAAACCAATGTGTATAATGTGTAACTCCTTTTGAAAGCGCCCACTCTTTCATAGAGGAAGAAACCTGATCTGCAATTTTTCGATCTATTTTTTTACCATGCTCTATAGCACTTACAACCCCTTTTAACGCATCATTAGTTAAATATTGACGCATTGTATTCTCATTAAACACATTTTTTCCAAATAACTCAGATCTTTTATGTAATTCTTTCACTTCTATAGGCTTTCTATTTTGAGCAAGCTCCATAGCTTTAAAACGTAATTTTGCCATACTAAATTTATTTTAGTACGAATATACGAGAAAATAAAAATACTTTTATCAAAAAAATATTAATTTTTTTTAAATATTTTTGTATTTACCCTAATTAAAATAGGGTATTCATAAAAATAATAGTGTTATTTATTTTTAACCCCCTTAAATTTCGCTATTCTATTAAATATTTTTACTTTCGCCGTACTATTTAGAATTTATAAAATTATTTAATAATATGGCTAAAATAAAACTAGAGTACATTTGGTTAGACGGTTACTTACCAACTCAAAATATGAGAAGTAAAACTAAAGTAGAAGAACATGAAAACTTCAAAGGAACTATAGAAGAAATTGGAAACTGGTCTTTTGATGGCTCTTCAACAAGACAAGCTGAAGGAGGATCTTCAGACTGCGTTTTAAAACCTGTAGCTATTTACCCTGATCCTGATCGTACAAATGGTTATTTAGTAATGACAGAGGTTATGAATGTGGATGGAACTCCACATGTTTCAAATGGAAGATCTACAATTGATGATGACAATGAGGATTTTTGGTTTGGTTTTGAGCAGGAATACTTTATTATGGATGTTAAAACTGAACTTCCATTAGGATTTCCAAGAGGCGGATATCCTAAACCTCAAGGAATGTATTATTGCTCAGTTGGTGGTTTAAATACACATGGCCGTGATTTAGTTGAAGAACATGCTGATGCTTGTATTAAAGCAGGCTTAAATTTTGAAGGTATTAACCAAGAAGTTGCTTGTGGGCAATGGGAATTCCAATTATTTGCAAAAGGAGCTAAAAAAGCAGGTGATGAAATTTGGATTGCTAGATATTTACTAGACAGGTTAACTGAAAAACATGATTACTATATTGAATACCACCCAAAACCACTTGGAGATACAGATTGGAACGGTTCAGGTATGCACGCTAATTTTTCAAATAGCACTTTAAGAACTTGTGGATCTGAAGCTGTTTACAAATCAATTTGCGAAGCTTTTAGACCTGTAGTTAAAGAGCATATTGAAGTTTATGGCGCTCATAACGAACAACGTTTAACTGGTAAGCACGAAACTGCTTCAATTCACGATTTTTCATATGGAATTTCTGATAGAGGAGCCTCTATTCGTATACCTATTTTTACTGTTTCAAAAGGATGGAAAGGATATTTAGAAGATAGAAGACCTGCTTCAAACGCTGATCCATACAAAGTAGCAGCTAGAATTATAAAAACTGTAAAATCAGCTAAAATATAATTTCAAGGCTATTACAAACAAAAAAACACTGCAATTGCAGTGTTTTTTTGTTTTGTCTTTTATATAAAAGTATTAATTATAAAAGCAATATAAATTCCTAGCAATATTAAACCCTCCTTCCAAGTGAACTTCATTTTTACTGGCATAAAATTTAATGGCAAAATAATAAATGAAATTACCAACATCCAAACAATATCATTAGATATTAAACCTACATCTAATACTTTTATTGGAGTAATTATAGATGTTAAACCTAGCACGGCTAATATATTAAATACATTTGACCCAATTAGATTACCCATAGATATAGCTTTTTCCTTTTTTAACATAGCAATTAATGAAGCTGCCAATTCTGGAACACTTGTCCCAATTGACACAACTGTAACTCCGATAATTCTTTCACTGATATTAAAACTTATTGCCAAGCCAACAGCCCCTTCCACTAATAATTCTGAACCTCCCCATAAGGCTAAACCTCCCAAAGCTAAAAGTAATATATTTTTATATAATGGTAGCTCTACATCATCTTCAGGTAATTCATCAACAATTGCTGGTTTTTGAAATTTTAATAAATAAATTAAAAAAATGATTAATGAAGAAAACATAATTATTCCTTCATAACGCTGTAATTCACCATCAAAAGCAATAAATAAATATAACATGATTGATGAAATCATCATTACAGGCCAATCAGTTTTATAAAACCCATCTTTTACACTAATTGTCGAAATTAAAACAATTAAACCCAAAACTAACCCTAAATTTACTATGTTAGAACCTATAACATTTCCAAGAGCAATATCTGCATGATTATTTAATGCCGCATTTAAACTCACTATTAATTCAGGAGCTGATGTTGCAAATGAAACAATAGTCATTCCTATAATAATTTTTGGAATATTTAAACGTAAAGAAAAACCAACCGCTGATTTTAACAACCAATTTCCTCCTATAACTAGAAGGACAAAACCAACCAACATAAATAACACGTTCATATAAATATATTTTCTTCAAATATAACAGAATAAAAGAAGTAACTATACTTAATACAGAATACTTGATTTTATGTCCGTTGTTTTTTGCCCTTTTAATATAATATATTATCAATATTTTTAAAATATTTTTTTGAAAATGAAATAGCTTAAAAAGATGAAATAGCCAAAATAATAGTTTTTATTCATAAAAACTTCTTTACATTTAATCAAACATCAAAAAACATCCATTACATAGTTACATTTTTATTAAAAATAAAGCCTCATAATTACATATTAAAACTTATTTGTAGCATCTTATTTACATCAATAAATTAAATTCATCTTTTAAATTACAAAAAAAAGTTAAATTGATAAATTGATTATTTAATAGTTGGAAGATATTTCGAAATTGAATTATCTTAATAAAACAAAATAAATATTAACCCAAAATCAACTATTATGATTACTTTTTTTGTGCTAGTAACCAAACTAGTTTTATCAATTATTCACTATTTTTTATAAACATAAGCAACTCAAAATTGCTTGAAAAATCCTACACGTTGTAGGATTTCTTTTATTTATTACTTTTGTGATATGAAAAAAAATATATTTATAACTTTAGCTAAAGCAAATAAACTATTACTCCCAAGTTTCTCAAAAAAAAGACTTGACATGTCCAATGCAAAAAAGTGGCAACTAGCCATAATTGGCTGGAGATATTTTGTTACAAAAAATAGTTTGTAAATTAGTAAAAAATAGTATATTTGCACCCTCAAAACGGCCTCGTGGCGCAACTGAATAGCGCATCTGATTACGGCTCAGAAGGTTACAGGTTTGAATCCTGTCGAGGTCACATTTCATAAAGCAGCTTACTAATTTATAGTAGGTTGCTTTTTTATTTAATTCCTAATTGGTCTATTTTAATCCAATTTCTATTATTTTGCATTTTTTTGTGCTAATTTGAAAAATTCTTTAATTAACTAACCAAATAATTATTAGAATCTATTCCCTCTATTCCATTTTACCTAAATTTACATAATTAATACAAACACATTATAAATTGTGACTACATTATGGTATTATCATTAAATAATATTTCAAAATTCTCACTGATACTTATTTTAGCTTTTGCTTCATGTAAAAAACAAGAACTAAATAAAAAAACAGTTTTATTTCAATCTAATAATACTAAAAATTTGATACAATATGTAAACCCTTTGCTTGGAACCAAAGACATGGGACACACTTTCCCTGGTGCCACTACTCCATTTGGAATGGTTCAATTAAGCCCTGAAACAAATCAACAAACTATGTTTATAGATGGAGAATACAATCCTGATGCTTATAAATATTGTTCAGGTTATCAATTTGAAGACACCACAATATTTGGCTTTAGCCATACCCATTTAAGTGGAACAGGCCACTCCGATTTAGGTGATTTTTTAATTATGCCAACTAATGGAGATTTAAATCTAAATCCAGGAACCGCTGATAAACCAAAAAGCGGATATCATTCACAATTCTCACATAAAACTGAAATAGCAGAACCTGGTTATTATAAGGTAAATCTTGAAGATCACAACATAAAAGTTGAACTTACAGCAAGTGAACGTGTTGGATTTCACCAATATACTTTTCCAAAATCTGATAATTCCCATATTATTTTAGATTTAATTTCCAACATCTATAACCACGATGACAAAAATGTTTGGACTTTTGTTCGGGTTGAAAACGACTCAACTGTAACAGGATACAGACAAACAAATGGATGGGCAAGAACAAGAAAAGTGTTTTTTGCAATGAAATTTTCAAAACCTTTTGAAAGTTACGGCCATAAAAAATATGATAATTCAGATTATAAAGGCTTTTATAGACGATTTAATGAAGAAGAAAATTTCCCAGAAATGGCTGGAAAAAACATTAGAGCCTACTTCAATTTCAAAACTGAAGAAAATGAGCAACTAAAGATAAAATTTGCACTATCATCAGTGAGTACAAATGGAGCCTTAAATAATCTGGAAACTGAAATTCCACATTGGAGTTTTGATAAAACTAAAGAAGAAACTCAACAAAAATGGAACAATGAATTAGCCAAAATTGTTGTAGAAACAGAAACAATTGAACAAAAAGAAACTTTTTACACTTCACTATACCATACAATGTTAGGCCCAATTATTTATGAAGATGTAGATGGAAATTATATGGGACTCGATCAAAATGTACATAAAAGTGATGGTTTCGAAAATCACACTGTTTTTTCACTTTGGGATACTTATAGAGCTTTACACCCGCTTTTTAACATCATTCAGCCAAAAAGGAATAATGATATGATAAAATCTATGTTAGCTCACCATGACCAAAGTGTTCATAAAATGCTCCCTATCTGGAGTCATTATGCCAATGAAAACTGGTGTATGATTGGATATCATTCTGTTTCTGTAATTGCAGATGCAATAGCAAAAGAAACAACTGATATTGATCCTTCAATAGCATTTAATGCTTCAAAAAACACAGCCAATGTTGGTTATTTTGATGGTTTAGACAGCTATATGTCTAAAGGGTATGTGCCTGAAGATGAAAGTTCTTCTTCTGTTTCAAAAACATTAGAATTTGCGTATGATGATTGGTGTATTGCTCAAATTGCTAAAAAAGCAAATAACACTATTGGTTATGAAGCGTTTATGAAACGTTCAGAAAATTATATGAATGTTTATGACCCTGAAATAAATTATATGCGTCCAAAACTAGCTGATGGAACTTGGAGAAAAGAATTTGATCCATTAGACACTCACGGACAAGGGTTTATTGAAGGAAATGCTTGGAATTATGGTTTATATGTTCCTCAAAATTTGGATAAAATGATTAATATGATGGGTGGAAAAGATGAATTTCCTCTTTATTTAGATAAAATTTTCACTACAGAAATTGAAGATAAATACATTGAAAAACATGAAGACATCACTCGGGATGGAATTATAGGTAATTACGTTCATGGAAATGAACCTGGGCACCATATCCCTTATTTATATAATTGGACAAACCAACCTTGGAAAACACAACAAAGAGTTAGAATGATTTTAGACACCATGTACAGCAATAAAGAAGACGGTTTATGTGGTAATGACGATGCCGGACAAATGTCTGCTTGGTATGTTTTTAGTTCTTTAGGCTTCTACCCCGTTCTTCCTGGATCTGATGATTACGTTATTGGAAGCCCAATGGTTTTAAGTGCTAAAATAAATTTGGAAAATGGTAAAACTATTACCATTAACACTAAAAATCAAAGTAAAGAGAACGTATATATTCAAAAAATTGAAATTAACAGTATTAAAGTTCAATCTGCAACTTTTAAACATAGTGATATTTCAAATGGAGGAACAATTACCTACTATTTAGGAAAAGAACCAAATAAAAACTGGGGAAAAATAAATTCATCAAAATAATTACTAACGAATAATATTAAAAAATAAAGTGATTGTTGAAATAAAGGCGGAAGCCATATTAGCTGTTTAATAATATAAATTGAATAAAAATCTTTAATAAGCATCAAAGTAGACAATAACGAATCCTCTGAAATACTTTTAAAAACTTGGACAGAAGTTATAAAAAATTGTAAAAAAAGCCTTCCTTATAATTCAGAATTTATTAAAGTTGCAATGATTTACCTGAAAGAGCAAATGAAATAATTAGTCTAATAGTTACAACTATTGTGGTGGAGCTTGTATTTCACCATTAATGAGAATTAAAGCTAACTCAACTTGTGTTTATCAGGATTTTTAGCTTTGTTAGAATGTTTAATATTTATCTTATTTTCGGCAATAGAAGCTTCAAAAAAAGTTTAAAAATTACAAATTAACAAAACAGCATTAATCCTCAAACTTTCAATTTTCAACAGTGCTATTTTAGCTTTTCTGATGAAAATTAATTATACAAGGCTTCATGAGATAATTTCAATTTCAAATTTTCAATCATATCAAGAGTCATAGATTCAATATTGAATTTTGGTTTCCAATTCCAGTCATTAGAGGCATCTATATCATCAATACTCATTGGCCACGAATCAGCTATATTTTGTCTAAAATCAGGGGAATATTCTACTTTAAAATTAGGATAAATAGCTTTAATAGCCTTTGTTAGTTGTGATGGATTAAAACTCATCCCTGCTATATTATAAGAAGTTCTAATTGTAATATTTTCTTTAGGAGCCTCCATTAATTCAATAGTAGCCCTAATTGCATCTTCCATATAAATCATTGGCAATATTGTTGTATCACTTAAAAAACAATTATAAGTTTCATGTTTAATAGCTTTGTGAAAAATTTCTACTGCATAATCCGTAGTTCCTCCACCCGGTAAAGATTGATATCCAATAATTCCTGGGTATCTTAAAGAACGAATATCCAAACCATATCTTTCATTATAATATTTAGCCCAATTCTCGCCTGCTACTTTACTAATTCCATATACAGTTGATGGCGTTAAGTTTGAAGATTGCTTGGTGTCAATTCTGTCAATATTACTCCCAAATACAGCAATTGAACTTGGAAAAAATACTTTTTCTACTTCGTAAATTCTTGAAACTTCTAAAACATTAAAAAAAGTTTTCATATTAATATCCCAAGTACTCAATGGATATTTTTCTCCATTGGCAGATAATATTGCTGCTAAATGGTAAATCTGTGTTATTTTATGCTTTATTACAATTTCTTTTAATATTTCAAAGTTTGTAGCATCTAAAATTTCAAATTCACCTACATAATTTGAATTCATTCTTAAATCACTTGCTATTACATTAGAAATGCCATACTTGTTTTGCAATTCTTGAGTTAAAACAGTTCCTAATTGTCCGCTTGCTCCAGTAATTAATATCTTATTTATGCTCATTTTTCTTTTATTTTAGAAGAATAAATTTACTAATATTAGTATATATTCAATTATATCAACCTATATATGTTATAAAATAAGTATTTTTATCTTTTTATTAATACAATACTACAATTATTAACTTTAAACAATACTTAAATAGTATAACTCAAAGTAATTTTATCTAAAATGGAGAAACTAGATGATATAGATTTGAAAATTTTACGGATCCTTCAAAAAGATTCTAAAAAAACAACTAAAGAAGTTGCAGAAATGTTAAACCTTTCAGCATCACCAGTATATGAACGTACACGAAGACTTGAAAAAAAAGGTTATATAAAAAAATACGTAGCTCTTTTGGACAAGAAGCTTATTAATAAGCCTATAACTGCTATTTGCATGGTTTCTCTACGCTACCATAATGAGGGTTTTATAGAAAAATTTGAGCGACAGATTAAAGAACTGAAAGAAGTTCAAGAGTGCTATCATATGGCTGGAAAAGTAGATTTTTTTTTAAAAATTAACCTTGGTGGTCTAGATCAATATCATGAATTTGTTAGATTAAAACTATCAAAAATTGAAAATATTGGCGTCTTAGAAAGCTATTTTGTTTTAAAAGAGATGTATACTACAACGGAATTCTACTTCTAATAAAATGTGTTATTTTCCATAAAAGTTTGCAATCTTAGGTTACTTCAAAAAATTGACAACTATTATTGAAACCCTATTTTATTTAAACTATTTCATTTAATTTTACTGCCAATTTATTTAAAAAAACATTGAATTTTAATAGCCAAAAAAGATGAACACAAAAAATACATGTAAACCAAATACTCATTTAATAGCTTCAGAAAAATTTGTAGGAAAAATAATCTCATTAGAAGAGGGGATTTCAAAAGTAACACTAAAAATAACTCCTGAAATGGTTGTTGATGAGTTTGGCTTAGCGCACGGAAGTTTTGTGTTTGGACTTGCAGATTATGCCGCAATGCTTGCTATTAATGAGCCAACAGTTGTATTAGGAAAAGCAGAAGTTAAATTTATTAAACCTGTTATTTTAAACGAAGAAGTAACTGCTGAAGCAAAAATCACTGAGAGTAATGGAAAAAAAATTATTGTGAATGTAATAGTTTCTAATAAAATGAATGAATCAGTATTTGAAGGTGATTTTGTTTGTTTTGTTTTAGATAAACATTTATTGAGTAAATAATTTACGGTTACACTTATAGTTAATTAAAATAACATCAACTATTTTGAAAACCCCACTAATCAAACACTTGACAGATATTTTATTTTGAATTTTTCATTAAGGTTGAATAACCACAAAAACAGTGTATAAACTAATATTGAATTTAATTAGTTGAATTAATTAATGTTGCCCCACTTTTTAATCCTTTCCCAAAAACTTCAAGTTGAATAATACCTGATTCTTTAGTTGATTCAACGGTTACTACTAGTTTACCACTGAACAATTTCATTGTAGGTAAATGAAATAATTCTAAGGATGTAGCATCTCCATTACAAACTGCTTTAAAACTTCCCTCGCCTTTTACTTTGAATTTTAATTGATTTGTAGCTGTTGGACAGGTAATTCCATTTTTATCAACAACAGAAACTGTTATATATGACAAGTCTTTCCCATCTGCTTTTATAGATTCTCTATCAGGCGTTAATACAATTTTATAAGGTTTTCCAGCTGTATATATTTCTTTTTCTGATATTCCTTTCCCTTCATTATCAAAAGCAACAACTTTTAACGTTCCAGGTTCATATTTTACATCCATCCACATTAATCTATATCTATTTTGAGGAGTTATATGATCCTTTTTTTGAATCCCCATACTTCTTCCATTCACAAACAGTTCAGCACTTTCATAATTTGTGTATACAAAAACGGGTGTAATTTCTCCTTCTCTTCCTTCCCAATTCCAATGTGGTAATATGTGTAACGTTTCATCATTTTTATTCCACCTACTTCTGTACAAATAAAAACGATCCTTTGGAAGTCCTGCCAAATCTGATATTCCAAAATAAGAACTTCTTGAAGGCCAACTTTCATCATATGGTGTTGGCTCACCTAAATAATCAAAACCTGTCCACACAAACTCACCAATAACCCAAGGTTTATCATCTTGCAAAACAAAATCTTCATCGGGTACATTAGACCAACTACAAGCTTCCAAATCATACGAAGAACTCTGAAAATCATCATATTGCTTCATTTTTTCTTGAACAACAGGAAATTTATAAATTCCTCTTGAACTTACTGTTGATGCTGTTTCCGAGCCTAAAATAAATCCTTGAGGAAATTTATTATAAGCTTCTTCATATAAATGAACACGATAATTTAAACCAGGAACATCTAACAAAGCTCCAAAACCTGATTCCATTGTAGCTTTTACTTGATCCATCCCAACCGTTACTGGTCTCGTTGGGTCTTCTCTATGAAAAATATCTTGCAGCCATTTTGCGCGTTTCACACCTTCTACTCCCCATTGATCTGGAACTTCATTTCCTGAGCTCCACATAACTATTGAAGGATGATTTCTAGTAGCATGAACCAAATTCACAACATCTCTTTCTGCATATTCTTCAAAAAAACGATGATAACCATTCTCCACTTTTGGTTTTGCCCACTCATCAAAACTTTCAGCTAAAAACAGAAACCCCATTTCATCACATAATTCTAATTGCTCAAAAGAGGGCATATTATGTGAGCTTCTAATAGCATTGCATCCCATATCTTTTAAAATAGTTAATTGACGACGCAAAGCAGCTTTATTTACAGCAGCTCCCAATGGACCTAAATCATGATGTAAACAAACCCCTTTAAACTTCATTACTTCACCATTCAAACTAAATCCTTTATTAGCTTCATATTTAATATCTCGAATACCAAAACGAGTTGTAATCTCATCTTTCAATTCATTTTCAATATACAATTGAGATACAGCAGTATACAAATAAGGATTTTCTGGACTCCATAGTTGTGGATTGAGAACCTTTAAGTTTTGCTCAAACTCATTTCCAAATTGAGTTGCAGCTTCTTCTGAACAAATTTTTTGTCCGTTGGCATCAAAAATTGAAATAACTAAACGGCTATTATCTCCTGAAGTTTTAGTTTTAACATTTACTTTGGCACTAGTAGTACTAATAAATGGGGTTGTAATAAAAGTTCCCCACTGATTTATACTTTCTTTATTTTTTATTATAATACTCACTTTGCGATACAAACCTGCTCCGGGATACCAACGTGATGCAAATTCTTTATTTGAAAGCTGAACAGACAAAATATTTTCACCTTCTTTAATATATTCTGAAACATCAAAATAAAAATAACTATAACCATATGCCCATTCTCCTATCTTTTTTCCATTCAAAAACACTTGTGGTTCGCACATTGCTCCTTCAAAAAGAAGTATTACTTTCTTCCCAATTTCATTTTTTTGAATTTCAAATTTATTTCTATACCATGCAGACCCAATATGCGGCAAAGCTCCAGTTCTTCCAGTCTTTTCTGAAGCAATTTCTTCTCCATTTTGAACTATAGCAACATTCTGTTTATCAACTTCTTTATCAAAAGGCCCATAAATTGCCCAATCATGAGGAACATAAATTGATTCCCATTTAGAATCATCAAAATCTACTTCAAAAGCATTTTTAAAAAACCCCTTTTGAAATTTCCAATTAGAATCTAATTCTTTAACAACTCTAACTTGAGAAAAAGATATTTGAGTACATATAATAAAAATAAAAAAATATTTGCTAAGGTTTTTCATTAAATGAATTATTAAAAAATTATAGTTAGTTGTTATTTTTAGCTTCATTATAAAATTGCATTCCTAAAGTTGCTTTATTATTATGGTCAAATAAGGTTGCATTATCCCAATGAGATCCCTTTCCCCAAAGTGTACTACAATTAGTGGAAACCCAAGCTGGTTCCCAATAAATTAAACCTTTACCTCCAGAATTTTCAATTATTTCTTTTAATTTATTCAAATATCCTAGCTGACCTTGTTGTGAAGCTGGATAACCCATGACTAAAGCATTAGAATCAAGAATATTATTAGCACTATCAACATTGTTTAAAGTAAATGGATATGCTGTTTCAACAATCATTAATTTTTTACTATAAGTGTTTATTAAAGTTTTTAAAGGAGTTTCTAAATTCTCTAACTTAAAGCTTGACCAAATAGGATAATAGGACAAACCAATCCAATCAAAATCTATAATGTCATTTGCAGTAGCATCTTTAAACCACCATAAAGCATTTTCAGGCTGAGCGATATGAAGCATTACTTCAATTTTTTTATTTTGTTCAATTGAAATATCTCTAACAGCTTTAATTCCTTTATTTATTAAATACGAATTTCTATTCCAATCTATAGGCCAAACTAAATCATCACCTTGTAAAATCATTGGATTAATTTCATTACCAACCTGAACAATTTCGGGTAAAAGGTTTTCTTTTGCCAAATTATTTAGTGTTTCAAACGTATAATTGTATAATAATTCTCCTAACTGCTCTTTGTTATTGATATGAATTTCCCAAGCAGCTGGAATTTTTTGTTTTGAAGGATCTGTCCAAGTATCGGAATAGTGGAAATCAAGTAATACACTTATTCCTTCAGCTTTTGCCCTTTTAATAGCTTTTTTTACATCTTCATAATTTGAATAACTTGTCCAAGTTGGATTATGCCATAATCGTAAACGAATCAAATTTGCTCCAGCTTCTTTAAAAATTTTATATACATTTTTAATTTCATTATTTCCATTCTTATATACAGCTCCACAATCTTGCATTTCATTTACATAAGACAAATCTGCACCATAATAAAAATTAGTAGCAATCTCGGATGGCTTAATTGCATCATTTTGAGAAGAACAACTTAAGAAGTTGAACAATATAATTACTAAAATAAATCTATTCATAAAAATGTATTCTTATATTAATAATTTCATAAAATAAGCTTGATTCCAAAGCTAAACCTAATTTTTGTTTATTTAAAAAATATAACTAAATTATTATGTTTTAAAAATGAAAATGAATTTAGGCACCAATTTTGCTAACTTTACGTATAAAATTAAGTTACATGAAAAAAGTTGCTCTTTCCCTTTTAGTCATTTTATTTTCCTCAGTTACTAATTCTCAAAATAATTTTGAAAATCTTTGGGAAAATGTGCAAAAATTTGAATTAGAAAACCTTTCTAAATCTGCACTTACTGAAGTTGAAATAATATATTCTAAGGCAAAAAAGGAAAATAATGCTTCTCAAATAATTAAATCGTTACTATACAAATCAAAATTTGCGTTAACCTTTGAAGAGGATGCTCAGCTTTATATAATAAAAAATTTAAAGCAAGAAATTTCAGAAAGTTCATTTCCAACAAAAAACATTTTAGAAAGTATTTTAGCCGATGTATATTGGCAATATTTTCAACAAAACAGGTGGAAATTTTACAACAGAACTTCAACCGAAGAAAAAATAGACACCACAGATTTTAGGACTTGGGATTTAAAAACCATTTTTAGTGAAGTTCAAAATCATTATAACAAT
>Ga0208304_10000366_pt1 | contig 24702 bp, 29 predicted proteins | sample ColrivemetaGS713_FD_187603 | JGI IMG/M metagenome (GOLD analysis project Ga0208304, IMG submission 187603) | Estuarine microbial communities from the Columbia River estuary - Flood tide ETM metaG S.713 (SPAdes) (version 2) | ecosystem: Environmental > Aquatic > Marine > Intertidal zone >... | reverse complement strand
AATCGTAGATATTGTAGTTACCGTAGTTATATTAGAACTTGTACCTAAGCCATTTACTGAACGTAATGCGTATTGGTCTAATGTTGCAGGAACCGTTCCACTATTTCTAACGAAAGCAAAGAATGTACCCTCCTTCTCCTCAAACCAATCCTCATCAATAAATCCTGTGGTCTGTTGGTCGCTAATCAATGCAACATCCCAACGGTCATCTCCTCCAAGCTCGATAGTCTTGAACAGCTTATTATCTAAGGGAGAGTCATTGAATACTGATATTACTTGCGAGGTATACTGAACGCCATAGTAATTATTTCGAGTCTCGTTTGTATTATGCCTGTATAGGTTGCCTCCCTTCCAAGTATAAAAGTAATTGTTCATACCCATCATAAAGTCAGGGTAGTACGAATAGAATGACGGGAATCCCGTAACCCCTCTATCGTAAGTTAGTGTATAATTATTTCCTGCTATTACTTCACTCATATCTTATTTTCTTTATGGACAGGTAATTACCGTGTCAATTATTCCATCTACAACTTGAATGCTATATTCAACGGCTGCGTCTACAGTCTTATAGAAACCATCTGCCGGAGCAAATTGTCCGCTTGCATCTGTGAACACATAGTCGTGTAACGCAGGTACTCCTGCTGTTCCCGTTACAGGAACATTATAAAGCGTTACGGGATAGGTAGTCTCAGCACAGGCTGCTACATCTGATACCTGTCTTGAAGATGCTGCGAAAGATGTCAATTGTGTTGGACACGCTGTGGTGATACCGAACCCTGTGCCTGCACAAGCTGCTGCAATTTCAATCCTTATAATAGAAGGCGATGCTGTAGGTTTTGGTATAACCATAACACAAAGCCCCGGTGCAGTAGCTGTTAACTGTACATCTACTGAGTTTACTGTTATGCCCTGAGTGTTACCTGTAGCCACAAAAGAAGTACCATCGTACTCATACTCGTCTAAAGTATAAGAACTACCACTAAGACCACAATCATCTCCTGCATTTCCAATAAATGTAAAAGGGTCATTGACACCTGTTGACTGTAGTTTGCCATAAGCAGGAGCACTTAGCTTATTGTAAGTAACTCCATTGTATACGGCTCTTATACCATCCGGTACACTTGCAGGATTAAAGCTAATCACTATAGCCCCTGTATCTGTAGATGTTCCACCTGTGTCTATATCTAAAATATAGTACCCTGTTACACCTGATGATACTGATACGGTAGGACCTCCACACTCTGTTACACAAGAAGGGCAAGTCTGATTTGGTAATAGGTAACAAGTACCTCCACTAACCACTTGCTCTCTTGATATACTACCATCAGAGTAGAAACCTGCTGTTGCACAAGTTGTTAGCCCTGCGTCTGTATAAACCGCAGTAGAGTTGCTTAGTGTTGTTCCGTCTATATATACGTTTACTGTTGCCATTTTTTAATTCTAATTATTTTCTTTTTAACATCCACAACAAGAAGATTCCAAGTCTGCACCAAAACACAAGTTGACATTGTTAGGTTTTCTATAGTCATATATAAGATATAAAAAATCTCCATTACTTCCATTAGGTACAGTAAAAGTACCCGTATATGTATTGGGTGCTCCACCTGTATCTGTAGTCATTGACGTAGCCGCAGCTAAAAGGGTTGCAATAGATGCCTGTGTATTTGGATAGTTTGTACTACTCCTTAAAAACTTAAAGTCATTTGTAGCTGTATCAAATGTCGCACTATCTCCACTCAGCTTATTGAATGTAAGGGTCATACTCGCACCATTCGGTGGTATTGCCCCAACACCTTGTGGTCCTGTTGTAACATCATAGTATGACACCACAGGGTTACCTACGTCTGTTCCAAACTTTACTTGGTTTGATGTTAGGGGTGATGTATATGTACCATCCACAAACCTGTGTTGGTTATGAACTTGTAGTCCCTCTTCATTCGGACTCGTCACACACACCTCAACGATACTAATAGTCTCAGATAAAGGACATCCTACCGTAAAATTAATATTCATTGGAACCCTTGATAATATCTGTATTGTTACCTCAGTTACATTTATCGTATCCTTTTGGAATATGAGTGTACCTGTACCACTACTCGACCCTAATATCTGCGTTACATTTCCATTATAGGTAATGATTACATCGTAGTCAAGAACATCTCCTTGGTTAATTATTGAAGCACCCCAACCCATAATAGTCTCTCCAATCGCTGCACCTAATTCAAAGCATCTGTTATAGGGAGTCTCAGGTGTTATTGTTACCGTTTGAGATATATTGCAGTCCACACATTCAATCTGTGCAGGTAAGTCTTGTTGGTTAGCTGTGATGACATACTCATTCATATATGGGTCAAAGCCACCAAGTTTCTGTTTATCCATTGATACAAGGAACAAGTCTCTAAACCACGTTCTCATACCATTCTGAGAGATAATCTCTAATGAATCACTCGGACCACTTGCCCCTGTAAGTTTCAATACAGCTCCTCTCTTTGCGTCTGTGAAGTATTTATCAGGTCCCCATTGAGCAAAGCTCTCAGGGTTATTACTGATACCAAACTCCTCAATCCTTGCTATCTGAGTACCTAACACTTGAGGTACTGAGGTAAGGGTACTTCCGCCTGCTGCATCAGAAAGTAGATTCTTACCTGCTAACACATATGATATCTTATCCTCTTGTAGAGTCAGCACATCTGTCTCTCTACCGAATAGTATTTCTACAGGACCAAAAGACTCCTCGAGTGGCTTGAAGTTAAGTAGCCCTCTATTAAACTCATTTAGTCTGTTTACATTTGACTCGTCTGAGTATACACCACTATAGGTAATATCAGCAAAGCGATTAACCTGCTCAACCTCATTTGCCTGTGTTGATGTAACCCTGTTGCCAAGTGCAAAAGTTTTACCAATGGCACTATCTCTAATCTTATAGCTCTCTACACCATTTCCAAATGTAAAGCAGTTAAAGAAGTTTGTTTCGCATATTGCAGGAGTGGATGAGCTAAGGACTTGGTCTTGAACATTACCCAAATGTGTTCCTGCTGCTAATGGCGTATTGAATATTGTAACAGGAAGAGTAGGCGGTGTAGTCGGAGATGCCGTTGCACTACTACATATACCATTTACAAAGAGTGCCGTTCCGGGCTGCAATACTATTTGCTGACTTCTTCCATCTAAATCAAGATAGTTAAATGCAATAGGTGTAGGCTCTGCTACTGCAACACCTAACGTTATACGACACTTATTTGTACCTTCAACAATTCCAAATGACTGAGAAGACTCATACCAAATATCAGGAGATGCATCAAGTGGTTCGCTTTCAAATACTACCGTCTCATCTGCCCTATATACAGTAACAGTAGTCGTAAGGTCAGAGACTTTCTCCCAACCCCTTCCGCCACATCCAAAAGTTCCTGTAGTTGTTAAGTATAAAATATTATCATCGGTTGTTCTAAAAAACTGCCAAAAGTTTGTAGTTAACTTAGGCTTCATAGCATTATATACATCTAAACGTTTAGGAACCTCTGTAGGAGTTCCCGGAGTAGGGTTTATAAATACATTTGTCTGTCCTGAATTTAGAACCCCATCATTTAATGTGAGAGCAATATTATCTCCCACAAACCAATCGTACATATTATCATAGTTCGCAGATGCTGTGTACACCTTATCTAATTGATATTCTCTTCTTGGACAACCACCTTTACCTATTCTAAGATTTTGATAGTGTAGTACAATGGTACTTCCTATGGGTATATCGAAATCAGAATAAGTTATTGGCGGAGTTGTTCCATCAGCTAAACTTAGATTAACAAGAACCTTCGGTGCTGTATCTGCAAATTCACCCTGACTCCTATCTGTACGTGGACCTATAATAGAATCGTCTGAACTCTCTACTGAAAAATCAGTAGAGTCTATCTTCATATACACACCACTTGGTATAGGTAAATCAATGTCAGGGTTATCTTTACTTGGAACTTCAATAAATCCTTCTTCCTTTGCCTCTTTTTCTAATACCGTGGGATATATACAACTACTTGCCGGACCTCTTTGGTCTCTCTTTAGTATCAACCTTTGTCCATCGGTTATCTTAGCAGCGTTCTCTCCTTCAAGTAAGAAGTATGTGTCTTTTGACCCCGGCTCTGTAAAGTATAAGTTTGAGTATATAGTCTCGTATGTCTCTCTATCAGGCTTTATTGCAAACTTATATTTCTTTGCCCAAAATGGTGCAAGCTGCGTAGTTGGTATAGTTACGTCAATACTATTAGCTGTACCGCAAGTGGAGCAAGGAAAGTGCTCCGTATTATTCTCGCTAACTAATGCAGTAGTGGACCTATTGAACTCATCCATATAGACTATACCTATCTCGTATCCTCTATTGCTATGCAAGCTCTTCTGATTTCCTGTTGACAAGTATTCTATAGTTGGGTTAACAACAGATAAGTATTCCGTATATACATTAGCAGCAGTAATATTATCTTGGTATTGTATAGCAGGGAACTGAAAGGTAATTATACCTGACCCTGCTGAAGCCGTAGTTATAATTGCTTGTTCAATAGCACTTATACCACTCTGATATTTTTCATATGCACCATTAAGAATGTCAGCAAATATAGTGTTATATAAATCTGTTAATGTAGTCCCATCTTCTGCTGTAGCCATTGGCTGAATATTACCACCGGGCAAAGATATTCCTATCGCCTCTTGCCACTCATCACTTAGCCATAAGTCGTACACACTTACATAGTCTCTTGTTAGAGGAAATGAAAACTCAAGAATATTATCATTGCCATTTGTCTCTGTAGGAACAGGTGGCGGAGTACCTGACCAACTATCGTGGCTAAAATTAAAGGAAAATGTAAGAGTTGCTCCTGCTTTTAGTTCTACACTTAAAGGAAATTCAAATGAAACCAAAGTATCATCAGGTGTAACTGTTCCATTAATGGTGTAGGTTCCTGCTGATAATGTACCTTCAATATCGTCAGTAATCAATAAATCAGAGTTCTGAGAAGTAGTGTAATCAAACATTACATCGTTGCCGTCATTATCTATTAAGTCAAATCCTTCAGTATAGTTACCGTACATAAGTCGGTTGCCCATAACTGTCTGAGCCTTACTTAGTAATGGTACGCTATCGTATAGTCTGAGTATCTCTGACTCAGGGAGTATTGTAAATATCTTACTATTTGTGAATGTAAAGCTCTCTTCTGCATTGTCTGTAAGACCTGCTTTCGCCTTGTCAATCTTCTCTATTATCTTTATAGTAGGGCTATCTGCTTCCTTAAATAATATGTCAATACCTTTTACCAAAGGTCCACCTGTATTGTAGGTTACCTCTGCTTGGTTAAACTCATTAACCATACCCTCATTTAGCATACTATCTCTTTCAAATGAAAAATCTCTTGGCACAAATGCAGGGTCTGTCCATTGAGATGTAGCTGAATACTCATCATCAGCATACTTGTATCTATAAGCAAAGCATATAAACCTCTCCTCTAAGAAGGTTTCGTTGGGAGATGTGGTAACAAGAGCTACTTCAGGTGCTGCTGATGGTGGTCTCTTTATTACCAATATGTCATCATAAGCAAACCCATCTACACCGAGTGCATCAGGCTGAGAGTAACCTCTCTTAACATTTATTTCCCTTGGCTGATTAAGGTTATCTGTAAAGAATAATAAGTCCTCAACTTTATTTACGCCTGTTATTAGGTACTCAGGATTAAAGTTTAGTGTGGTATTGACACCACCACCATCATTGATACTTATTAGATGGTATACAACTACCGTAGTGTTCACATTATAGGACACTACCATATCAAGTTTACCTTCAGTTTGTTGACCAAAGGGAAAGGTTGAGTCGTGTATAAACCAATACATAGTCTCATTGGCTCCATCATCAAATGCTCCTATACACCTTGCGTTAGCAGATAGCGGAGTACCATCGTACTGTAAAGTTGTTAGCTGAGTATTCCCTTTAGAGTTCTCAAGTACACCTATCTCAGAGCCTTCTGTTGAACCCATACGAATGTTTAATGCATCAATGTACTCCCCGTTTGGAACGAGTCGCTCATCGACTGATTTGTTCATCCTACCTGCTATAAAGTTTCTTTGAATATTCGCCATATTATTTTAACCACTTATCTCTTCCTCTTAGATTCATTAATAATCTTCCCGGATGTATATTGCTAATTCTTATTTTTGCGTTTCTAAGTAATGCCGTCTTTCTCTTCTGTGCTCTCCTTACGACATACTCTTGAACACCTACCTTGCTATTTAATATAGCATACTCAATGTAAGCGTAGATGAAGTCTTCAAATAACTTATTAACAGTTACCTTGCTGTCGTCTCCATTCTCCATACCATCAGACACATACTCAAGCACAATAAGCTCTCCCTCAATACCTGAGCTAAAGTTTATTACACCACCCTTGGCATCTATCTTAAATGTAGGGTTTGCATTTGCAGTCTCTGTATTCAATCCGTATCGAGCACCTATCCCATAGTCAAAGTACCAAGCCCCATCAATATTCCAACCTGCTCTCCCATAATACTCAGAGTTTTGGTTTAGGTATATAGACTGCTTAGTCCCATCTAATCTATCTTGGTCTAAGTTTGAGTTCTGAGGGCTTAATGCGTTACCGTCTATATCGAATAGTATCCTATCGTTATTGTCTTGTAGGTATGCACTTGACCAATTGGTCTGAATGTTTTCAGTCAATGGCATCAATAGACCATCACGGTACATTGACACTCTAATCCAATTTACATAGTCCGATGGTAGCACATACCTAAGCTGTGCCCCAACATTTAGTTCTAATATCTTGCTCTCTTTAAATGCGTCATAGTTTAATTCTTGTATCGCCCTCTTTGCGTGGAACAATACCTTGTAGCGAGGCTCGTTGTTTACCAATGAGTGGTTCCCTGCGTACATTAACATAAAATTATTTACTATATCCTCTAAAGAAACATATTGGTATGAACCCCAATTTTCATCTTCAGGGCTTGCCCCTCCATTTTCGTAGTATTGATATTGTGATATATATGCCATATGTTATTTTTCTGATGCTGTATTCTCGTTGTCCTCAGCCTGTGCAAACTGTACTGCCTGAATCTCTCTAATCGACATACCTGCGTATTGTAGAATCTTGTTAACCAAGTTAACCTCATCGTCCAATGGTAGCTCAAAGTCTTGATAGTCAGCACTTCCTGAATCAAATACAGGCTCTCCACTTGCTAATGTTATGAATGTCCACTTAGGTGCAAATGGGAATCTAATGTACTGAGAAATCAACTGCCCTATATTACTTATCGTATTTGGATAAGAATCCAAGAAGTCACCCTCCTGTGCGTATGCAGGGAATGTTAGGTTTGGTGCAGTAAGGATAGAATTACTTAGCATAGTAATCTTGCTATTGCTTACCTTCTCTGCTTCCTTTATGTCTGATGCCCTATATATATTATAAGTCTTACCAATTACATCCCATACATTTACGCCTGACGTAGCTCCTACTGTTAACTGAGTAGGGCTGTTCACAGATGCCACTATAGTATTGTATGTAACGTTATTTGTTACCGTTGACACGATGTCTCCTACTGATACACCACTTGCTATAAAGTCTGCTAAATTGTCGTCTACAAGCGTAAATGTTGCATTAACTGTATCTGTAGTACCACTTGCCAATTGATTAGTATAGATTAATACCTTGTTAATAAGATAGTAGCTATTGTTAGTTGTTGTTGGAGATGGTAAGAAATACTGACTACCTGCGTTCTGTAGCAATGGTAGCGTTACTGAGAAAGAGTCTATCACCTCCTCTATACCTTTCGTAATATCTGCGTAACCCGTTCCTGATTGACGGGCATTTTCTTTCATTAATTGGTAGTTGTACTGATAGAAATAATTCTCAAAGATATCTAACTGAGCTTGCTTTGCAAACAAGTTGAAATCAGATGGGGTTATGTACCCGTAATTATTTTTGTTCAATACAGACATTACCGTCTGTCGGACCGAGTTAATCATCTGCTCTTATTTTATTACAAAGATAGGCAAAAAAAAAGACCCCACATTTTTGCGGAGTCTTTGTATATTGGTAGAGTAACTTGTTAGTCTAATAGTGATTCAAGGTGTTTTAATATATCTATACCATCATCGCTCTTCATATAAGAGACAACTAAATCTATACCTTCTTCTCCAAAAGGTACATTTAATAACTTTGTTTTATTGGAAGATAAATTAAACCATACCTCTTTGTTACTTTTTCTAAATGTTAATAGCCCTTGGTCAAAGAATCTTTGAACCGTTCCTACTAACTGTAGCTCAGGGTCTGTTATAACATCTAAGAAGTCACTTGGATTGTTCTTAGCAAATACTAATATGTCTCGCTTCATCTCTGCGGTGGATGTCTTTGATGTATCCATACCAAAGAGTACACGACATACATTCTCAAGCTGTTCTAAGCTAAGTGACTTAGCCTCTATCAATGCGTCTGCTTGAACTAATAGGTAGTCTACCTCTTCTGTGGCATCCTTAGCCTTGTTTACCTCGATAAACTTCACTCCGTTTAAGGGATGGTAGTGTAAGAACTGTTGCAATACTTGGTTTTCTTTTCCAACGTGAAGTAGCCCATCTTCAAATACTACGGGTTCGAGAATGGCATTTCCATCCTGCTCATCCACAAATGGGGTCTTTTGGTTTCGTGCATATCGAAGCTCTCGGTTAATACCTGTATCTTCGTCAAAATGCATTAATGGGAATCTTCTACTGTTTTGTGTCGGTAGCATAAAAGATAAAGGTGCTACATCTCTTGTAAGCCTGTAAGACTTAGCTTCAAATACTTTGTTTTTATTTTTCATTTAATTCTAATTTAATTCTTAAAAAAAAGGGAGAGGCTACATATGTAGCCCCATCCCATTATTAATTTACTTCTTAGTCTTTGAATAAGAAGAAGTTGTTTGCACCTAACGTACATACAGCTCTCTCAGATAAGAAGTGTACTTCCATAGCATCTAAGCTTGAAGTTTGTGCTCCACCTGCTGAACCTGTAATCCACGTTTTGTAGCGTCTGTCTTCAGTTTCAGAAGCTCTGTATCGAACGTGCAAGAATGGACGCTTTGCGTTTTTACCCATTACTTGGTCGTATACTGAAGTAGAACCGGCAGGAACTAATAGTCCATCGACTCCGTCACTTGCTAATCCACCACGCATAGTTGGGTCGTTTAGGTATTTCCAATCAGACTTGTAGAAGTCATATCCTCTACGGAATCCTGTGAAACCTAAGTTCAATGCCATATCTTTCTCATTGTCAAATAGACCATAAGATACACCACCGGCAGCGTTGCTTGATTGTTGAGCTAACATATCGTCAATGTCAAAAGAGTAATCTCTGTTAACAAATACTACGTTCTCTTCAATCGCACCTTGCTTGTCAAGTCTTGAGATAATACTATCCCACTGAAGAAGAGTAGTTGGGTGTCCACCACCATATACGTTTCCTCGGTTGTTAACAGCGTAGAATATACCTTCAGAACCTTTAAATCCTAAAGCTGCTGCACCACCTGCTACAGCACCTGCTGCCGGAACTGCTTCAATCATTGCAGTCTCTAAGTAGTCATCAAAACGTAAACGAGTTTCGTGCTCAGACTTTAAGTACCATAGGTATCCGTTTGCTCCATTTTCAGTAGTTACTTCAACCCATCCAATTTGTGCCATATCAGACCCTGATACTGCGTATTTATCTTTGATGATGATTGGGTTGTTCTCGAAGATGAAGTCGTCAGATTCTAATGAACCATCCATTCCTTCAGTTCCTTTTTTGAACTCAGAACCATAGATAAATACAGTAAGAGTATCTGTAGCCGCATAACTCTGTCCTAATGCTTCGTAGTAAGCTACTGCAAATGTACCTGCTGCTGTGTTAACTGATGTTACGATACCTTTGTTAGAACCTGCTAAACCTGCGTTGTCAGAAATCAAAACTGTCTGTCCAACTCGTACTGCAATACCACCTGCTGTTAAGCCAATAGTACCTCGGTTGGGTACAAGTGGGTCACTTACTGTGATAGTTGCGTTGCTAACTCCGGCTGCTGAACCTGAAGCACAATCAACGTACTTAGTGTGTAATCTTCCTTGCTCTGCCCATTTGATAAGGTCTGAGTTAGAAGGCATTTCAGCTCCAACCATTCTAAGGAATGAGGATACTGTTCTGTTTCCATAACGCTCGAATTCTTTCTCGTAGGTATCAGGAAGATACTGATTCAAGAAGTCGAAGTTAGTGATGTAATTTGTACTCAACGGTACTTGTTGAGCACTCGGTTGTAAATCAAAACCGGGGGTCGGTAATACTGCCATAATTTTTTTTTCTTTTTTTTTTAAATGTTAAACTTTTTTATTAATTATCTTTTCCTAATCTTTAAACCACGACCTGAGTCATTGTTCAAAGATTTAATTTGCATACCTGATTTCGCTTGTGTTACTTCAGGAGCAGAGCGAGTTGTCATATTGACATTTTTCATTTTCCTCATCTGCTCATCTGCCGAAGCACTCTTGCCTTGTTCGTAAAAGAACTTAGCAAACTTGTCAGGATGCATCGCCATTGCTAAAGACTTGTGGTATCCCTCCGCATCACTTATGATTCCATCTTCATCCAAAAACTTTTTAATAAAGTTTGAGGGGTCTGATTGACTCTTTCTAAGTTCAGCAGCATCTCCCGGTGAAAAAGAAATAGATTTGTCTTCGCCTAATTTGAACTCAAAACCTTTGAACTCGTTGAATACGTCATCTGTCTTTTTCGAGAACACCTCTCTCTTGCGAGAGTTTTGCTCATCTATCGTCTTAGCGTCAGCTATATATTGTCTATATTCCTCCAACTCTTTCGCTTCGCTATCAGGAAGACCATCCCTTCTCGACTCGAGAGGAACTTTGTATTTTTCCTGTTGCTCTGCAAAGTAGTCTTTGGCTTTAGCAATTGTCTTCTTTTTTGCTAACTTGGTTTTCTTAATGTAGCTATCGTCATCAATGTCCTCATCATAGGAATAATCCTCCATAAGAATGTCAATGTCTTCTGCATCCAACCCTTTCTCGGTTGCACTAAGATAATCTCGTAGCAGTTGCTCAGGCTCTGTGTCATCATAATTCTTTTGCAATTGCATAAAATCATTAATGCCACGACCTGTATCTTTTTTGTATTGTAAATACTTGGATACATCTTCAGGGAGAGGGTCGCTCTCCTCTCTCGCTTGATTGAACTCATCAAGTGAATTGATTTCTCTTCCGTATTTATTACCAATAAATTTAAGAACGTCTTCCTCAGTTAGCGTAGCCTCCTGAGATTGTGTTTCTACTTCTTTAGTCGGCTCCTCTACTTGAGGAGTTTCTTCAACTTGAAGGTTTACCTTTGGTGTCTCTTGAACCTCAACATCAGGTGCTCCCTCTTGGTTTAATTTTTCCTCGTGCTTCTCAAGTAATTCTCTTTCTATTTCTTGAGTTGACTTCTCTTCTCCGACTTCTACCGCTTTAACTTTAAATTCCATTATGTGTTTGATTTAATTGTTTGCAAATTTAGGCAAAATATATTATAGTTTTTTTTGCTCATTATCTTGGGTTAAACTCCGCAAAGTCAAAACCATCTAAGCTATCCTCGTTTGATTCAAAATTCAATGGAGGTAGATTATTCTTTCTTTGGTTAATTAACTTGCTTTGCTCTGTATTCTGTTGGCTAATCCTATCTGCCTTAGCACCCTCTCTTGAAGACTCTCTATCAGCCAAGGACTGTGCATTCATCTGTGCTAATTGAATATTAAGTTCAAACTCTTTATCCATCAACTGAGATTTCAACATAGCCTCGTTCTTCATCTTCTCAATCTCGAATGCTACGTCAGCCTGTCTGTACTGCATCTTAGCCTGAGTCTCTGCCTGTATCTTCATCTGAGCTGCCTGTGCTGCTAACTGCTGAGACTGAGCCTGCTGTTGAGCTTGCATCTGCTGCTGCTGCATAGCCATCTTCTCCTCTCTCTCTTGCTTAGATATTCTCTTAACCTTTAGCAATTGATTGGCGAGTTTAAGATTTCGTATCTCTCTAATGTCAATAGCGTCCTCAAGGTTTATATCTCCCTTAGACAAAGCCATCTGAACATTCTGCTCAAGCATTGCCTTCTGCTCTTCATCAGGAGACATCTCGATGAATATTCCAAAGTCATATATATATAAGTCCTTTATATCACTTAGTATAGACACATTGTACTTGCCAATCTGATTTATAAACTCATCCTTAAAATCAGAGTATTGAAGGATATCAGCTACTCTGTATGTTATAGCCTCAGATAGACTCCTACATATATATAGGCTACCTTGTAGTATATGCCTTGTAGCTACGTTAGAGTTTAATGCTGCTAACTTCTGCAATCCTACTAATGCATTAGGGTCAGGAGAACTTCCGTCTCTTGCCTCATTAAGTCCCGTTACATTTCTTATTTGGTTTAGGTAGTGATTGTAGTTAGTTAAAAGCATCTGAGTCTTGGATGCACCCGAATTAGAGTTTAGCTCCTGAATAGGAACCCTTGCATTATTAAACTCTCCATCTCCTGTATAGCTCCTTCCGATTACACTACCCGTTTGGAAGTATAGTCGCAAAGCGTCTTCAGGATTGTATGCTGCTCCCGTACCTAAGTCTACTTCACTTAGACCATCTGCATCAATAAATACACCATCAGGTACAACCCGTGATATAACCTGCTGTAGTTTTAGGTGAGTAATCTGAATCAAGTCAGCGAATGGTATCATCCTTCTAACTAAAGACTCAATAACTCCCTTGTACATTCTTGGTGCAACACATACATAGTTAGGTATAGCGTGTTGAGTGGCAGACTGTGGTCGTACCATATTCTCCATCATATCCCACTTGAGTATAATGTTAGTACCCATAACCATAACACCCTCATACCATACATCAATAGTCTTAGAAACCTTTTCAAATTTCCCTTCCTCTTGCATATCTTCAGGTGGGTTAAAGCTATCGTCTTTCTCGACCATAGATACATTACCATTATCCTTTACCTTTCTTTTGTATACTACCTTCTTAGTGGTCTTATAGTTAAAGTAAAGTAGAGTTGCAGTATCCTTATAGAACATATCATTCTGTTGGAATTGAGCAACATCATAGTAGTCATACCAACTTTGAGAGTATTTAGATATTGTCTCTAAGTCTTCATTGGTTAGACTTGTGTCAATCTTAACAAGCTCAGTAATAGGTACAGTCTTAATCTCTCCCCAATAAAAACAATCTTTAAAGTGAGGGTCTTCAGTATAGCTGTATACAATATTAGCAGGGTCTACATAGTTTAGTTTTACTCCTCCACCGGGAAGGAACTCGTGCTTGGCACATCCTATACCTAATACGGTAAGGTCATAGTCAAGCTGCTTTCTTATGTCGTTATACTTATTACTTTCAAATATTGTGCTTATAGCCTCTTCCTCTGCAATCTCTATTGCAGGCTTGTAGTTAAGCTGCATATATAAAGCCAACTCCTCATCAGTATTAGGAAGCTCATCAGGATTCATCGTGAAAGGATTAACCCCTGTCTTCTCTTGTACAATCTCAAGAATAGGCTTTGCAACCATCTGCCCTTCTATCATCTGCTGATACTTGCTTCGCTTAGACATAGACATAGCATCTTGTGCATATGCCTTTGGCTCGAACATACGGTCTTGCATACCGTTAACAACTATGTCAACAAACTTTGGAAGTATAGGTACAGGTGTCCAATCTAAGTTTAGATAACTTAAATCTCCATCAACAGCAAGCTCATTTTTATATTTACCTACTGACTGCTCACCTCTTGCATATAATTTTAATCTTTGGAAATCTCTCCATTGACTGTAAAACCTACAAGAGTTCCCATCCTTTCTAAACCACTCATACTGAATAGCCTGACCAATCTGCAACCCGAACTCGACAGTTTTTTTCTCTGCATCCGACACAAATTGATTTGGGAAACTTGTAGATGATATATTAATTTGTACCTCTTTCATCTAATTATTTCGCTTGTATTGCCTCTATTACTATACCTTGCAAAGTTAATCTTTATTTTTGATACTTTTTTCTCAGTAAAATATAGATGCCTCTGCGTTGCCATTATAGCTAAACCTGAGCTAATAGACGCATCAAATTTAGTTCTGTTCGATATGTCAAACTTTGCCCAATCCTCTAAGGTTCTTACGAATACACAATCGCCCATCTCGTCCTCAGACTTGAAGCCAATGTGCTCTTCTATGTAGGACTCTATAGCAGAGGCGTGAGCCTGTTTAACGTCTTCACTTGAGTTAGGTATACCCCCAAGCTCTCTTTCTGTCTTAGAGAGCTTGTTAGCAGGCTTGTCGGGTCTGTTCATACTGAACCCCCTATACCCTCTATTCTTAAAATGATATAATAGTCTCGGCTTGTTATTCTCACACAGGATTGGCATACCATAAAATACGCAAGCCATTAGCACATCCTCAAAGAATATCTCTGCCGTATCAGGTCTTGCTATATACTCTAAGAAGAACTGATTGCTTGGTGCATCTTCCATACTAAACTTAGTCTTTCCGTGTAGTGCCCCATTAGAGCCACCTCCACCAACTACTCCTGATATGTCATAGCTATCACATCCGAACGCACCCATATGCTCATTGCCCGGATACTTTACTCCATTCTTTTCTACTACCCTGTTCTGTAAGTTCTTACTTGGTGTCCACGATACATAGAACCGTCCCCTCTTGTCAGGGTTGAATACTACCTCTGTATCCTTTATACCATTCTTCCAAGAGAAAGACCCACGAGTTACGTGGTGCTCCATAATCAATGAGTCGTTATACTCAACCTGCTGATATATCTTGGTTAGATTAAATATAGACTGCTTGCTCTCATCTCTAAATGCGTGTGACTCTGTCCTTGGGAACTGTCTGTAAAACTCATTCAATGCATCAGGGTCGCTTTTTAAAGAGTCAACCTCTCCCTTCCAATAGTCGATAGCACCCTGAGTTATCTCCTCGCCATCAATCCCAAGTACAGGCTCTTCAGGTGTCCTGAATACAGGCATACCATACCTGTCTATAAACCCCTCCATATTCCACTCCATTGGAATAAACAAGGAGTATAGTCCACTCTTAGTCTGACCATTAGAGTTACGGTTTGTAACATCAGAGTCTCTATATAATTTCTTAAACTGCTCTCCACCTTTCTTTAATGCATTAGATGTAGAACCCATCATACACTTACCAATAACCTTGCTACCTAATCGTAGACAGGTCTTAGTAACCCTCCAATTATTTAATATATTGTTTGGCTTCAACCACTTACCACTCTCATCGTGGACTAACAGCAATAGCTTCTCCCCATCATAGGAGTTATCATCTGTGTTCTTCCAATCTATAGTGGTATCCAATCCGTACAACTCATCAGTAGATGTGTCGTACATATTCTTTTTTGTAATCTTTGATGCAGGAATCCTAAATGCTAACTCAGTCTTAGGCTTATCCATACCATCCATAATAGGCTTAAAGAAGAAAGGTAGCCTGCTATTTATTGGCACGACCTTATCCGTAAACATCTTCTTTGCATCGCCCCCTGTCTTGGATAGCATACCAACCCTCGCATCCTTTGCGAGTGTCCCTGTATTCACACACTCAGATGAACTCATAAATGAGAAACCTGAACGTCTTATCTTTAGATAGTCTTGACCAAAGCTACGTTTGTCTGCCCTGCAAGCCTCCCAATGTAAGAACAATAGTCTGTTAGCCTCTCTGAAGTCAGGGTATCCTACATCAATAGAAGCCCATTGCAAGTACATATAGTGAGAGCCTGTGATATATGTAGGGATACCGTTTGACATAAACCACATCCCATCTTCTCTTCTCTCAAACTCTTTCTCAATATAGTCCACCCATCTATCCTTAAACTCAGATGGCTTCTCATTCCATTGGAATATAGACTGTATCTTATTTAATTCCTTTGGTATATCTGCCCTCTCCCAATACTGCTCAGATTTTTTCTTATGTCTCTTAAAGCATTCCTTCGGTTTAGCAGGTAGCCCTATTCTTAGACTCTGTATCTCGATGACATCTCCTAACGTTCCGTCCTTAGATATTATAACTAAGTCATACTTACTGTCATATCCATACGTCCAAGTCTTAGCCTTGTTCTTATTCACAAGGACTGTCTTTGGTATATAGTCTTCTATAACCCTATGTAAGTTTCTATTTAGACCGTCTTTCTGCAAATCCCTGTTTTGTATCTGTCTTCTTAGGACCGTTCTTCAAAGACTCTAACGCCTCCTTCTCAGCTTCAATCCTATTCAATATCTCAAACGCATCGAATATAGCTAACTTCTTTGTAGCTGCTGCGTTCTTTAATCTGTCAGCAGAGATATCATCCTCCGGGTCGTGTTTTATAATAGCCTCCTTGGAAACCTTTATTAGCTGCTCTACTGCTTTATACCCTGCTTCTATTATTTTTAATTTTATATCCTTTGAATCCATCCTAACTTCATAGCTTCATTGTTATCTGATGGTCATACATCCTGTATAGCTTCTCGCCATCAATGTCGAACTCATACTCGCTCTCAGGCTTGAAGGATATCCTATCTCCATTATTAACACCCTTGCTAATCAAGTAGTCGTTGGATATCTTTACTAATCCTACAAGTGGCTCCTCCGAAAATGGTTTATATATATAGGACTCTGTTGTAGGTACAGGCTTTACAAAACAATACCTATCATAAGAGTACCAAGTCCCATCTTTTTTATATGCGTAGAACTGCTCTAATTCTACAAAGAATAGGTCATCTTGGAAATAGCTCTTGCCACTCTTACGCCTCCCTTTCATATCGTTATAGAACTTGAATACGTTGTGGTGTACAAGTAGTGTATCTCCCTTGGAGATTTTTCCATCATACCCAACAGGAGTCTCAACTACCTCAGCAAACCTATTAGAGAACTTGTGGTCCTCTTCTGATGTGCTTACAATAAACTCTATGCCACCAATATCTTTGGTGTTGTTGTATCTCTTGTTGTTTAATGGTTTTACAATAAATGAATGGGGTGACCTCATTTAAAATTCTATGTTATACTCTATGGACACAGGCATAGTTGAAGTAAACTCTTTCCAAAGTATTACCGCCTCACTATCATCCTCAATCCATATTTTAATTGAATTACTATTATTGTCGTAAATTATTAGATGGATGGTATATGCACCCCTACCCACAGCCTGCCCTACTATGTAGTGCATAGCCCCGGATTTATAATCGGGTCCTATAGATATCTTCCTAATAATACCTGACATTATTTTACTTTTAATATATTTATCTTAAAGTTGGGAGTGATAGTGAAAAGACCATCTGTATCAGTAGAAGATACTAAAGACCCTTCATTAAAAAATCCACTATCTCTTGACATTCTAAAGTTTAGAATCTGACCTGCAGTCACAACAATAGGAACAGTCCTCTCATATGGAATCTTGTCTCCTGCATCCTTAATACCTACACTCTGACTTGCTCCCTCTTGAACTCCATCAATAAAAGTACCAAAGTGAACTAATGCAGAAGCTCCTCCATTTGACCTTCCAAAACACCCTTGTGCTATTAGCAAGTATGTACCTGCTTGGTTAAATGTAATGTTACCTGATGCATCCAACATAACAGGGTCAGATGCTGTGCCCTGTGCCCCACCGATAACTATCTGATACAATGAGTTTGTTGTAGATGGTCCTTGAGATACTGCAACGTCTTCAGCAGATAAAACATTTGTAAGTGTAACCCCACCTAACCCTAATATATCTTGTATAGTGAAGTTCTTTGTTGCGTTGTTATTATCTACGTCAGTACCTATAACCTTATCGGTTAATGATGGTGCTGTTGCTTGTGCGTAATTTGCTATGTATCCCATTTGCTTATTTGTCTTTTTTCTTTTCTATATGTCCTGTCTGAACATTAATTCTTATAGAGTCTCCGCCACCATACTTATCAGCCATCTCTGCCTCTATCTTGGTGTACTCCTCTTTTATCTTATCAATCTCGTTGATGATTGACCTCTTTGCTAACTCAGCATCAGCCAATTGCATCTTTGATTGATTAAATGCATTGAGCATACCTTGTACCCTCTCTAATTCTTTCTTACTTAATTTTGCCATTTGATTTTATTTATACTACAAAGATAGCATATTTATATGAAATGTGTTTTTTATACAGGCGTAGGCTTAGGAATAAATTCCTGAAGAGTAAAGTACAGGCTTACATCTGCAAACATATCTTCAAGTATATCCTCTATAGCATCAAATTCAATAATGCTTATATAAACATCTCCTATAATATCCTGCACCGGATTTAATATTAAATCTCCTGTGTATTCAGTTTCGATTTCTACCCAAGTTTTTAAGTTGAGGTCGTTATGTATTCTATATGCTTCCATTTTTTTTTACCAAGTTTTCTTTCCTAATTCATTCATAAAGTCATCTACAATAGTACTCCAAACAGGGACCATTGTTGGATTAAGACCTGAGAAGTAATGCCCAAACATCATTGTATTTGAAGCCTGTGCAAATGTATTACCATTAACATTTACACCTCCAAAGGGTAGCACTAATTGGCTGAAAGCACTTGGACGAAGGTACTGACTATTTGTAGATTCCAATACCCCGTTGTGATAGTTCTCTCCTTCTGATGGTAATGCAAATAAATTAATCCAAGTATGCCCTTGATTATCATCATTACCGCCACCGCCTACTGCATTATCTAAACACCAACTACGCCCATAAGATGATACACCTGTTCCCATTCTTCTCCACAAGTTCCCTTCAAATCCACTGTTTGTAGCATAATTTCCAAAGTCCCACCTCGAAGTGCTATCTCTCAAGACATTACCTACACAGGCACTTGAAGAGTCTAACCCTGCAAAATTATCTGCAATTATATTGGAGTTTATATATCCATTTACCCCATTGGTAGTAACCCCGTCATAGTTCGCTGTACACCCACCAACGTATGTTTGTTGCAGTGAAGTGCTTGATGGGTCCATAAGATTATACTTCTTAGTACCTAATGTGTCTCCGAGCATTGGAGATATCTGTAATCCTTGAGCCTGATTAAATATCTCAGCGTCCCCAAAGTTTGCATACGCAGGGTCTTCTCCTTTTATTCTTTTGCAAAAATTATCAATAGACTCTGCCTCTACGTTAGTTAGAGTATACCCCTCAACAGAACTAAGCTCATTTGCATATGCGAGAGCAAGTTGGTCTGTTATTACATATCCTCCGCCTCCGGGATATCTGTTACTTGTTGTTATGGATATTGAGTTTATCATATATTATTTCTTTGTGGCGTATGACTTCATCATCTTCTCGCCTGTCCTACCAATTACATATCCACCAATACCGAGCTGCAATAAATTCCAAAACTCATTCTCAAGTGGTGGAATAGGTAGCTCCAATACAGGTGCTAAAAATTTTACATAGATAACTATAAACCCAAACGCTAACATAAGTATTGGTCTCCAACTTCTCTGTAGCCAATTACCCTTAGCCTCTGTTACAATTATCTCAGTCTGCAACTGCTGTAACTCAATCTGCTTCTTTACAAGAATCTCCTTGATTACATTCTGTGCCTTTATCTTCTCTTCCTTAGAGGTGAATAGCTTATCCAATCCACCAAGTAAGTCTGTTACTACACTACCTCCAAACCAATCAAATATCTTCTTCATTAATTATATTCCTCCGTTGCATCAAAACTTGGACACGCTTTAGGTGAAAAATCTCTGTGACCGTGAACCTTAGATTCAGGATGCTGAATTTTTAACACCGTTAGCAACGTCTCCAAACTTTCTTTCTGCTCATCAGTCCTCGTGTCTTTAGGAGTCTTTGCATCCTGCTCGACACCACCGATGTAACATATACCTAAACTATTCCCATTATGACCCCTACAATGAGCACCGGGAATATTATCCTCCCTGCCCTTTGCTATCGTTCCGTCAAGACCTATGATATAGTGGTAGCCAATATCAGACCATCCTTTAGCCTTATGCCACCCTCTTATCTCATCAGCACTAATGTCCTGACCCTCTCTTGTTGCGGAACAATGGATTATAATCTTCCTAATTATCATTCTTCTTTCTCTTACTCGTAATCCACCACTTGTAGATAGTATACCCTATAGATACTAAAAGCAATAGTATCTTTAATGATGTCTCAAGTGTTGATAGGGATATCATAAATGTACCCCCATTAAGTAAAAATAGCTTCATATCTGATACCCACCCATTCATAATTATTTTACTTTAACCTTTAACTTCAAATCACTATTAGTAGTAGTAGAAATATACTTTCTCTTATTCCCACTATGATGAGTAATCACAGAGATATGACCTCCAAATATTACAACGCTTTGGTTTACCATAAAGCTACAATGCTGTCTGCTGTTGTGCTTGTAGAAAGAACATTAGTAACCTGTACGGGAAAGAACCCTACGGGAACTCCTATAAATAGTACAGTCTGACCTGCTGCTGTAATAACGTTCAAGTCTCCCGACACTCCTACATATAGAACACATCCGTTACCTGCCTTTAAAAAGTCAAGCTGTTGGGTGTATAGAACATAAGGCTCTCCTAATGCCGTAAAGATATCAGCGTTCAACGTTAACTGACTCGTAGAGTCAACTGCTGTTACCGTTGCAGATTCACCTGCACTTGTGTTTAACACAATGTCTCCAACCTTTACGTCTGCGAAGGGTGCTGCACTATCTACTAACTTGTTAGCTATTACAGATGTTACTACCCCTGTAATAGTCTGTGCTGCCGGATTAGGTATATTAGCGTTATTGCTTTTATATATCGTTATCGCTGCACTTGCTTGTAATTTTTCGTATGCCATTTTTACTTTTTATTTTTTATAAGGGAATACCTTATTTAGTTTTTTCTTTCTTGCCTCACAGCCACAGCTTTTACCTGTAGCCTTTGATACCTTCTCTACCATTGTCTTTACTCCGGTAGCCTTGGTGAACTTTTCAATCGTGTCTCCTAATCCTTTTGATTTCATTTTATTTACAGGTACAATTTTTATTTGGACATTTCTCTACACTAAACATTAGCTTAGATACGAGCTTATTCCATTTGCATTGAAACTTACACCACAATGCTTGAATCCACAAACCTAACTTTACAAAGAATCTCCCCATTAAAAGTTATGCTTCTTGATTACTACGTTGTTGTTATGGTAGCATCCCTGTGCAGATGACTTATTTCCTGAGTAAGCCTTCTTACCCATAGACTTTTCCATTCCTTTAGATTCATCTCTGCGAGACTTCATAGATTGAGACTTCTTTCCGTTTTTTGCTCCCATTGACTCATCGAGTCTTGCATTATATCCTTGCTTCATAATATTGCAAAGATACTAATATTTTCCTTTACGATTTTTTGGAGAGCTTTTTGTAGAACCTCCCGGTCCTGCCCATAGCTTTTTACAAGACCAATACCTTGCCGTTAGCTTGCTCTTAGCCGTGCTACACTTGTGTCTTGCCTTGAATGACTTACGAGCCTTAGGAGAATAGTTATGACCATAGCCCTTAGCACCAAAGTGAATTAACTTCTCCTTGCCACCTTCACAGGCTTTTACCATTTTCTTCTTCCCTGCCCTGTCGCTTCTCTTTACGACATTGCATTTCATCTTGCTCTTGTCAGCCATTACTTCTTATTAGCTATCTTAGCGTATCGACTATTTTTAATGTACTCTTCAGATGGTAGTCCTAACATTTCAGGTTTCCCTTTAGTCTTCTTGTTTGCTGCTGTGAAATATGGCTTTAATACTTTTTTCATTTTCGTTTTTTTCTTATTGGTGATACTTTCTTTCCTCCTGCACCCTGCTTGCCTATACTCTTCTTCTGAGCCTGCTTCTTCTTTAACAAACTCTTAGACATCTCAGACTTGGTTACGGGTGTCTTTGAAGACACTCTCTTTGATGGTCTGCAATACTCGCTCTTGCCACCTGTCCCACAGGGCTTGCCTGTACGGGTGTCAACCCACTTCTCAGCAGTCCACCTCTTTAGGTTAGAGCCTGCTTTGGTCTTTCGCACCTTGCCCTTAGCCTTACGACACTTAGCCGTAGCCTGAGCTGCACGAGCCGACCACTTGCCGTAGCTCTTCATTACCTTCTTATAGCAAGCGTCCTTTGGCATTATCGTGTTCTTCTTCTAACTGACCTTCCCTTGTCTTTTCTCGGTAATATCATTTTATTACCAAGAGTTTTAAGTTTCGGAAGACCTTTTCCTGTGCCTGACACTCGTCTTCTTTTTGGTCCACCTTTGGGGGTCCAAGTTGGTTTCTTTCTTTGGAATATATCATCCTTAAAGTCAGGAATTGATATGCTACTAAGTTGCTTCTTCCAATCAGTCTGCTTATATGAGTTAGATGTTTTCTTTGAAGATTTGGTCATATTGCGTATCTTTACACCACAAAGTTACGAATTTTTTTTTTATGAAAGATTACCTTAAATATTGGAGACCCGTTAGATACTTTGTGCAATCTAAGTACAATCTCTCCGCACCCGACTTGGAGTTCTTGCTCTTCCTTAGAAGTGAAAAGTATTTCGATAAGAATAAGTTTGATGAGTTCAATGAGCTTATCTCGTGGGATAAGAATAGGTTCGAGAGCCTAAGAGAAAGAGGTTGGATAGAAAAGTTTAGAAATGCCAAGAAGGGAAAGAGGGCTGTATACAAGCTCTCATACAAAGCCAATCGTATGCTTACCTCCGTCTACAAAAAACTTGAGGGCGAAGAGATTCCCGAATCAGAAGGGTCAAATCCCCTCTTTAGAAATAATGTCCCCTATATGGATAAGGTCTATCGGAACTTTATCAAGCGTATGAATAAGTTTACAAGACAACAACGATATCACGTAGACTGATTACAGTATACTGCTTCTCGTCTATTATCATCGTATACCCTGCCCTTGAGTCATAGTACACAAGGTCATCTGCTAATACATTCGATACGTCTGTACCTACCGCATTAACCTGAGCCTTCTTATAGCGAAGCTCCTTTGCGTCATTACTTGAGAGGAGTAAGCCTGAGTCAGTCTTAATCTCCTCCTTGATTTCCGTTACTAAAATATATGGTCCTATTGGTTTCATATCTAATCTATTTCTATTCCCTTCTCCGGGTCATATAAGTCTAAGTGGGTTGTCGTCCTGTTGTATATCAGCACCGTGTCCACATCACACTCGTCATTATGGCAGGATGCGTTTGATACTATACCACCCTCAGCCTCTTCGCCCCAATAATCCTCAGAGTCGTGGTCTCCTCCCCATATCATCTCTTTTTTACAGATTGGGCAAATCATTTGTCTTCGTATGTTCTCGCCATCGTGATGATAGCATTGGTTGATAGGATAGTTACTGCAACCGACACCGCATTCTGCAATGCACACTTCGTAACCTTTACAGGGTCGATAACACCCAACTCGTACATATCTCCATACTCCTCAGTCTTTACGTCCTGTCCGTAGTTAAACTCATCACTCATACGTGAGCCACCTACAGTCAGTCCTGCATTCTCATATATCTGCAACATTGGAGCCATCAAAGCCTTTGATAGTATCTTACCCGATACCGTGCTCGTGTCAATACCCTCAGCCATCTTGTACAAGGCAACGCCTCCTCCGGGTAGTATACCCTCCTCAAGTGCCGAACGTACCGCACATACCGCATCGTCAACCCTATCGTATAACTCTTTCTGCTCAAGGTCAGTATTCCCACCTACATAGATGACACCTACGCCACCCATCAATGAGGCTATCCTTGACATTATAAACTCTTTGTCTGCCTTCTTGGTTGAATTGTCAGCAGCAATCCTTAACTCCTCTGCTCTACTCTTAATCTCATCCTCTAACGCATTGTCATCTTTTATCACAACCGTTGAGTCTGTGCCTACCACAACCCTTGATGCGTGTCCCAAGTCAGCAAACGTCATATGGCTTAGGTCATCACCCGTCTTCTCACTAAAGTACGTTGCACCAACACTTATCGCTATGTCCTGCATAAGCTCGTGCTGCTTGTATCCAAAGTTTGGTGGCTGTATCGCACACAACTGTAAGTTACTCTTCATAACATTCGCAGCTAATGTGTTCGTCACATTTCCCGATGTCGGGGCTATTATCAATAGTCGCTTGTTCTCTTGAATGATTGGTTTCAATACCGTCTCAATCTGAAGTATGTTCTCAATCGTTGCATCTGATACCAAGATGAATACGTCCTCAAGTACACACTCGTCCTTCTTTTGGTCGTTCACAAACAATGGGCTTGCATACCCTCGGTCAATCTTGATACCACTCGTTGCCTCATAGTATGTCTCAGAGGTCTGTGACTTGTCAACCGCAACAACACCGTGCTTGCCTAATTTCTTGTACACCTCAGCGATGATGGAGCCAATCTCCTTGTCATTGTTCGCTGATATGGTAGCCACATCCCTTAGGGTCGACTTGTTTACCTTACGGCTCTTCTTCTTTAACTCGCTTACAATCTTCTCAGTCTCACTTACGATATCTCTCAATACCATAGTCTTGTTGTGCTTGCCATCGTTCAAATGCTTGTAGGCTTCTTTTACGAGTGCCTCAGCCAATACTATGGCTGTTGTGGTACCATCACCTGCCTGAGTCGCAGTTCGTTCACTTGCCTCCCTCATAATGCGTACAGCGAG
>Ga0208304_10000343_pt1 | contig 25979 bp, 50 predicted proteins | sample ColrivemetaGS713_FD_187603 | JGI IMG/M metagenome (GOLD analysis project Ga0208304, IMG submission 187603) | Estuarine microbial communities from the Columbia River estuary - Flood tide ETM metaG S.713 (SPAdes) (version 2) | ecosystem: Environmental > Aquatic > Marine > Intertidal zone >... | reverse complement strand
AGCTTTGCTTTATTTTCTATATTGCCACCAAAAATAGTTATGTTTTTATTAAAACTATATTCGCTTTGAAAAGCTGCTTTAACTATTTCGTTGTGTAGAAACGCTATTCTGCTTTCCAGAAATTTTATGTGCTCCGCTTTTCTTCGTTGCTTTTTTAATTTTTGTATTAATGTTCGCATAATTCGTTGATATAATGTGGTCGTACAATTTTTTGCTCATTTTTATTTTTTACTTTATGTTTATCTTGTTCATAATAATTCCAGTATGCAGCTAAGCTACTAGCTTCTTTATATTCGTCAGGCATACATTGAGGAGGCTCGACGAATCCGTTATCAGGCATGCCATCCGGTGGCCACAATAAGACATCACGGCACTTTGCAATACTTAGATGGTGCTTATTGTATCTAGACGTATACTCTTTGCCTAATGCAAGCATGTGATCATACAGCCAATTGTAGTGGTGTATGCTATCGCGTACCCATATGGTACTCGGATGATTAAGGTGCGCTTTTTTGTATGGAACATTATCACCGTTGTTGTATACGTGGTGAGCCGTGCATAGCATTTGCGCTGATTCCAAAATCATTTTGACTTTGTGCTTGTCGTAAAAGAAACTAGCCGCTTTAGCTGGGTCTGGGTGTAAATAAAATATATTCATTAAAATCTTTTGTTGTTAACTCTATTATAATGTTTGTCTAATAACAGGTGAGCGACTTCTTCGCTTATCATATTTTCGTTGTATAGTTTCCATATTAGCTTACTCATATTGTTGTCCGTTTTATATATTCATCTTTGTCTTCCGATTCATACCATTCATCTAAGTGCTTATCAAAATGCATTCTATATTCAAATCCACCATTGAATGTTTCCCCACACCTGCTGCACTTAATGGTTGGTTTACTCATAGTTACGTAGTGTTTTATACAAAGGATGACGATAGCTATTAGCTTTTGTACGCTCAAAATATGTGAACGTAGCACGCTTGCCGATGTAGTCATGTACATTGTCTAGAATGTTACGGCGATCTTGGAAGTTATAGCCTTTGCCGATAGGGCAGCCGAACTCAATGCCGTCGTCGTCGCGCATTAGAAACTTACCGATTAAGCCAGTAAACTTACCTTTACCGGGTACATAGCCTACTATTGTCGCTTCGGTATCGTGAAAGTCTTTAAACTTTTGTAAGTTATAAGAACGTTTACATTCGTAAACACCGTTAAGACGCAAGATCGAGCCTTCGTAGCCTTTAGTTAAGTTTGCATCGTGTAATATATGTGTGTTTAAAGCGCTTTCAACAATATGTGTTGATACATACTTAACACAATAAGAATACAATGGTGCAAGGGATAAAAAGTTCCATCGCTTTTCAAATGTAAGATTAGTATCTACAAAGTCATAGCAATGAAATTGTACGTAAGCTGCTGATTCAACTCTATCGCTAGCTTGTGGCTTAGTCTTACGAACTAATGAGATAATTTTTTCGAAATCATTTTTTAATTCGTGATTGTATAATTCGCCGTCAAGTATAAGTTCAGGGTATTTTTCGAATACTGGTTTTAAGTTTTCAAGTATGTGATCAATGTTTAGCCATGGTTTACCTGTACGCGAGAATGCACCGTCTTTAGAAATTACACAACGTACGCCGTCAAGCTTAGGCTGCATGAATATTTTCTCGGACCAGTCGACAGGTTTTTTGTCTACTTTGTATGCGAGCATTGGTTTTATCATAATTTACTTAATTTATTTTGTATTTTTTGTATTTTATTATTTACTATTGCAGCTTTTTCATACTGCTCGTTTTCTTCATAAGCCGTTAATAACGTCATTAGCCTAGCTAACTCAGCGAGTAACAATTCTTCCTCATTAACAAGTTCAGCATTAGTACCTGCAAACATTTGGTTTACGTCAGTGGTGAACTGCTGATCCCATTCTTTCTGCTTTTCAATTAAGCCGATCATAACGAGGTCAGCAACTCTTACCGCTAACTGTTCAATTTCATCTTCAGTCATTAACCTACTTTATTATATTGCCATTTACCAATTATGTTGGCGTTAATAAATTCACCTTTAGAATTGGCATTAAATAAACCAGCCCAGTAAAATCTAGGTATTCTTTCATAGTCGTACACACCACCACTTTTATAAAATAACGTTAGTCTTTTAGTCACGTTGTTGTACTTTGCACGATGGATGCACTCAGAGTCCACTAGGACTTTTTCAATTATATTGCTCATAGTTTTAATTTATTATATTATCGATTTGTATTCGTATTTAGTTTGTATTCCAGTAATACTCACAGCCATTATCTTTTATAGGCGTGGGCTTAAAGTATGATTGGTATTCAGACGGCTTTGCTGTGAAACGATAGCAAGTATGCTTTGCCTCGCATCCTTCGCCTTCGCACATTGATATATCTGGCATTTCGTGTGTTTTTATAGGCGTTAGCCCGTGTTATTGTCATTAATGATTGCTTTTATAGTCATTGCTTTAATGAAATACTAAACCCACTTTGTGATTTTTACTAAACCACCTTGTAGCCATTAGATCGATACTAGAAGCATCAACATAACCGTTAGATATGAGATCGCTATTACTAGAAAAGATTTTTGTATGTCTATGTTTTCTTTCATTTATTAAATGCTTCTGCTTACCTGAGTCACTAAATATTATATCGTAGTTACTTGGTAATGAGGTCTTTAACATCATATCTACCATATTGGTATAACTGTAAAACCGTACGCTTGGGTTGTGTATAGCAACTTCGATCCACTTTTTTAGATATGCGGGTGAGTAGTAATCTCCGCTATCATGGACTCTGACGTAATCAGGTTTCTTCTTACGTATTTCAGCGTTCATAGCTTCAACAAAGTTGTCAGTCTTTGTTAGTTGATAACGCTTTTCAAACGCCGGTTTTACATTAGACCAGATGTAGGCTCCTTTCTTGGCATAACAGAATTTAACGCATTCGTCAGCCATCGGGCATGTCAACTTACCACTTGCAGATTTATATGCAGGTATACCGAAGTTAAACACACGGAGCCCGAGTTCTTTACTTGTCTTTTTTAATTTACTATTTTGTGTTAGAAGATTCATAGTAGTCAATTATTTTTTCAATATCATTTTCCATATCTACAATTTCTTGCGCTAGCTCGTAAACTTCTTTGAAACCACGTAATTCGTAGGCACTAAATTCATATACGTCACGCTCTTCGATTGCGTACACGCAGTCTTGCATATCTTTTGCCGTGTTTTCGAAGCGGCAATAACTCATATTTGGCATAATTTTAGTATTAATCTAGCAATACCATATAGGCTTCAATATTGTTTTTCTGAAACCAACGTAGTGCTTTGTGAAATTCATTTATTTGTTTATTCGTTACTGTCTTTGGTGCAACTTCCATTACGTATTGGCTACCCATAATAAAATCGTAAATAGATAACTCAATACCGTTTAGTTCGTATGTTTCGCCGCTAAACGGATTTGTTACTATTTCGCCTTTATCGTATATCATACCTTGGAACCATTTAGGCACCGACTGTTTCGTCTTCTGTTTCGTACTCATAACCTTCTTCAATTAGTTCGTTTTCAATTTCTTTTTTCTTATCATTGTAATAGTGATCGTATACTTCTTCAACAACCTCTTGAAAATTATAGTCTTCATCGTCAAGTTGATCGTAGTATATACTAGCGCCATCAATCATAGCGTCAGGCATTTTTTCTAGCCAGTCGTTATCGTAATAGTATATGTCTTCATTAACACTTGGGTTGCGATCATTGTTGGTTGCAATCCATACTTCATAGCCATCAGCAGTTGTTTCGGTATAAAACATCATATCAGGTTGATATGGCCAGTCGCTAGTTATCTTAAAATCAAAGTGATTAGTTATAGTTTTAAGCATATAGTCGTGGTCTAAGTCTTCTCTTTCAAGCACGTTAATTTTACGTAGTCTTTTTTCAATCAATTCGTCAGTTAGTATTTTACTCATAGTCTTTAGATATTAAAATGTTATCGCCGTATTTAAAATCCCAAGCTGAAACTCTAACAATTTCAAGATTAGAAAATGTATATAACGAGCTAACGTCGCTAATTTTTAAGTCACTATAAAATGTAGTGCTTGAAAGCGCTTTGACTATAGAGTCAACACTTGCTTGGTATTTGTCGTTTTGAGGCGAATGCAATGCCTCTTTGATTTCTGGCTTTAGCCTTTCATAAATTGTTAGTCTACTCATAATTGTTATTGTTTATTATATTATCGATTTTTGTTCGTATTCAATTTGTAAATTTTTTAACAGCAGGCATTGCGACTCGGTAACGCTGCACCCTTCTTTTCCAGGCTTGGTACCTACTGTTAATTAGTGGAGGTGGAGAGATTCGAACTCTCTTCCGTAATAGTTCCATATAGGCTTTCTATCACGTCAATACCAGGTCACCCCCGTGTGTGCAGTCATTTCCTAACCGCTTTTCGGTAACCTAAATTAGTTACACTCTAACCGATTCGCAGGTTTGTTATTTATTCGCTGCACATTTGTAACTAGTGAGGAATCGAACCTCATACTCGTCAGTAGTCGTAGTCATTATATGCTCGTGAAAACGTTTACATATTTCAGTACTACACCATACCTAGTCGCCGCTAGCAATTCACTTATGTGTTCATAGTTTTATTCTATAGGAGATTTCGTGAAACGTCTATCCCAAACCTTCAATGAACCTAATTAAGCTACTCGTCTAGCGTCTTCGCCAAGATTTGTGCACTAAAGCACTTAGTTCTTGACTAACTATTTGTATTGTATTGCCGGTTTTATGCTCTATTATTGGTACATAACTGTAATCTTGAACGGTGCTACATGGAACACACGTTTTATACCCATACCCTATCCTAATTGGATGAACTTCATCTCCGCATCTACAATACATAATCTTTTATTTTTTATTTGTTACATATATATTATCGAAAGTTGATCGTATTATATTTGTAAATGTTTTAATACCACTTTCCAGTTAGGAAATTTATCTGTACCGAACTGTATTAACTCACCGTCAAACTCACCTGCACCGTTAGCTGTTCTATCGTCGATCAATATATCGCCACGTAGTAAGTTTTTATGGTTAGACAATATCAACCGCTTATGTGCACAGGGACCTAGGTGTTTGCTTACCCATAATCGTTTATGTGACCATGATCGCGGCATATTCCACGGAGCAGTAGATAAGATATAGACGTCAAGCTCGTCTTTTTGACAAAGCTCTTTAAACGCTTCAATTGCATCTTCTATAGGTTCAGGGTTTTTGAATATATCCTGATGCCACCCACCACATCTTTCGATTTCGGTTTGTAGGTCAACTAACACGCCGTCCATATCTACATATACTACTCTATTCTTCATAATAATCTTTTTTAATTCTCATGTACATTTTCTCGATTGCACGGAACATTACTTCACCGTGTATAGCATTATAATCGTCACCGTCTTGCTCGAAGTCCTCAAGCTGCCAGTCAATACTGTCGTACATTAATTCCATTGAGACGTCCGCAATTCCATCTGCGATCTCGTCAAGTTCTTTCATTCTACCCATATATATAATCTTCCATTGCATTAATGAAGTCTTCACGGTCTATAATTTTTGCATCATAGCAATTTAGGTTATAGATGAAGGCATCGTATACTTCTTTTTTTTCAATCGACACTACTGGCGCAAAGGAATTAACAGCATCGCGATAGATTCTACTTTGAAGCGTGGCAATTTTGTTTTTCTCTTCTTGCATTTCATACCATTTTTTTACTGAATCACTCATTACCATTTAGTTTCTTTAGGCATAGGGCCTACAAATTCATAAAATGCTTTGTGATATTTTGTTATCTTAGCTATCACAAGGTGGCTAAACTTTCTTACTTTTTTCATATTACTTACAATTTTCTTCGTTAAAATCCATTAATCTTCTTACTCGATCGGAATGATTAGGTATTAAATCTCTCACATAGTTATAACCATATTTACTCTTTGGTTTATACCAGTGCTTTCTTTGCCTATTTATTTGGTACATTAATATCTTACCGTTATTGTAGTTGATACCTTTGGTAGATACTCTTACATAACCGCTAGGATAAGTAGCGCCAATTCTTCCATCACTCAATTTAAAATGTAGAGCTCCATCTTTAGTTACTTTAATTAATTTCATAATACTGATTTATCATTAGTTGAAAATGCTTTATGAGCATTGTGTTTAGCGTAGTTAGCTAAGGCTTGACGTGATTGCCACTCACGTTTACGGTACGCTGGATCGGTACACCACTTACGCCAACTTTTCGTTGTTGCATTAGGTTTATACTTATTTTCAAACTCCTCAACTTGCTTGAGTTTCGCTGCTATTTGATCAGCTGGGTAATCTTTAAAGTCTGACATAGGTAAGGCCTTTTAGGTTAAACCATTCTGTTATACCGTCTTGATCTTTGTCTTCGTTGTAAGTGAAGGCAAACGTGTTAGGTAAGTTGCCGATTAAATACGGTTTATATTTTACACCGTCTAGTCTTATTTCTTTTGACTTTAAGAATTTTATTTTCTTCATTGTTATTTATTTTATATTCAATTATATTATCGTTATTAGGTCGTATTACTTTTGTAAATCCCATTTACCATGATAGAAGGTGTGAATGCGATTAGATAAGTTTTGGTCACTCCATAGTTTGGTGTGAGAATACTTTCTACCTTTACTTCCAGCTCCCTTAGCTCTAACTCTAAGACGGAAATATTCTTTCTCCGTTAAACCGCTACATAGATCACCTTGTGTTACTTCTATTCTATGTTTTCTAGCATTCGCTATTCGGGAGGTTTTAACGTACTCACACGCTTCTTTCATTGTCATCATAGTATTCGTTTTAATTGTTCTTTAATTGCTATTATATCTTCATCGCTAACTTCTACTTCTTCGTCACTCTCACGTTCCCATATAACATCATACATAGCGTCGTGAAAATTATTACCTATTATTTCATCTAGGCGATTAGCGATCTCTTTCGTCTCTTCCCAAGTTAGCTTCATAATTATGTATTTATAGTTACTTCAACCCAGCCTTTTTCACTGTGACCGGCGTATACATTTAATCCGTCTTTAGTTAAGATTTCTTCTAATTTATTCGCTGCTCGCCAAAGACTTGGTTCCGGCATTTCATCGTGCTCGTCGTCGTACATTACTTCGCCTCTACACTGGTAGAACACATCATCTACGTCATTCTCTACTAATTCAAAGTCCCAACCGTTTACGGTTATAGTTTCACATAATTCCATAGTTACTCTGTTTTAAAAGTGTTTGGAAATTTTGTTACCATAAACTTCGCTAGACCTAATCCTTCATTAGCACTGTCAGCAATGTGTTTAGCGATACCATCTTGCATTTCGAATAAATCGTCTTGACAATACTGATCACACAGGAAGAATCCGTCTCCCATTAATTCGCATAGTTTATCTATGAACTCCACATTTCTACTCATAATTCTTAATTATTATATTCATTATTTATTAACCACATTAGCTGTGCATACTCTTCATACTCTTGATCAGAGTTAAATTCTTGATATTGTTTCATACTATTATATTATCGTTAGGTGTTCGTATTAAAATTGTATTTTATCTTCAACTTGAGTGATCAAAGAGGCAAATAAGTCTTCCACTGATTCTCCATCTTCTAATGAACATTCGTTAGTTACAAAGTCCAAAACTCGTATAGCAACGTGAGCGAAGCCATTTAGGTCATATAAGTCAACATAGTAGTTGATTGTTTCGTCATTCCAGTAAAACTCTTTCATAGTTATTTAAATTTTGCCGCGACTTCGCGAATTTCTGATTTGTCTTCGCTATCTAACCCGGGAGTTTGGGTAGCGTACATTCTTAATACATAGTGTACAAAGGTACAATCGTTTTCGGTGAGTTCAATATTTCTCATATTATATAGTATTAGTGGTTTGATAAAATTTAATTCTCTCTTCAACTTCTTCTCTAGTTATTTCACCTGACATTTGTTGTAGTATATCGGTGGACATATCTATTTGTTTTCCGTTTTCACAAGTTAATATAAAATTCATAGTTAGTATTTATTTGATTCATATATATTATCGAAATATATTCGTATTTTGTTTGTAAAAAGTATACACTTTGTTTGTGAGTAAAAATAGTAGTACAGGTATTGTACTAAGTCTCTAAGTACCTAAATATTTATTTACCCAAAGAGTGTGACAATAGGGTGTTAATTAAATATAATAAGAAGCTATCGTCGCATACCGATTTGATCTCATTTACCTAATTTTTAACAATGTTATAGGAGGTTGCTATACACCTCAGTGTATTTACCCTGCCCAGTTAAGCCTGCTTCAAAGCCATAGGTTCGGACAGTCACCCGTTGAGGTTGGACTTAGATTACTTTACTTCCTCTAAGTCTATTCTTTCAATTACTGTATTTCTAACAGTTGAAGGCATATCGGTAGATTGAGACCAATAACCTCTTTTGATCCAACAAGGCATGATGTTTAGTTTAGGTAACATTACTTTAAGTACTTCATCATGATTGTAAGTAATCTTTTGATTTTTGTTATTTGTAAAGGTAATGATTTGATTTCTACCCATCCAACTTTTACGGACTACAAAGTTCTTTCTTTCAATTGGTGGAAAGATTTCAGATAGTTCAGACGTAGATAGTTTTGAAATTGATTGTTGTAATTTAGAATTGTTCATAAGATATTTATTTAATTATTATTATTTGTTTGTTACATTTATATTATCGAATACTAGTCGTATAGAGTTTGTAAGTTTTTATTTATATTGTTGTATTAATTTGTTTATATCATTTAGATTTGAAAAGTGGTAATGATAGATAACTTCTTTTGTGTTTGAATTGAATATTGTAAAATCATACATTTTGTGATTAGAGCAATAATAGATTTGAAAGAAAGTTTTGTTTTTAAAGATTGTATTTGGCATTTGATATTTGTTTTTGTTTGTTACACTTATATTATCGTTTATTGATCGTATTAAGTTTGTAGAGTATACTGAGTGCTATACATGCTATACGCGGTATGACGGAGTCTACTCTTCCGATCGTATCACAGGATCAGGCCATGAAGCTGTATGGTTCCGACTTACGAGTAAAGCTCACGCAGTCTAAATGCAATGCAGAACCAGACTGCTAATAGAAATCGTAATAGATGTCCCAGACTTTAGCTTTCTGTTGATCAGTCAGCTTCCAGTAGTTTTCATTGAACAGATTCCATGATATTTTTAAGAGGTCATAAGATTGTGTTGACATAGTTAAAAGGTTTAAAGGTTAATGATTAGTAGCAGATATCGCATGGGATGTTCGGCGCGCCGTTCTGGATCACGTCTACGAACAGCATGACACATGCTACCACTATGAAGGTTGTGATGCCAGCTACGAGTGCTTGACCAGCATACTTTAAGATTACTTGATGGTTGAATTTGTATTTCATATTATTGTTATTATTTGTTACATATATATTATCGTGTACGTATCGTAGTAGGTATGTAAGTACTGTGCATCTGTACTGGTCCTGATGTCTGGTCTGTCGCGCCAGTCAGTCATGATCCTGGTCCTGGTCTGGTCATGATCCTGGTCCTGTGCTGCGGCTCTGGTCCTGGTCCAGCATAAAAGCCTGAATGTTTGCACGGGATCCAGCAGCTGTGTCCTGGTGTAGTAATAATGCTATACGCGTGATCTCGTATCCTCGATCGTAAAACGTGGAAACGTATGGGGGCTGGCTAAAAGAAACGAGTTTGTGAATCAGGGGTGTGCTGTGTATCTGGTAACGTTACATCCAACCTCTATATATCTAACAAAAAATTTTTTACAATATTTTTTTATGACATTAGGTAGTTATATATAATAGTAAGAGGCTAACGTCACTTTTAATAAACCAGAAAACAGCGTAATCATACAAAGTATGGCACAAAATTTATCTCCTACAGCCCGAAGAGCTAAAGCAGCTAGGGACAAGGCATATGCGATGACCCCGGCGAGGAGAAAGAAAAAAGCACATTCACAAAGACAGCGTAGAGCTGACCCGTCTGGAGCAAAAGGCAAGGATTGGGATCACAAGGATAAACGCTGGGAAGCACCTAGTCAAAACCGAGGCAATGATGGTGAAGGAACAAAGAAAGAATCAGGTAAAAACTACAGAATATAGCTAACGCAACAAAAAACTAACCAAATGGCAAGAATAATAACTTACGAAGACGATCCTAATATATCGGACTTAGACAGGCTGATAGGATCAGACGGTAACGATTATAACATAACAAAGAATTTCACTCTTTTGGGTATTGCAGAGTACGTTATTGACGTATTTGTTAATCCAGATGCTACTGATTTCCATATTCCGGTGTTTAATAGCAACGGAACTAGGATAACAGACTCGATAATGCACCAAGATAGCTCGCCTTCTAATGGTGTTCCTGGTACAATCATCACGGTAGATGGTAATTTCAGCGTTGTAGGCAATACAGTGCTTGGTACTACCGTAAATAACACAACTATTGTGCCTTCTACTCTTAGGGTGAGAGGTAAAATGTCGGATAAAAACGATAATCTAGGTGTTGCGAACCAAATATTAATGTCAGATGCGGATGGTTACGTACAATGGGGACCAGAATGCGGGAATGGTTATATATTAGGACAAGGTACTACATATTACTTACCATTATGGACGCCAGATGGTGGAACGTTAGGAGATTCTCTAGTTTATCAGATTGGCGACAACGCTACGCCAGCTACAGAGGTATATTTTAAAGGTGGTTTAGCAAGTGAAGGCTCAAAAGTGGCTAATATTACGGATATCGCACTTGGTAATAAAAATTTCGCCGGTGGCGAGGGCTCTGCAGCATTTAACTTTAGGACATCAGCATTGGGTAATGACTCTTTTGCTTCTGGGCATCGTAGTATCGCGGGTGGACACGGTTCATTAGCTGCTGGTTACGACGCGGGCGCTGGAAACTACGGTTTTGGTTTCTGGACAGCTGATGCTACAGGTACAACTCTTGAGTTAGAGCTTGTAAGTGGTTCAATTAATGCAGGAGACTTTATTGTAGCGAATGTAGAAGCAGATACTTCTATAAAACACGAAATACTTACAGCAACACCAGGGCTTGGAGCACAAGACTATACGATAACAATAGCTCAATCAATAACTGTTAATGCGGACGCATCAGTAGCTATAGAGGAAGCTATCCCAGACAGAGGCAATGAGTTAGGAGCTATCGCTTTAGGGTTCGGTGCGGTGTCTAAAGGAACAGGTAGTGTTGCTATTGGAAGAAAAGCAAATGCCGATGCGGTTAACCAAATTGCTATTGGTAGTGCTTCTAGTACAGTTAAGCTAGACGGCACCACTCAAGACGACACACAAGACAAAGTGTTGGTAATAGATGCGAATACAAGCATCGTAAAATACAGAAGCGCGCTTACGATCTCGCCTGAATTAGGGTGGGACACGGTTGATTATATTGGTGGCAACACAAACTGGATTGTAGACAAGTATAATGGATACATGGAAATTCCCTTTGGTGTTATACCTCCAGCAAAAAGAGAAATACGGCCTTCTAACTTAACAACAGGAGAAGAAGGTTATTTTGTGTTTGTAGCAAACTCTGCGGACATTCCAGCAGACTTCTTAGATTTTACATCGGTAAATAGTGGTAATATAAATAAAGTAAGAACCACATGGTCTGGGAGCGGAACAAGAACATACATACCCAACAATCAAAATGCGGGTAAGTGGGTTACAGGTACAGTTGTTAAGTTTCACTACATTGTCAGAGAAGAAGGTAGCAGCACTACTATATTCTGGGACGCTTGTTGTGAAATTCAAGCTTTAAACGATTGTCCAGTTATATTAAACCCGAATGTTTCGCAAACAATAAATGAAGATCAAACGTTTTCAGGGGGATTGCCTGCGACTGACGGGGACGGCCCATTAGCTTTAGTTTGGAGTATAGTGAGTCAGCCAGATAACGGATCCGTTTCTTTAAACACTGCTACAGGTGACTATACTTATACGCCTAACGCTAATTATTTTGGTGGCGATACTTTCACGTGGCAAGTGTTTGATGGAGGGTGTTATTCAGCGATTGGAAGCGTAAGCTTTACAATAAATGAAGTTGTAGAATTCCCTGCATTTAAAATATCTAATGGATTAGGTAATAACTGTGGCGCAGATGATGCTGCTCCTTTATTTCAAGGAATAGCAGGCGATCCATATACTTGGCTAGGTCATTATTGCGATCCAGATCATGCGGCTGCTGATGTAACCATCACTACCTTCCATGATGTAGGAGGTTCTTGGGTTGCAAATTTACCGGCTAATTGGACTTTTACCAAAGACGACGTAAGCGGCGTAGCAGTAGATTATAGGTTTACATTAAAGTCTTCAAATGTTGCTTCCGGCTTAACGAGGATCAAGTTAGAAATAGAAGATGCCGGCGGAAATGTTGGTACTCCTTATATATTAGAAGTCGGAGCTGCTTTTGATACTTTAACAAAAACAGAAATATTATTAGATTATTCTGGGTCCGCAACTAATACGACCGGAGGTGACTGGATATATCCCGGTGTTACATACGATAATATATGGGACGGTAAGAAATTTGAAAACTTAAGCACAGATACTTATAATGGTCACACAATCTCAGCGACAGCTATAGCTATTAGTGTATTGCCTAGCGGTGGAACCTTAACAGCGCTATATCCTTCAGCTACTTATACAATAAGAAAAATAACTGCTGGGTCTACTAATCCTTTAGAGTTCTATTATACTTTAGAATTAGATAACGGTCCATTAACTACTACAACTAATAATATAGACCCTGGCCTAACTATAGAGTTTGATGCGGCTACTCTAAATACAGCTTTTTCAAAGACAGGAACTGGTAGTCTTATATGGACACTAGAGGTGGAAGATATATTAAGGGCTCCTCTTGCAACTGGCAATATTACTGGTGTATCGCCAACTATAACACCATCAAATCACGATTGCAACGATGGTGGTTTTGCGCTAATAGCTTGGGGTTACGACACTGCCCTCGTATATCACTCTTTTTTATTAAGAAGATACGACGTTGCGAACGCCGGCGGCTTGCCTTATCTACATCAAGGAACACGTGCAAATCAATTCTTTTCTTCTAGGTCATGGTCTCCGCCGTTCGCGTACATATCAACGCCGGCACCAGTTACTGGCCAATGTACCACCCCTACCTCCACCTGGTGGGATAGAAGCGCTAATCTAGGATGGCACATTGCGCCTAGCAATATAGATGAAACTAACGCTGGGGCAATATGGGACAAAGCAAACAATCTCGCTAATTTACCTGGTCAATCAGGTTCAGGGCAAAATAATTATTCCTATATTCCTGCAGGTCAACTCGCTAATTATGACATAACAGACAACTCAACAGCTGGTATATACAGAATGGACACCGCTACGGCTGCAACCATAGCATCTACCATAACAAGCGGTAAAATAAACTTTATGGTTGTTGGTCTTGGTTTTGAAAGCCCAGCGGGTAATGCCTGTGGAGACGCAGCTGGTTTAATATATCAAGCGCATGTACACGGAGATGCGTGCCAAATGAGAATATTTACAGAAAATGCAGCAGGAACAAACCAAATAGAAGTTAAAAGTGGAGTGAACAGTTTCAGAGCTGGGGATGGTCAATACGTCGAACTAGATGTATATGCAACTCCTGGTTCAAACGCAACAGTAGGCACATTTTAATATATGGCAAGAATAAGCACCTATGCACTAGATGCAAAGCCTGAGATTAGTGATAAGGTTATAGGTACAGACAACGGAATCGGGGAAGCTCAGAAAACGAAAAATTATTCCTTGCGGGAAATAATGGCTCTGTTTAATGAGCGTAACCTAGTTGCTGTAGCTGATCAAGTTATATTCAAATTTCAAGAAGACATAATAGAAGGGCGAGAAATTGGTACTATTAGCTTTGAGGCTGGTGGTGGTGATGGAACGCCTATGTCTAATGTTTCGGATATAATAGTTAGCTATAAGAACAGCGGGAATATACTCATTTCAGATTATATAAAAACATTTTTAAATAGAGATATTATCTTAGCTGAGATGGGTAACATAAACAACTTTGTTACATGCAAGCTTGTTGGCATTGAGGAGGACTTTGAAACTGGATTTTTTAAGTTTTCTTTTTTCGTACGAGAAAGCAATGGTAATATAAATGCTGAAAAACATTATATAATAAGTGAATACGCAAAAGGTGGGGATAAGTTCTTTGAACACCCTCAGTCAAATGCAAGCGCATTTTGGGAAATAAAACACGATTTAGACAAAAAACCTTCGGTTACGGTTTCGGCTCCTTTTTCAGATGAAGAGGTAGTCGGCAAAGTAACATATATAGATAATAATAACTTAACAATAACTTTTAACGCCGCATTTTCCGGCAAAGCTTACTTAAACTAACAACCATGGCAGATATTAAATACCTAGTTGGATTAGATGTAGATGGAAACATTAATCTTAACACAAACGAATTACAATTCGCTTCTATACACCCATTAGCGAATAACCCATCAGCACCAGCGCCTTCAATTGGTCAAACCTATTGGAATACCGCTAACGACGAACTAAGGGTATATAACGGATCCGTTTGGATTTCCGTAGGGGCAGACACGAACTACAGTCAATGGCAAATCACTGACGGAAGTCAAACAGATGATGTAACAACTGATCAGGTTGTTAAGTTTGCTGCTAACTCAACCCCTGGAACAGCTGGAACCGCGTTAACAGGAAGCGGGTCAACTGCTGATCCATATTTGGTTACCTTCACATTCCCGAATGATGACACTACGTATTCAGCTGACGTTGGACTAACGTTGACAGGTACTGCGTTCTCAGTAAATGTAGCAGATAGCCAAGCAACACAAGCACCTCAAAGTATAACTACTACTACAAACAGACTGTATCAAGTTGAGACTGATGATACTGATCACCTTGTGGTTAACGTACCGTGGTCAGATAATAACGACGACACAACTTACGACCTATCGGTTGGAGCAGGTGGCGCCAACAGCGCGACAGTAGTGCTAACAGATTCTAACGCGGGTGCCGACAGTGTAATCATATCTGGAACTACAAACGCTATTGACATTGCAGAAAATACAGGGACTAGCACAATAACAATAGATTTAAGTGGTACTATTGATGGGTCTAGAACATTTAGTGACGATGTAACCATCGGAGGCGCGGCTTCTATTGAGGGAACTCTTGATATGAACGACCAACTCATCACGGATGTAGCTGATCCAACTAATGCACAAGACGCTGCTACTAAAGCTTATGTTGATGGTCTAGTTTCAGGCGGCTTAACATTCAAAGGTACTTTTAGAGCTGATACAGGAGCTATACTTTCAGGAAGCAATTCAGGTTCTTTCTTATATAATTGCCCAGGAGGTGCTGGAACTAGAGTTGCAGTTGCTACTGGTGATTACTACTTGGTTGCTACAGCTGGAGGTTCTTTTTACTGTTCTGGAAGCACCTTAGATATTGGAGATTCAATTATAGCTGTAGATGCTGCGGCTGCTGACTCTTCAAACGCAGCTGATTGGTCAATTGTACAGTCTGATGAAGGAGTTGTATCTATATCGGCATCCACAACAGGTGATCTACTTGGAATTAATTTAAGTGCAGCTACTGGATCAGTAGAGGTTGGTCTTGACATCCAAAGCTTAACTTACACAAGTATTGCAGGCTTAGACACAGCTAGTGTAATGATTCCTGTATATGATGGAGATGTAGCGAGCGCAAACAGACATATAGAGTTATCCGAGGTTTTGAGAGCAGGTAGATTCAATACACTTATAGGTAACGGATCGGCTACTACTATAACATTACAAAACTCAGGTGCAACAGGAGCAAATAAAAATCATGGCCTTGGAACTTCTTCCATTGCTTTTATGGTGCAGCTAATTGACGCTTCTACGGGAAAAACAGTTATAGCTGACGTGGATAGAGGCTCTGGCGGTGTGGTTGACATAACGTTTAACACTGCTCCAGCGACTAACTCGATAAGAGTATTGATTAACGATATGAACGCATAAGTTAAAATATAATAAAATTTAATACATGGCTCATAAGCTTTTAACAGACATAGAGGTACAAGGGGAAGGTCTATTTAATGGAGACCTAACCCTTGGAACCGCTTCCACTTTTTCAAAACTAGTCTTCGATACGTCTGGCTTTGATACAGGTGAGATTGAAGTAGGCTCGTTTCAAGCGATGAATATCGACGCTCAAGATGGCGTTTTTGAGCTAATGAGCAACACTTCTAGCCAAAATCATGCTATTGCAGGGACAATGGGTGGCTATGTTACCTTAAACTTTAACGGTGATAAAAAGCTACAAACAGGAAATACTGGTATAAGTATTACTGGGCGGCTAGATGTTAGCGGTGATGCTAGAGTTGTAGGTGCTTTTAGGGATACAGGCAACTCACCAGGTACAAGTGGTCAAGTGTTGTCATCTACGGTTACAGGTACATCTTGGATTACGCCATCTTCTGGTAATGTTTCAGGCACTGGTACTACTAATAACATGACTAAGTGGAGTAACACTACGGGAGGTCTTGCTGACGCGCTGATGACTGATAACGGGTCAACTGTTACTTTATCTACTAACGGGAGCGCTAATACCTTCGATCTATTTCATACCTCAGGGAGCGGAGTAGCTTTAAATATAGAAAAAGGTGGCAATGACGAGGGTTTAATTGTAAATAAAACTAGCGGATCAGGGAACGCTGTATCTATAACTGGTGATAGTTACTTTAACGGCAACGTCGGGATCGGAGAAGAAAACCCTGATACTCTTTTGCATTTATCAGGCAATTCACCAACAATAAAATTAGAAGACGATGTAGCCAGCGACTACTATAACCCTAAAATAGAGTTTTTTGGGTCTGCGAAAGGCGCTGCATTAGAATATATTTCTAATCCTGCGGAGGAAGCGATGCAACTTCAGTATTACTCAATTGGTTCAGGCCAGAGTACTTATTTAAAATTAAAATATGGTCAGGCTGATTTTTCATCAAATGTTACAGGCGGAGCCACTTTAAAAACAGACGGTGTTTTGCAAGTAGCCGGTTCTAATGATTCTTATTTTTCAAATGGTAACGTCGGTATTGGAACGACTAACCCAACTACTAAACTTGAAGTTCAAGATGGATCTATAAAACTAAATAGCACTTCAGGATATCCTTCAACAAATAGCATCCTCGCAACTTGGAATGGCTCGTCAAGTCCACCAATGGGCAACCTATCGTGGCATCAAAATCCCGGGTTTGTTGGATCCGAATGGAGTCATTACAAACAATCATCCCCTTATACGCAGGCTAGAATAAGGCTAATTGGTGATGCTAGTTCCGGCGGAATGTTTGTAAATCTTAATGGTTCAGATGTTTTTACAATCCAAACCTCAACAGGTAATGTTGGGATTGGAACGCCTAGCCCAAGCTCTAATCTTGAAATAAGCGACACAACCCTGGCTGAAACTAGGGTTACCTCATACCCATCAGGTGGTTATGGTGGGCAATCAAATCTATGGTTGAAAACAGGAGTTTATGGAAACTCTCTGATAGCTCTTGGAGATGGTTCTACCGCTGCAACTGCAAAAGCTGGAATACAATGGAACGATTATAATAGCATTCTAACTGTAAAAACAAACTCCAGTGATAGACTAACTATTGACAATGCCGGAGCGGTTCGAGTTGTAGGTAGCGGTTCTGCTGCCGCATTAGAGATTGGAACATATGGGGGTAAAATTAGTAGCAACTATAACACCCTAGAAACTAACGCTAATCTCAAGGTAAACGGAGCTGTTATTGTAAAAGACCTAAACGTGACCCCAACCGGCGCGTATGTCGGAGGGTTAAGGTATAGAACATCAGGAAATAATAGCTACGTAGATATGTGCATGCAAACAGGTACATCTACATACGCGTGGGTTAACATAATAACAAATAGCTGGTAACATGGGAAAAATGATGCAAGCTGACACGTTTCACGGTCAGACAATGTTTTTAAACTGGAGAGGATATCACAGTAGCACAAGTAACGGTGTTTTGTATGACAGTGGATGGAGTACTAATTTAACATATCCGTACGCTACCATTATACCGACATTTAAAGGCTGTGTTAATAAAATAAATGTAACAAATAATCCATACAGTAGTTACACTTCAGGCCCTACAGGTAGTTCTGCTACTATAGCTGTTCTTGTAAACGGGAGCGTGGAGGATGCGATAACGGTGTCTTACACAGCTGGTACAGCTGGAGAAGTAATTAGCTTTGATTTTGACGAAGACGTTGAGTTCAATGCTAACGACAGGGTTCAACTGCAATTTCAAGCAAATGGTTTTTGGAGATATATGAACGTAGGGATACAATTAAAAGAATTAGCTTAAAAATAAATAAATATGATAAATTACGAATGGAACTGCAAAACAGTTGATGTTTACCCACAAGATGGAGAATATACCAACGTGGTATACAACGTGCATTACTATGTACTCGGAGAAGACAGTGAAACCGCATATCAAAGCAACATTATTGGTACTCAAATACTAAATGTTAGTGACATAACAGATTTTAAACCTTTTAATGAATTAACAAATGAAGATGCTGTCGCTTGGTGCAAAGCAGCAATGGGTGAAGAGCAAGTGATTCAAATAGAGGCTACGATCGCAGCTAGTATTGAAGATCAAGTAAACCCATCTTCAGTAACTATGACAATAGAAGATTAAAGTAATACGTAAATACGTAATATATAAAGTATACCACATTAAGTGGAAAACCAAGTAATAACATAAAACCAAAACCAATGACAGTTTATTATTCGACTAATACGTGGGGTAGTCAGCCACAACCAGATCAGAACCGTTTAAAACTATGGGACCACATTGCCGATAAGAAAAATTGGCGGATTGTCCAACTACAAAACGGATATTACCAAACAGAGCACAGCGATTTGCGCAAAGACGGCGAGTGGTGTGATGTAACAAGGCGCGAAACAATAGAAGCGGCAGAAACATCAATTGATAAAACAATAGAACACTATCTAAAAAAGATTGACTTTGTAAACGGACCAAAAGTAGTAAAAACTTTTGATAAATAATTTATTTTTAAAATTTAATTAAATGGAATTTAATAATCCGAGCGAAATAGTAAAAACGCTCACATTTGGCGATGACGCTAAAAAACAAATAATACAGGGTGTTGAAAAATTAGCAAGCGCAGTTAAAAGCACATTAGGTGCTTCAGGTAAATGCGTAATATACGAAGATGCCCTAGGTAGACCGGTGATAACAAAAGACGGAGTAACCGTTGCGGAAAGCGTAGTCTTATTACATCCGGTTGAAAACATAGGAGCAACCTTAATAAAAGAAGCTGCTAGCAACACAGTTAAAGAAGCAGGAGATGGAACAACAACATCTACCGTATTAGCCGATTCATTATTAAAAATTGCAAACAAATACTTAGATGAAGAAAAAGTTAGAGAACTTAAAGCAGGCATTATTAGTGGCGCTGACAAAGTTAAAATATATCTTGATAAGTCCAGTACTCCGGTTGAGGGCGAAATGCTTAAAAATGTTGCTATTATTAGCTGCAACAACGACGAAGAGCTTGGAACCAAAATTGGACAAGCTTACGAAAAAGTTGGAAAAAATGGCGTCGTATTAATGGAGGAGTCTGATACAAATGAAACTTACGTGGAGTTTGTTGATGGCGTACAATTTGACAGCGGTTTAAAATCCGCTCACTTAGCAACAGATAAAAACAAAGGAACAGCTGTTTTAGAAGATCCTTATGTACTTATTGTTTCTTCACCAATACCAAATATAAGAAGAATACAGAACATTCTTGAATTTGTTATTAAAAATAAGAGTAGCTTACTGATAGTAGCCGATGTTGAACAACAGCCTTATGCTACGTTATTAGCTAATAAAGTAAAAGGTAATATTAAAGTCAACATTGTTGACCTACCCGGATTTGGCCCAACCAAACAGCAAACGTTAGAAGATCTAGCAATGCTAACAGGAGCAAAGATCATAAACGAGGAGTTAGGGGACGATTTAGACTTAATAGACCCTAATGTATTAGGGAAGGCGTTTAAAGCTGTTACAGACGATAAAAACACTGTTCTGCAAGTACAAGAAGCCACAGAAGATGTTGCTTTAAGAATAATGGAAGTTGAAAAGCAAATAAACGAAGAAACTAATCCATTCTTTAAAAAGAAACTAGAGCAAAGATTGTCGATGCTAACCGGTCAAGTCGGAATAGTTTATGTAGGAGCAGATTCAAAGGTAGAGCTTAAAGAAAAGAAAGACAGAGTTGAAGATGCCATATATGCGACAAAAGCAGCTTATAAAGAAGGTATTGTAGCAGGAGGCGGTGTAACGCTATTAAATGCTGCAAACAAAATAAAACCTGCTAACAAAGGGGAAGAAGCTTTACTAGAAGCAATAAAAGCTCCATACCATACTATCTTAGATAACGCAGGCATACCTATCACGTATGCTAAAGCTAAAAATAGAGGTATTGATGTTAACACTGGAAAAGAGGTTAATATGATTTCAGCAGGAATAATAGACCCGGTATTAGTTACAAAGTCTGCGTTAAAAAACGCTGTTAGTGTTGTTACAACAATAATTTCAGCTGATTGTGTAATTAGTAATAAAAGATTAGCATAATGAAAGCAATAAATCATTTCGTTATAGTTGATAAAATAAAAGAGGCACCGAAGAAAGTAGGCGGCCTTGAACTTACTGAAAAGCAAAATAAAGACGTACGTTACATAAAAGGTAAAGTAATTAGTGTTGGGGATCAAGTTAGTGAGCTTGTATCAAAAGATGATATAATTAGGTACGACAAGCATGCAGGACACGGGATCGAATGGAACGATAATTTATATTATGTACTAAAAATAACAGATATAGTACTTATAGAATGAGACTAAGTCCCAAAGACCTCCAAACCATGAACCTATTAAAGTATTACAGGCTTATCAGAAGGTGGGCCTGTAAGACTTATAATTTGAAAGACGCTGATCTTGAGTTGTTGATATACTTAGATTGCAAAAAGCTTTTTACACGTAATGATTTTATTAATGGCGTGTACACATATAGCTGGGATAAAAACAGATGGGAGCGGTTGCGTAGAGAAGGTTGGATTGATGTATTTAAAGAACGTAATAGAACAACTTCAAAATACGCTGCATATAAAACGTCAAGCAAGTGTAAACTACTTATTAAAAGAATATACAGAATAATGTTGGCAGAAGAAGATTTACCAACATCTGAAAGAAGTGCGTTTTATAAAAACAAAACATATACTGATAAAGTTTTTAACAAAGCTATTGACGATATGATAAACGATAAAGAAAGATAATATGGGACCAAAAGGAATAGGGCCAAACAAACTTGGCGCAGTAAAAACACCAGCTAAAATATTAGGAGCAATAGCTGGAGCAGTGGCACCGGCATTAATTAAAGGCGCTGCAGGAGCATTAGCTGGAAAGTTAATGGGCGGCAAAAAAGAATAATGGCATTTAAACTAAAGTCTAAAGGAGAAGTATTTGGCATCAACGAAGAGCTATCTGAGTTTGGTAGACCGGTGTTTGAAAAAAACCTAGGCAAAGATGTCATAGCTGAAGCAAACAGAGATGGGACTACTTTCGTAGATAAAAACGCATCGGTAAAAGAAAAGAAAGACGCTATCGAGCATGAGAACGTACATCACGATCAAATGATGCAAAACAGGCTGCAATACAATAACGAAGAGGTTATTTGGAAAAGAGACACGAGATCGCCAGCGAGAAAATATGAAAGAGTCGGCGGAGCGTTGTTTAGCGCTGGGCAAAAACTAGAAGAAGGCCATTCTGATTTTGAGTGGGAAAAAGAAGCTTATAAAAAATAAATAAATGAAAGCAACGCCTATTACACAAAAATGCAAAAGCTCTCCTATGAAGATGAATATGGCTTTAATAGAAGGCAATTCTGTTGTTCACGATAAATTCGAAGATTCAATTGGAGGAATGGTTAGTAGTGCATTAGACAAAGATAAAGCTAAGCAGCAAGAAGTTGCCCCAGAAAAAAAAGCAACTCCAGAGCCTACAAAAGTGGACTATAAAAAAGAATTTAAAAAAATGAGGGAAGATTTAGCTACAAAAGATTTTAGCATAAGTGTTCCTGACATGTCAACAGGAATAAAAAACCTATCCGGATTTTAAAAAAAAACTAACAAAATGAATAAACCAATCACATCAAGAGTACAACACGCCACTGATAAAGGTATGGTACGCCAGCCATTATTAAACATGGGCTCACCTGTTAAGCAGAAAGTTAAACTAGAAAACAAAGCCAAAGAAGTAAACGAGTCTGTTAGAGGAATGGAAGATGGCAAAGTCGGAGTGAGAAACACTTCAACTAGAGTAGAGCCGGATAAACTTGTAAAGGGTAAAGAAATAATGAAAACCGTTAACACAGATACTTATGACGGTTCTGGCGGATACGCTTCTGACAAAGATTGGAATGCGTTCTTAAAAACGCCTAAAGGAAAAGCATATTTAGAGAAAAACACTAAGCAGGTTGGGACAGGAACGTTTGCGCCTGATACTTATACTCCTGGAAAAACATCAACAGTATCTAGTTTTGGTGAATACAAAACGGCACTTTCAGGGGATGCTAAGAAGCCTTGGCACAGACGCCAGGATATGCGAAGCACTAAGTTGTCTACAAGAGGTGTTATAAAAACCCAAGATAAAATTGATAAGCTCAATAGAAAAAAGAACAAACTGGTAGCAAAGTATGACACTGATAAGAATGGTGAATTAGATAATAAGGAAAAATCTAAAGTTAAATCAAAAGGCTTCTTAGGTATTGGTAACGACGCTAGATCACTATCCAGAACAGAAAACAGAATAAAAGCTTATGGAGGACAATTAAAAGGAGCACAAGGGAGCCAAAACGCGTCTGTAAAACAGCAAGAGCAATCTGTTCGATATGGTAATAAAATAAACTTAGGAGAAAGAGATGCTCGTTTAAGTGATATCGGACCAGCTGGAGGCGACAAACAAACGGAAATTTTAAGCAACGCTAAAATGAAGCGTAGCCCGTACAAGATGATGCCTAAGAGTCCAATTATGAAATCATTTAAAAAGTAAACTATGGCTTATGTTCAAAACTCCCCGTTTAAAAAAAGCGGGGCCTGGGCCAGAAAAGAAGGTCAGTCGGAAACAGGCGGGCTCAACCAAAAAGGCGTTGATGCTTACAGGAGAGAAAATCCAGGTTCTAAATTAAAGACAGCCGTTACAACTGATCCTTCTAAATTAAAGAAGGGCAGTAAAGCTGCTAATCGTAGAAAATCATTTTGCGCTAGAATGAGCGGAGTGAAGGGTCCAATGAAGAAACCAAACGGAGAGCCAACAAGAAAGGCTTTAGCGTTAAGAAAATGGAATTGCTAATGGAGATAAAAGGATTAGGGGATACTATAGAGAAATTTACAACAGCAACTGGAATAAAAAAGTTAGCCGATAAAATCCCTGGCGGCTGCGGTTGCAATAAAAGAAAAGAGAAGTTAAATAAATTATTTCCTTATAAGTAATGAAAAAAATTTGGTCATGGCTTACAGGTTCTGTCATAAAAGAAATTGGCGGTATCTTAGATAACTTAACAACAACCAAGGAAGAAAAGCTTGAGGCACAAAGATTAATTACTGAAATATTAGAAAAAGCAGATAAAGAAGCTCAGGAGCAGGTTACTGCCAGGTGGAATGCAGATATGCAATCCGATTCTTTTTTATCGAAAAATATACGCCCAATGGTACTTATATACTTAACGTTTATATTTACTGTTTGTGCGTTCTTTGATGGAAACGTTGGAGAATTTAAAATAGCAGAAGAGTATATCCCAATATTCCAAACTCTTCTTGTTACAGTTTACGGAGCGTACTTTGTCGGTAGGACGTGGGAAAAAGGAAAATCGATAATAAACAATAAAAACAATTAAATTAAATCAAATGAGTAAAGTAAAAGAATTAGTATCGAAGGTTGAAAGTGGTGAATTATCTAACTTGCAAGAGCTTGTTAAAGTTATGAACCAAACACAATTACAAATTGGTGGATTAGAGGCTCAAAAGCACGACTATTTGCATGAGCTAGTAAACATCAAAAACAAATTAAATGAATTCCAAAAGACCCTGGAGGATAAATACGGTAATGTATCTGTAGACATTCAAACAGGGGAAATAAAATCCAATGAGTCTACTACGGAAGATTAGTATTGGAAGGGACTATAAAAATGACGCCATGCACTACGCTGTTGGACAGGGAGTGTATGGTGGTCATACTATAGTTAACATTATAGAGGAAGAAGAAAAGTACTCTATCTATATACAAAAGGGTAACGACATTATACCGTGGAAAGATTTTAATAAGAATATGGCAATAGCTATAGAATATAATATAGACTATTAATGAAAGGGATTTTTGAGTTTGTTGTAAAACCAAAAAGCGAAAGATATAACAATACAAAGACCTTAGGCGATAGCGAACTTATATTAAATACAGAAATGCAAAACCACAATTTTGTATCTCGTATTGGCATAGTCTTAGCTGTCCCCAGCGTAAATGATACTAGTGTTAAGGTTGGTGATGAGGTAATATTGCACCATAATGTTTTTAGAAGATTCAGAGACATACGTGGGGTTGAAAAAAACAGCAAGAGTTATTATAAAGATGATATGTTCTTTGTTGCTGTTGATCAGATTTTCGCTTATAAAGAAGACGGAGAATGGGTGCCTTTAAAAGGTTTTAACTTTATTAAACCTATAAAGGAGAGTAGAATGTTTTCTATAGATTTTGAAAGGCCGCTAATGGGCATACTTAAATATAAAGATGCTAGTCTAAAAGTTATGACCAAAGGAGACTTAGTAGGCTTTAAGCCAGGAGCTGAATATGAATTTTTAATAGATGAAGAAAAATTATATCGTGTTCCTACAAATTTAATTACAATCAAATATGAATATCAAGGAAACGAAGAAGAATATAATCCTAGCTGGGCACAAAGCAGTTGAAGAATTAATTAAAGTAGCAAAAGAAGCTATTGTCGATTCAGATGACGATATATCTGCAGACAGATTAAAAAACGCAGCAGCAACAAAAAAGCTAGCAATATTCGATGCTTTTGAGATATTAAATAGAATTCAAGACGAGGAGAATCTTTTAGAGAATAAACCAAAAGAGGAAATAGAAAAAAAGGCTTTTAGTGGATTTGCTGAAAAAAGATCTAGATAATGTACGAGCAGAATTTATATAGGGTAGAAACGCCTATTAAGCAAAATACAATAACTAGGTTAAACAAATCTAAGAGTTGGAAGTATGGCTACAATAAAGAGCATGACATTGTAGTGATTAGTAAGACCGGAATGATCGGTGAAATATATAACATACAAAATTTTAAGATAGCTTTACCCAAAGCTCCCTCTAAAATTGATAAGTCGGAAAGTAAATGGGTTGCAAGTGATTACCCTAAAGAGCTCAAAGGTATACAAAGTGTTTTTGACTGGCGAGATTACCCGGACGACTTTAAAGAAAAATGGGAACCATATATAGATGAACAATTCAAACGAAGAGACGAAGGCCATTGGTTCAATAATAAGGGCATGGCTACTTACATTACTGGCACTCACTTTATGTACCTGCAGTGGTCCAAGATTGATGTTGGGAAACCAGATTTTAGAGAAGCAAACAGATTATTCTTCATATTCTGGGAGGCTTGTAAGGCCGACTCACGAGCTTATGGAATGTGCTACCTTAAGAACCGTCGTTCAGGATTTTCATTTATGTCTTCAGCAGAGACCGTTAACTTGGCAACAATTACGTCAGATGCACGGTACGGTATCTTGTCTAAGT
>Ga0208304_10000340_pt1 | contig 26138 bp, 19 predicted proteins | sample ColrivemetaGS713_FD_187603 | JGI IMG/M metagenome (GOLD analysis project Ga0208304, IMG submission 187603) | Estuarine microbial communities from the Columbia River estuary - Flood tide ETM metaG S.713 (SPAdes) (version 2) | ecosystem: Environmental > Aquatic > Marine > Intertidal zone >... | reverse complement strand
AGCAGGGACAGCTGCAACCGCGTCTTCGGTTTTCAGGACACCGGACACAAGCCAAGGTTGGCGGCCAATCTCGGTCGTGTACCAGCCGGCAAGCGTGGCGAACCAGCCCGAGAACGTCATGCCGATTAGGCCCCACAACACAGGCTTTGGCAGCCCTTCGACCCCGCGCCGCCCTTGGCCGTCTTTGCGCTTGCGCAGCATCAGATACAAGGTGCCCCAAGACACGCCGAGCATCAGGAAACCAATGCCGACCATGACCCGAAAACTGAAGAACAGCGGCACGACGGGCGGGTGCAGGGGCGTTCCGTCTTCGGCGACAAAGTCGTTCAGCATGGGAACTGCCCCGTCGAGGCTATGGGTCAGAATCAACGACGCCCCGTTCGGGATGGCGATTTCAAACTTGTTTTCGCGCGCCGTTTCATCGGGGATCGCAAACAGAACCAAGGGAACCGAACCGGGGGTGTCCCAGTTTGCCTCCATCGCCGCAATCTTTTGGGGCTGATGTTCTAGCGTGTTCAACCCATGGGCATCGCCGACAACGATCTGGACAGGGATGAGGACAGCTGCCGCGACAACTGCACTGACCAGGGCCGCGCGCACGCCTTCGGTCCGGCCGCCGATCAGCCAACGATAGGCCGAAATGCCCGCGATCAAAAAGCTGACGGTCAAGAAGCTGGCAAGCAGCATATGGCTGAACCGGTAGGGCAGCGACGGATTAAGGATCACTTCATACCAGCTCGTGACATGGGCGACCCCCTCGATCATTTCGAACCCTTGCGGTGTTTGCATCCAGCTGTTCAGGACCAGGATCCAGAAGGCGGACATTGTCGTGCCAAAGGCCACCAGAAACGTCGCCAGAGTATGGAGCCACGAAGGCACGCGTGATTGCCCGAACAACATGATGCCAAGGAACACAGCTTCGAGGAAAAAGGCGGTCAGAACTTCATAGGCAAGCAGCGGGCCTGCGACATTGCCAACCTTCTCCATGAATCCCGGCCAGTTCGTGCCAAACTGGAACGACATGGTGATGCCGGAAACAACGCCCATGGCAAAGGTCAGGGCAAATACCTTGACCCAGTATTGATAGGCTTCCATCCAGCGGTTTTCGCCAGTGCTGCGATAGCGCAGCTTGAAAAACAAAAGCACCCATCCAAGGGCGATCGAAATTGTCGGAAACAGGATGTGGAACGAAATATTGGTCGCAAACTGAATTCGGGAGAGTATGAGCGGGTCCATGATGGTCACCTTTGCAGCTTTGGCTGGCTCTCACATATAGCAAAGTTCAGATGTTTCCATGGGGTGCGACAGCGTGGCACTTGCCGGAACAAAAAAGGGGCCCCGCGACGGGACCCCTAAGAATTGACGATCTTGCGGAAATCAGTCTTCGAGATTTTCCGGCAGGATCAGATTGAGCACGATGGTGATAAAGGCTGCCGGAAGCAGGCCCGAGGTCATCAGGATCTGGGCTGTCTTGCCAAGATGCTGAAGCGCCGAGGGTTCAAGCTGGAGACCAAAGCCGACCGACAGAGCGGTTGCAAAGATCACCATGTTGCGGCGGTTCCATTTCACGTCGGCCAGCATGCTGATACCCGATGCGCAGACCATGCCGAACATCACGATAACACCGCCACCCAGAACGTTGATCGGAACCGTGTTGATGATGGCACCGATTTTCGGAATGAACCCGCACACGATTAGGAAGATCGCGCCGATGGTTACCACATGGCGCGACATCACGCCGGTCATGGCAACAAGGCCGACATTCTGGCTGAACGAGGTGTTCGGCAGACCTCCAAAAATACCAGCAACTGCAGTGCCCAGACCATCGGCAAAGGTCGCGCCGCTGATTTCTTTGTCGGTTGCTTCGCGGCCTGCGCCACCTTTGGTGATGCCCGAGGTATCGCCAACGGTTTCAATGGCCGAGACTATCGCCATAAAGCACATGCCGATCACGATCGCCCAGTTCAGTTCGAACCCGTATTTGAAAGGCATGGGGGCTTCGAAAATCGCGGCGCGGCCGACGTTCCCAAAGCTGACCTGACCCATCAGATAAGCTACGATGTAGCCTGCGATGATGCCGATCAGAACCGCAGCAACGGCTGCAAAGCCGCGCATGAAGAACTTGACCGCCAGCGTCACGATGATCACGACGAGGGCAGGGGTCCACATAGCCATGGAGCCAAAGTCAGGAGTGCCCATCTTTGGCACGCCACCCGCGGCGTATTGGATGCCGACCTTCAGCAGTGCAAGACCGATCATCAGCACGATGGTGCCGGTCACCAGCGGCGGCAGCGCATAACGGATGCGCCCGACGATGAAACCAAGGCAGAAGTGGAAGATACCGCCAAGGAAAACACCGGTCATCAGACCGGCAAGACCAGCCGACCCAAGGCCCGCGACCGCGGGGATCATCACCGGAACAAAGGCGAAAGAGGTGCCCTGAACGATCGGCAGTCGTGCGCCCACGGGGCCAAAACCGATTGTCTGGAAGAGTGTGGCGATACCGGCAAAGAGCATCGACATCTGGATCATATAGGTCATGTCCGGAAAGCCGAGAGCGCCTTGGTCGGAGCCAAAGCCGATCCCTGCCGCACCTGCGACAAGAATAGCCGGGGTCACGTTCGATACGAACATGGCCAGAACGTGCTGGATGCCCAAGGGGATCGCCTTGGCCATGGGGGGGGTATAATTCGGGTCCCGGAGTTGTTCGGGGGTCCCGATGGATGCGTCTGTCATTTCACTGTTCCCTGTCATTGGAATGTTATTTTGATTTTTAGTGGGTCCTCTTGCTGGGTCCCTTTGTTTAATTGACTACCACATATTGTGTCGATAGCCAATATTCTTGCAAGTTCGGTGTTGTCCCGATCCTGTCGATCACAGCAAACAGCCCGCTGCCCGAAAGTGGTGTCAAAACGCCGTGCCAAGTGTTGCGATGAAAGTTGATGGCTTGTGTCCCGTCGGTCAGGAATGCCTGTGGTGTATCCGGCACCCCGTCTCGGTCTTTTGCCACGATGACCAGAAACGGGTCTTGTGACATCGGCACAAAGGCTTGGCTGCCTTCGGGGTGCCGTTCGACAAGATCAAGCGTATAGGGAAAGGACCGGAGCTGCGCCTTGAATATGCTGATGCCTGCGCGGCCTTGTGGCCCAAAGTCCAGATTTGCGCGGTCATGGAACCGGCCACACATCCCCTGATTGATGATCTTGTCAGGTGCGCCCGAGGCGTCCAGAACATCGCCAAAAGGCGCGAAATCGGTTTGGGTCAGGGGGCGGGTCCGGAGTTCGATCATGCGAGCGTCAATCCGGGATGGCGGTTCACGTCCTTGTAAAGCAGATAGCGGAAAGGCCCCGTGCCGGTCGCGATGCACGCCTGCGGACACCACGCCCGAAGCCACATGAAATCGCCCGGCCCGACGCTGACCCAATCTTGGTTGAGCAGGTATTCCGCTGTGCCTTCAAGCACATAAAGCCCGTGTTCCATGATATGCGTTTCCGCAAAGGGAATGCGCCCGCCCGGTTGGAAGGTCACGATATTGACATGCATGTCGTGCCGCAGGTCGTTGGGGTCGGCAAACCGTTGGGTCGCCCATTTGTCGGTGCCGGGCATATAGTTAAAGGGTGATGCCGCATCGGTCGTGAATATCGGATCGGGCGTAGAAAGACCCGGTGCCGCCTCATACCGTTTGCGCACCCAGTGGAACTTCAAGTGCCCTTCGCCCTTGTTCCGTACTGTCCATGTCTGACCCGGTGGCAAATAGGCATAACCACCAGCCTGCAGTTTGCGGGCGGTGCCGTTGTAGGTCAGCGACATCTCGCCCTCGGCGACGAAGATCCCTGCCTCGGCGCCGGTGTCGGGTTCGGGCACGTCCGAACCGCCGCCCGGCTGCACTTCGACCGCGTATTGGGCGAAAGTTTCGGCAAAACCCGACAAAGGTCGCGCGATGATCCATGCGCGGGTCTTGTCCCAACCGGGCAAAAGGCTCGCCACGATGTCGCGCATCGTCGATCCGGGGATAAAGGCATAGGCGGTCGTGAACCGCGCCCCCGCAACTGCGGGATCGTCGGACAGATCGGGCATGCCACCCGGGGGGAAAGCGTAAGAGGTCATGGCAGGATCGCCTTTAGACGCAATTCGGCAATCCGTTCCACTTGCAAGCAGGCGGTTGCGAATTCGGTTTCAGTATCGTTGTCGATGCGGGTGTGGAAGGCCGCAAGGATCGTGGCCTTGGTGTTGTCCTTGACCGCGATGATGAAGGGAAAGCCATGCTTGGCGACATAGGCGTCGTTCAGTCGGGTGAACTCGGCACGTTCGTCATCTGTCAGGGCATCCAGACCCGCGCTGGCCTGTTCATGGGTCGACTCTGCGGTCAATCGTTTGGCCGCTGCGAGTTTCCCCGCAAGATCGGGGTGGGCAGTCAAGACCCCCAACCGTTCGGTATGGCTGGCGCTGCGGAACATGCGGGCAAGCGCGTTGTGCAGGCCTGCTGCGGTGTCATGGGCGGGGCCGAGTTCAAGATCCCACGCCCGTTCCGCGATCCAAGCGGAGTGTTCAAAGATACCGCCGTATTTGGCAACAAACGCCGCCTTGTCCATCTGGCTGGGACGTTCACGCCGCACATGCGGGTGGGTCTTGGCCCAATGCTGTGCAATGTCGATCCGGCGGGGGAACCAGACGCCTTCAAACCCTTTGGCATATTCAAGGAATTTTTTCAGCCCCGCGATCTTACCCGGACGTCCGATCAGGCGGTTGTGCAGGCCGATGGAGAACATCGCGGGCCGTCCGGCCAGACCTTCGGCGTAAAGCGTGTCAAAGCTGTCTTTGAGGTAGGTAAAGAACTGTTCACCGGTGATATAGCCCGGCGCGGTGGCAAAGCGCATGTCGTTGGCTTCAAGCGTGTAGGGGATCACCAATTGGTCGCGATCCCCGACCTCGATCCAATAGGGCAGATCGTCGTCATAGGTGTCGGAAATCCAGTCAAAACCGGCCTCGGCTGTCAGGCGGACCGTGTTTACAGAACAGCGACCGGTATACCAACCCGTCGGACGGGAGCCGACGACTTCGGTATGCAGGCGGATGGCCTCGGCGATCTGGCGGCGCTCTTCTTCCTCCGGCATGTCGCGGTGTTCGACCCACTTGAGCCCGTGCGAAGCGATTTCCCAGCCGGCGGATTTCATCGCGGCGACCTGTTCGGGATTGCGGGCAAGCGCGGTGGCGACTCCATAGATCGTGACCGGAATGTCCATGCCCGTGAACAAACGATGGAGCCGCCAGAACCCAGCGCGGGCGCCGTATTCATAGATCGATTCCATGTTCCAATGACGCTGACCCGGCCATTGCGCCGCGCCCGCGATGTCGGACAGGAACGCCTCGGACTGGCCATCACCGTGCAGAATGTTGTTTTCGCCGCCTTCTTCGTAGTTCAGGACCAGCGAAACCGCGATTTTTGCCCCACCCGGCCATTTGGCGTCGGGGGCATTCGGGCCATAGCCGATCATGTCGCGGGGATAACGGTTCATCTTTTGCCCTCGGATTTGTTCTGCAGTCTTAACGGCATAAAGTCGCCGTTACTTTCAAAAATACAATGAAAGACCTGCGCCAACAGGACGTGGTCGCTTTTTCACCTGCGCTGGGCCATGATGCGGGAAATTTGAGCGGAGACTACAAATGCCCCAGGGATATCTGACCACCCATGTTCTTGATACCGCGCGTGGTGTGCCCGCGCAGGGCATGAAAATCGAACTTTATCGGATCGAAGGGGGGGCGTGGACGCATTGCGCCACCAAAGTCACCAATCATGACGGTCGCACCGATGGTCCGATCCTGCCCGTCGACCAGTTCAAGGTCGGAACTTACGAATTGCTGTTCTACGTCGGCGATTATCTGGACTCCGTAAAAGCCCCGAAAGAAGAACCGCGGTTCCTGAACGAGATTCCGATCCGTTTTGGTATTTCGGATGCAGAGGCGCATTACCATGTGCCTCTGCTGGTGTCGCCTTTCAGCTTTTCGACCTATCGCGGCAGTTAAAGCCCCGCCATTTCCCGCGTCATTTCGGACCGGATGTGATCGATAAAGAAATCGGTAAAGAGGCGGATTTTTGGATCGCGCAATCGACGGTGTTGGGTGACGCAAGATAGTCGTGTGGGCAAAGGCGGAGTTGCCGCTGCCACTGCAATCAGTCGTCCGGCGCGGATATGGTCTGCGACCTCGAATACCGGTTTCATCACGATTCCCTGACCGGTCAGGGCCCAGCCGGTCAGAACATCGCCATCATCGCTTTCGTACGGACCTGTAACATCGAATTTTTGTGGGCCCTCGGGGGTTTGTAGGGTCCAGCGGAATTCTGTCGCACCGGGATAGCGCAGATTCAGGCAATCATGCTGCTGTTCGACCAGCGCTGCCCCGTCCTCTGGCATGCCGCGCCGCGCGACATATTCGGGCGAGGCGAACAATTGGCGCGGGCATTCCGCGACCAACCTTACCTTAAGTGTCGAATCCTCTAATCGGCCAAGATGGAATGCAAGGTCGAGTCCCTCTGCCACAACGTCGATCTTGCGGTCGGACAGACGCAAACGCACGTCGATCTGGGGGTAGGCTTTCTTGAAGGTGGGCACATGCGGCGCGATATAACGCCGCCCGATCCCCAAAGGTGCCGCGACAAAGATCGTGCCGCGCGGGTTTTGGGTTGTCTGGGCCAGCGCGCTTTCGGCGTCTTCGATCGCTTCGAGGATGCGTTGCGCCCCTTCATAGAAAATGCGCCCGTTTTCCGTGGGTTGCAGGCTCCGCGTGGTGCGATTGAACAGCCTGAGCCCCAGATGCTTTTCTAGTTCCGCGATGCGTGCAGAGGCCACAGCCGGCGAGGTCCGCTGGTCGCGTGCGGCGGCGCTCATGCTGCCCAGTTCGTAGACCCGCACGAACATGCGGACGTTGCTAACATAGGCCATTGAACGGTCTGCCTTGAAAGTGTTCACCGATTTGCCGGATTATCATGGAAATGCGGATTGGTATAGCCTGTGCCCAAACACAGATGGAGGACTACGCGATGTACGATGCGGTGCTATTGACCGAATGGGCCACTTTTGCGGTGCGCTGGGTGCATGTGATCACCGCAGTCGCCTGGATCGGGTCGTCTTTCTATTTCATCGCGCTCGATCTGGGGCTGCATCGGGATCGCAACCTTGCCAGTGGCGCCGATGGCGAAGAATGGCAGGTTCACGGAGGCGGATTTTACCATATCCAGAAATACCTCGTGGCACCTGAACGGATGCCAGATGACCTCGTCTGGTTCAAATGGGAAAGCTATTCGACATGGCTGTCGGGTTTCGCGCTATTGTTCCTTGTCTACTATCTGGGCGGCGATCTGTTTTTGGTCGATCCCGGGGTGCTGGACGTCCCGGTCTGGCAGGCGGTTGCGATCTCGATGGCCTCGCTCGCCTTTGGATGGATCGTTTACAACCAGCTGTGCAAGACCTTTGTTAACGCAAACCAGACCGTTTTGATGGTCGCGCTGTTTGTCGTTTTGGTGGGTATGGCGCTGTTTTATACCAATGTGTTTTCGGGGCGGGCGGCGCTGTTGCACCTTGGCGCCTTTACCGCGTCGATCATGACTGGAAACGTGTTCTTTATCATCATGCCGAACCAGCGAGTGGTGGTGGCTGACCTCAAGGCCGGGCGGAAACCTGACCCCAAATACGGCAAGATCGCCAAGCAGCGGTCGACCCATAACAACTATCTGACCCTACCGGTCATTTTCCTGATGCTGTCGAACCATTACCCGCTGGCCTTTGCCACCGATTGGAACTGGCTGATCGCAGCGCTGGTGTTTCTGATGGGGGTCACGATCCGGCACTATTTCAACACGGTCCACGCCCGCAAAGGCAACCCGCATTGGACATGGCTTGCGACTGCGCTGATCTTTGTTCTGATCGCCTGGCTGTCCTCGGGTCCGCAGTTTGCCTATCAGGAAGAGGCAAACATGCCGGCCTATGCGCAAAAATACGCGGCAGCCGAAGGGTTCGACCACGTCACCGATATCGTGATGGGGCGCTGTTCCATGTGCCATGCCGCCGAACCCGGATGGGAAGGGATCATGTGGCCACCCAAAGGCGTGATGCTGGAAACGCCCGAACAGGTGGCGATGCTAGCGCGGGAAATCTATCTGCAGGCTGGCATCACCCACGCCATGCCGCCCGCGAATGTGTCCTATATCGAACCCGAAGAACGCGCCGCCATCGTCGCGTGGTTCCGCGCCGCCGAAGGCTAGGATACTGGTGGAGCCGAGGGGGATCGAACCCCTGACCTCGTCATTGCGAACGACGCGCTCTCCCAACTGAGCTACGACCCCTTAGCGCAATTTTTGCGCTGTGATGGCAGTCTGTCAAGCAGCCGCACGACAGCATAGGGTCTATCTGGCCGTTGGGTTGTCCGCACAGAGTGCGGCCAGATCTGCCTTTGCATGCGCCCATTTTGCCAAGAGATCCGGGAACTCCTGCGCAATCTTTTGCAGATTCTGCGCCTTTGCCGCGGCCTCTTGTTCGAGCAGTTTGCCACGCAGTTTCGATGCGCCAAAGATTGCTGCCGATCCTGCAATTTTGTGCGCTTCTGCCCGATAGGCGGCAAAATCAATCTCGGGGCTATGTTGATTTTGAAGCGACTTCAAAATTGTTTCGGTCTCTTCGAAAAAGCGATCACGCATCGAGCTAAATTGCTCCACCCCGATGACGTCCAGCAATTCTTTGGTGACGCTCATGTCGAGCGCGGGTTCCTGAGTTGCGGCAGTTACAGGTTGTGGTTTTGGTTCGTGGAAGGTTGCGTTTGCTGACATTGGCTTCGTCCCGTTTGGTTCTTTTGTCTGGCCAACCTTGGCGAGTGTTTTGGCCAAGCTTGCGCTTGAAATTGGTTTGGTCATTACATCATTCATACCGGCGGCGCGGAACCGCTGGAGGTCGGACGGCAGCGCATGTGCTGTCAGCGCAAAGATCGGCGCATTGGCACATAGGCCATCCCCGTTACGAATTGCGGCAGTTGCGTCGATTCCGTCCATCTCGGGCATCGAGATATCCATCAAAATGGCGTCAAAACGGTAAGTGCCGGCGAGCTGAACCCCTTCACGGCCATTGGTCGCCTCGGTGACCTTGTGGCCCATTTTTACAAGCATTTCGCGGACAACGAACCGGTTGATCTGGTTGTCTTCCACCACGAGGATATTGAGGCCGACTGAATTCTGGCCGACAGCCTTTTCCAAGATCGAAGGTGCAGGCTCTGCTTTGTCTTTTTGCGCAACATGTTCGGTGGGAATTTCAAACCAGAAAACAGAGCCTTCCCCGACGATGCTTTCGACACCAATCTTTCCGCCCATCGCTTCGACTAGGCGACGACAAATGCCGAGTCCGAGGCCGGTGCCTTCGGCTGTTCTGGTAAAGCTTGCATCCAACGTCACAAAGTCCTGGAAGATCTTGGATGTCTGATCTTCTGATATCCCAATCCCGGAGTCGGTCACGCTGAAAGCAAGAATATTGTTGTCGCTTTGCCATTCGACATCGACCGAAATCTTGCCGTTACGTGTGAACTTGATCGCGTTTCCGACAAGGTTGAACAGGATCTGCTGAACGCGGGTCGGGTCCCCAGTGAATGTGCCCAAATCGTCGGGATCAAAATGCGCTGTTACCCGGTTCCCGCGCAGATTGGCACTTTCCGCGAGGTTCTCGATGACTTCGGTGACAATTTCCGACGGGCTGTAGTCAATCTTGGATAGCTCCATCATGCCAGAATCGAGGCGCGACACGTCCAAAACGTCATTGACGTGTTGGAGCAGGATGCGGCCAGATCTGCTAATGATCCGCAGATAGGATTCCTGTTTGCTGGTCAGCTTGGTGTCGTTCATCAGTTCGAGCGTGCCCAACATCCCGTTCAGGGGCGTCCGCATCTCGTGGCTCATGACCGCAAGGAGTTCGGCCTTGGCCCTTTCGCCCGACACAGCTTTGTCGCGCGCCTTGACCAGTTCGACTTCGTTTTTCACCTGCATTGTGATGTCACGCAGGAAGGAAATGAAAACTTCCTCGCCGTCCATTATTGTCGAGGATATACTAATCTCGATCGGGAAGGTCGTTGTGTTCTTATGCATCCCTTCCAATTTGATCCGGCCTTTGCCTACGACATGCTTGACCTTGGTCCGGCGATAGCGATCCATGCCGGCCTTGTGCGTGGCGCGGAGATTGGGCGGAATGATAAGCTCTTCGATAGCTTTTCCGACGGCTTCCTCGCGGGTGTAGCCAAATATTTGCTCTGCCGCATGGTTGAATTCAGTGCAGATACCATACTTGTCGGACGCAATGACTGCGTCCAAAGACGTTTGGAAAATCGCCTCGTATTTGTGGCCTGCTTCGGCGCTGATGCGTGCTTGAACCCGACTGCGTGCCGAAAGCCAAGCAAGGGCGCCGATTGTTAGCAAGAGCACAACAACAAGCCCCACAGCAAGAATTGCCAACTGGATGAGCACCGTGCCCACTGATTGACGTTTCTCTTCTGCGACTGCGGCAAAGATCCTTACGCCGGTCAAAGAAAACTCGCGGAGCGATTTCTGGACCGTTTCCATTTCAACGGCGATCTGGGGAAGCTGGGCGAATAGCTCGGCATCGCTGCCGTCGACATATGTTGCAGTTTGATCCAGGAAATCCTGGATCAACTGTATATCTGCCTGGACGGACTTGTCGGCGCGAATGCCGGCAAAGTTTCTAGCGTTTTTAACGGTTTGGATGCGGCTATAAAAGACGTCAAATCTGCGTCGGACCGAACCCAGATCCGGGTTTGGCGAACCTAACTGGCTTAGTAGTTCAACTCGCAAGGAAGCAAACTCGACCTCGGACTGGGCCAAGGACCACTGGCTGCTATCGGCATTAGCGGTCGCCAATGCATCGATTTCGATGCGCGCGGCCGAGCTGAGACGGTAAACACCAATAGCCCCGATTATCAGCGCCAAAGTGGTGCTGATAATGATAAGCAGTTCCCGATTTGTCAGCCGTGGCCAGTTCATCTGGATTTCTCTCTAGCGCAGTTCGGTATTATTCTTTGACCTCAATTCGGTCGAGCTGCCAGATGCTCCGGGAATAGACAACCTCGGTCTTGTAGGCCGGATCCTGATCCCAGTTATACACAACCCAAAGCGGACCTTTGTCCCGGATCGACATCTGTTCGCCGTCAAAGAGGTATGCCACAAGAGCGCCGCCCGGAATTGCATCTTCCAACGGGATTTCCGCGGCGTAGTCATTGATCGCTGTCGCGTTCACCAAAGCGGGCTCGGACCCGACCGCTGCGAGCAGATCGGACAAGAGCACCCCAGTGAATTCATGGGTGCCTTCGGTCCAGATCGTCGTGGTCGTATAGGTGGTTTGCGGGAGCGCCTGCAGCATCTCAATGTCAAAAACAGCCTTGTCACCGTCGTTCATTTGCGACACATTTCCAGACACTGTTAAGACAGTTTCACCAGTTGGCATTGGCAGATCGGCTGCGTAAGCACTTGTGGCTGCTAGAATAATAGTTGCTGCTGTAAAAAGTTTCATGATTTGTCCTCTCGTAGACAGTCGTCCATAACGCTTGCGGTACATTTACATATAAAAGGAACTTGGTCACCAAATCTTATGCCTAGGTAGCTATCCAAAAGTATGGGGTAAGAAATCTACCTTTTAGCATATGTCCTATACATCCTCTCAGATGACTATTTGGAGGGGTAACTGTATAAAACGATTAATCGGTTTCGATCGTCGGAAATGGATCAGCCCCTAGCCGAATGGCCATAGAAAGGACATAAATATGCTATCGAATAGAGCCTCGGGTGACGAAGTTCCGGCAAGGCAAAATATTGGCCCTACATCCAAAGGAAGAATGATGCGGGTATTAATTGCAGATGACCACGATCTTGTACGGGAAACCATTGCCTCCTTTCTCAGGAGCGAAGGCGTAGACGAAGTTTTGACCGCCGGGGATCTTGATAGTGCCCTTAAAGTTGTTGAAAAACATGGGACTTTTGACTTGGTCTTGCTCGATTACAACATGCCGGGCATGGACGGGCTTTCCGGTCTCAATCGAATGAAAATGGCAAATAACGACCGTCCCGTTGCGATCCTTTCGGGCAGCGCGACACCTGCGGTCGCAGAAGAAGCGATCAAGGCTGGCGCAGCCGGGTTTGTTCCAAAGACGCTGCCGTCGAAGTCGATCGTAAGTGCAGCCAGCTTTATGGCGGCAGGCGAAATTTTTGCACCTTTCAACTTTATGAACCAGGCAGAGCCGGCCGCTGTTGCCAACCTGACTAAGCGTGAGACCGACGTGCTGCGCGGCCTTTGCGAAGGGAAGGCGAACAAGGAAATCGCGATCGATCTGGACCTGCAAGAGGTTACGATCAAGCTCCACGTCAAATCTCTTTGCCGTAAATTGAACGCCCGCAACCGCACCCATGCGGCGATGATTGCACGGACGGAACATTTGATCTGATCCTGACGCCCGGGCGCAATTGTGGCGCCCGTTTTGGGTCAGCGATTGCTATGCCAAACAGGCCAATTCAATGACCAAAGCCAAAGACCATCCTTCGTCGAATGAAGAGGGGGGTGGTCTTCAACTTTTGATGGTGGCGCTTGCCTTTACGGTGATGTTCCACGGCGGGTTGATGCCCTTTACGCTGGGCAATACCTACGACGCCTATATCCATATGTTTTTCGGCGACCACTATCATCGGCAGTGGTTCGATCCTTGGGAACCCCGCTGGTATACAGGGTTTGCAACGACGTCCTATCCGCCCGGGACCCATATGGCGATCGGGGCGCTGATGTATATCGTCCCGCTGCGCCCTGCCTTCGTTCTGGTCATGCTGACAGGGTTGATCCTGCTGTGTTTCGGGGTCTATCGGTTCTCCCTGATCTGGGTCCGTCCCCGTGCGGCCGGATATGCAGCCATCGCCATGGCGTTGTCGTCTTCTGTATCAGAGACGGTTCATCTTTTTGGTCAACTGCCCACCATTTTCTCGCTGGGCGTTTTCCTGAATGGCCTGCCGTTTGTTTATCGCTGGATCGTTTATGGCAACTTGCGGTTCTTACTGGGCGCAGTCCTGTTTTCCGCAGCGACGACCGCCGCGCACCATGTCACCACGATTTTTGGCGGCGTTCTTTTTATCCTTCCTCTTGCGGGGCAGGCTCTATTTGCCGTGACCAAGATCAAACCTGCGGCGGGTCTAGGGCTGGGGCGCCGGTTATCGCGGTTCCTACCGGCCTTGGCCCGGGGCATGCTGCTTGCGGTTTTGATGATTGGGGCAATTGCCACCACCGTTCTGGCCTATTGGATATGGTCGATCAATGACCCGATAACCCAAGTGCCTATCCCCCACGGCAGTCGGAACAACTTTCTCGTCGATCGGGACCTTGGGATGATCTTTTTCGTGATCCCTTGGGGGTTATGGATCCTTTTGCTGCCCTATGTCGTCTACAAGACAGCAACGACCCGACTTTGGCCATTGGGGCTGTCGGTGATGCTGTGTTTTGTGGTGGGGACGGGCGGCACAACCCCGTTTTCACGAGCGATCCTGCGTGGGGCGTTTGATATCCTGACCCTTGACCGGTTCACGTTCTGGGGCAGTATCTTGATCCTGCCGTTCATTGGACATCTGGCAGAGAGCCTGTTGCGGCACCATGCGGGTGAAGAGGTGATTGCGGCGACCAATCGCTATGTCCATCGTATTCTGGTGGGCGGACTTTTCCTGACAATTTCGATGTTGTCCGTCTTTACCGCGATCATGCCGGCGATCCAGCCAACCCAGCCCAAATTTGTCGATCCGGCCCCGATTGTAAAATTCATGCAGACCGACCAACACGACCGTTGGCGTTACCTGACGTTGGGGATGGGGGATCAGTTTGCCTATCTGTCCGCCTCGATGATGGCGCAATCAGTCGACGGCAATTATCATTCGGCGCGCCGATTGCCAGACCTGACCAATTTCTCTGTCGAAAGGCTCGAAAACGCGAAATATAGCGGCGTTGCCGGGCTGGGGTCGCTGCGGCAATTCCTCGAAAACGCTGAAGATTATCACCTTAAATACATTTTCTCGAACGACGCGTTTTATGACCCGCTGTTGTTCTTTAGCGGCTGGAACAAGCTGCTCCGGCTCGGCAACGGGATCGAGGTATGGGAAAAACCGGATGTCAGCCCGCTCCCGCTATTGACGTCACGAAAAGAGACGCCGCTTGTGCTGCGTGTGATGTGGGGAACTTTGCCTCCGATCGCCTTGTTGGCGGCGGCGGTGGTTTTCTTGTTCACAATTCTCTCACCCGGTCTGGGGATGAACGTTGGCGCCTATGCGCCCTTGCCCGCGAACGATGTCCGCCACACACATCCCTATGTCACCCGGTTCGTGGTGTTTGCCCATATTGCTTTTGGGCTTTTGTATCTTTCAGCGATCTTTGTGCCGATCATCCAAAAAACGCGTCACAAACTGACAGCCGAGGAAACGGTCGTCGCCTATTTTCAAGACCTCGATTTCCGGCGGTTTGCCGAATCCTATCAACGGCTTGACCCCGTAACCCGTGGCACCGAAGAAGTTGTGAATTTTCAACTTTTGTGGACAGGCGGTCTCGTTGCGTCCTACGGCAAACTCGTGGGGGTCGACGCAAAGCCCCTATATTCAGAAGGTGACAGTTATATCGTTTGGGATGTCCGACTGGACTGGCTGACACCGCTGGATACCCGGGCCGACTACCGCCGGATCGAGACGGTCCAGCGTGACGGAACATGGTATCTGTTGCCAACTTCGAGCGCGCCATATCAGGCACCGATCAGCGTTCAGCGGCAGAGCGATGTCGCATGGAATGTTCTTGGCCGCCGCCAGTCGCGTATCGAAACCGACCGGCATCGCGATAGAACAGACCGACCGGAACTCGGGGTCTCTGGCGCGCGGCTGGTGCGGCGGAACACGCGATATTCTTTGGTCGGACGCCTGACCAATCTTGATGCCGAACCGGGGATTGTCCTGATGCAGGGGCTGATGACTGGCCAAAGGCAGATACTCGCAACAAAATGGGCAGGCCCTGCCTTTGGCGGCCGGCTGCTTCCGACCGAAAGCACAGGTTTCCGGATCGACTTTGAAGGCGTGGTGTCCCTGAAAGATGCAGAGGCTTTGGCAGATTATGATCCCACGATCTATATCCCGCCAAAACTGGACGGAGTTCCGGACGATGCCAAACTTGAAACCCGCGCGGTCGTAACAGGCACCGATCTGTATCGCGGGGTATCGCTGAACAATCTGACCATTGAAAATACCGACACTGGCCCGGTCCTGTCGGCTTTGGCGGTCAATACTGGGACAGAAACTGCGACCGTCGTCCGGTTGGTTGTGCTACTTTACGATCTGCAAGGCGCCCCGATCTGGGTCGAGGCAGGATACGTTCCTGTCAATATCTACCCCGGGCAGGGGACACCGGTCAGTATTCAGCTGCCCGAAAGATCGACGATCGAGATCATTGCAGACGTCGAAGAGGATAATGTCACAGTCAACGGATCAAATGATCCGCAGCTAAAGCGTGAAACACCGCAGGTGGATACCGGCGTGCTGCCTCTTGAAGGCATTCCCGGCTATTCCGCGATGTCGGTCCAAATCTCGGTGATGGTCTATGATCCGCAAGATTAGCGCCATCGCCACCGCCTTTGTCTGGATGGTCGCTGGCACCGCACAGGCGCAGGACTTTGTTGCCGATGCGTTTGGCATGGTGCAGGGCACACCCGATCCGCACGGGCGTGGGGCATGGGCGGGATTGCAAGTTGTGATCGACGACACTGGCCAGACCATAGGCACCCAGTTGGTTCGGCCCGAACTGTCGGAAACGACGCTTTTGTTTTCGGGGCCAAAGTCGATTGCCGCTGGAAAGGGCACTCTCCAGGTCGTGGCATTGGGGCTTGACGGTTTTGGCAACCTTGTGAACGACGGCACCAGCGCGGTCTTCTACTTTCTTGATGACCTCAAGCTTCCGTTGCGCACGGTCAACGGGATAGCAGAGTTAAAGCTCGCTCCGGATACGGTCGCCACGAGAATTCCCGTATCGGTCGCGGTCGGTGGTGTCAGCAGTGTGTTGGGATTCTATGATGTTATGGCCGATGTCGACACGCTTTCCCCAACAATCCGGCCTGTGACAGAACCATTTCGGATTAACCGCCAAGCGGTGGTGCAGTCTGGCCAACTGGAAGATCAATACGGGAACCTCGCCCCTGACGGGATCTACGCATCCTATCGTTTCGAGCAAGGCCAGAACAAATGGACCATCGTGCCCAGTCAGACAGTTTCGCAGCAGGTCAAGGGAACCCTGATTACCAGAGAGATTGCGGGTGATTTCGACGTCGACCTTGTTCTTGGCAACCGTGTATCCCCACAGATCCCTGTTGTGGTCGAGCGGCCCAATTATGATGGGCTCCCCGGCGCACGAGCAATCGGGTATCCCGATATCGGGGCGATCGATTTGGTTCTTGGGCCGTTCAAGACCACGGACAATTCCCTTCTTGCGGACGGAACGCAGGTAAGTCTGGAAATCGCGCCCGCGACTGGCCCGAGCTATACATTGTCGAGTTGGACCGTCGATGGATTCTTGCGAGAGTTTGTTCCTATATCCCCCGCCGCGTTGCCAATTCAAATCAAGGTTTCGACCCTCATGGGGAACGTTGACGTTGACCTGACCCAAGCAACCGTAGTTGCCCCGCAGGCCGATGTTCCAGAAGATTTCGAACCGAGGTCGATCAAATGACCCGGTCCATCAAAGCTCTCATCTTTCTGTCTGTTCTGGCCTTAATTTCATTGATCCTCTCGGGGGCTGCGGCCCTTTTTGATTTGGCCACCAGACGCAGCATTGAATACAATTATTTCTCTGATGCATTCGATCTAACAGTCGAAGACAGCTCTTATGTGAACTGGCTGCCGGCTGCTGGCCCGCTCGACCGACCTTTGTCTGAATGGGAAGAAGACAAAGTCGGTCTTGCCCTTTCAGAGGCCTGGCGCGGCTTTGGAGCGGCGTCTGCAACCGGGATCACAACGTACCTGCCCGATTCCTTTTCGGGAATCGCGCTGGAACGGGCCCGAAAGGCTGTCGAACAGGCACAAGTCGAACGGACCCGTATGGTCGTCGTCGAGATGACGGCCCGCCCGATATTTTATCACGCGGATGGGTCGCTTTTGCAGTTGGAATTGATCCTCAAGACCGCACGTTTTGCCTTCGGGCCCGATGGAGAGCCTCTTATCTATGGGCTGCGGAATGACACAACCCTGACCACCATGCTGAACGAGCCGTTTGGGTGGCGCATCTATAGCCATGAACTCCGGCAATCCGAGGAAGTCCTGCCCCCTGATCCTATCGTTCGTCCGTTCCGAGGTCGCGGGTTGAACTATTATCCGTCAGAAACCCCTTGGACCGCATTCTGGCCGAATTTTGATCCAGACATCTTTGATAAAGACGTTGCGCGGATGGTTTCGCTCAAGGCGGATTCTGTCCGGATTTTCTTGCCCGAGGCCGACTTTTGCAAAGAAACCGGCGCAGAAAATCTTGCGAAACTGGATTTGTTGTTAGAGGCAGCCGATGGCGCTGGGCTTACGGTCGTGCCAACACTTTTTGATCTCAAATCTGGATACGACGCGCCGAACTGGATGGCGGATGCGGTTTGCTTGGAATTGATCTTTGGTCATCTGGCAAGGCATTCCAATATCGCCTTTGTCGATCTCAAGAACGAACCGGATCTGGATTTTGACCATTATGGCCGGGCCAATGTTCTGGCTTGGTTGCGCACCATGGCAGCGATCGCAAAGCAGTCTGCGCCTGAAATCGCTCTCAGCGTTGGGTGGTCAACGCCCAGCGTGGCCGCAAACCTTGCCGAAGTAGTCGATGTGATAAGCTACCACGACTATAAAGATATTGGCGGGATAGGGGCCCGACTAGGGGCAGTTAAGGCCACAACGGGCGGGCGACCCGTCGTCGTCACGGAAATCGGCGCGTCGAGTTGGGGCGTTGCACTCGGGTTTCCGGGGTCGCCGGAAAAACAGGCTGAATTACTAGGTCAGCGATTGAAAGGCCTCGCTGATGCTGACGGTCTATATGTGTGGACCCTGCATGATTTCTCAAATGTCGATCCAGCGGCAGTTGGTCGCCGTCCGTGGATCGTGGCCAAGCAGGCGGCATTTGGTCTTTATGATGTCAATGGGGACGAAAAGCCTGCGGCCGGGGTTTTTCGCGAAGCCGCGGCCGAATAAGCCTATAACCTAACCTTTTGAGTATAAATATATCCCTTTTCCCGAAAGCATTCAGTTCGGAATGGGGTTATTAATATCCCGTTGGGGATTGTTGCAGCTGCACATTCGTCAAGGGATCTTTTCGAGAGGAATACAATGGCAGTCGGAACACATTTTGTATTGGTCTCGACCTTTCCGCCGGGTCGGCAAAGTTTGAATGAATATGGATATCATATTGCGCGCGGACTCGCCGACCGACCCGACGTTGCGAAAGTCACAGTTCTGGCTGATCTGCTTGATGATCCAACTACTGCCGAATTGGATCTGGGCCCCAAGATCGAAGTCCGTCGAGTCTGGAAGTTCAACACACTGGGGCCGCTCTTCAAAATCGTGTCTTCGCTTGTCCGGCTGCGGCCCGACGGGGTGATCTATAACCTCCAGACAGCGACCTTTGGCGACCGTGAGGTGCCGGCTGCCCTCGGGCTTTTTGCACCGATGATCGGGCAAAAGCTCGGCATTCCGTCTGGCGTAATCGCCCACAACATTATTGCGGGCATCGATCTCGAGCATACCCAGCTCAAGGGTAAGCGGCTCCGGCAGGTGATCGTCAAAGCGGGTGGCGCGATTGTTACGCGGGCGATGCTGGGTGCCAAATATATGACTGTCACCCTGCAGGGGTATCTTGACTATATGTCCTCAAAATATCCAAAGGCACCGGTCCACCTCGTGCCGCATGGGACATTTGAAACCAATCACGACAACTGCCAACCAATTCCCAACCGGCCCATGCGAATAGCCACGATGGGTAAGTTCGGCACCTACAAACGCTTGGAGACGCTCTTGTCTGCGTTCGACATACTTCGGCAGTCGCCCGAGTTTGCAGAGGCGGAGTTGTGGATCGGTGGGACAGACCACCCTGCGACCCCTGGCTATCTGGGCGATTTGGCTGAAAAGCGCCGGAACGACAACAACGTTCACTTTGCGGGGTATCTAGCAGAGGAAGACATCCCTGAATTTTTCTGCAAATCGCGGATATGCGTTTTTGACTACACCTCGACCACGGGGAGTTCGGGTGTCTTGCACCAGGCGGCCAGTTTTGGGGCAGTGCCGGTATTTCCCCGCATCGGGGATTTCGTGAACATTTGCGAAGACGAAGGCATCATTGGTATGCATTTCGAACCCTCTGATGCGACAGATATGGCAAACGCGATGCACGAAGTCCTTTCTAATACTGATAGGGCCCAACAGATGTCCGAACAGAACCTCTTTGCCTCTGCCGGGATGCCATTTTCCGAAGTTATCGATTTTCATGTGCGGGAACTGGGTCGCAAACCAAACCAGAATTCTGGACGTCGAATCGAGACCGTTCTGTAACCTGATTCGCATTTAACAAGTTAATAAGGCAGCGTTGCGGGAAAAGTCCTCAATGCTGCCTTTTTTCATTCTGGCCCTGCCTTTTTTTAAACACGATCGCGCATAGGGGGCTATACTTTTGAGAAAAAGATTAACCTTTAGAGCTGCAAAATATCTCTTCTGATTAGAAGATTTAGCTACTTTTATACATTAATGTGATCTTCGGGGCGTAACGAATAAGTGGTAGGAGATTTCGAATGTTGGACATCGTTAAACAAAGTGCTGAGGTTCACCAGCTCCCGGTTCAGACGAAAGAAAATTCTGCCTCGGTGGTCGTGGTGGTCCCTTGTTACAACGAAGAAAAGCGACTTAATTCGGCGGCATTTGTAAAGTTTCTGGATACGGATCCCATGGCCACTTTGCTTTTCGTTAACGACGGCAGCAAAGACAACACGCTTGAGGTTCTTGCTGAGATTCACCGTCGGCGCCCGGAACAGGTCGAAGTGATCTCTTTGGAGCGCAACGGCGGCAAGGCCGAGGCAGTGCGCCTTGGCATCCAGCATGCGGCGAATTCCGGTGCTGCATATATCGCCTACTGGGATGCCGACCTTGCGACCCCGCTGGAATACGTCGAAGATTTTGTAAAGACCGCTCGACGCTTCCCGACGCTGCGTGTTGTCTATGGCAGCCGCCGCCAGATGCTCGGCCACAAAATCAACCGGACGCTGACGCGGCGTGCGATCTCGCGCACTTGCAGCGCTCTGGCTCAGGTGGCGACAGATCTGCCGATCCGCGACACTCAGTGTGGCGCCAAGCTGCTCAAAAACACCCCTGAACTTCGCCAGGCAATTGCGACGCCATTCACCGCCGGTTGGCTGTTCGACATCGAACTTTTTACCCGTCTGTCGAATATCGTCGCAAACAAATATACGGCCTTCTACGAAATGGCGTTGCCTGAATGGAACGAGATCGAAGGATCTAAAGTCACCGCCAAGGCGATCATCAAGGCTGGCATGACCATGCTCAAGCTGATCATGCAAAACCGGTTTTCGATGCCCATCGGCAAGAAACACATTGTTATGAATTCGATCCGGACCGAGGTCATCTGTTCGCGCGCACAAAACATCACATTCTTTGCCTAAGATGACTGCCTCGCTGCACCTGCCTAGTGCTGCTGCCCAAATGATACGCCGGTTTCTGCAACCGGCGTTCATCATTTTTGTGGCCTCGAACGTGGTCAATCTGGGCAATCTCGCTTTCAATATGGTGTTTAGCCGCTGGATGGGCCCCGAACTTTTCGGGGATCTCGCGCTTATCCTGACGATCAAGCTGGGCATACTCGGGTTTCTTGGCGCGGTTCAGATGGCAGTGAGCCAGATGACGGCTGGTGACCCCGCCGGAGAACTGGACAGCGCTTTGGCACGCCTGACGTCGCTGGCATTGCGTGGGTCATTCCTGCTTGCGCCGGTTCTGGGGCTTTTGATTTTTGGTTTGGCGATTGAATCCAAACTTGATTTGGGCGAACCCGGCATTCTTTTGGTTCTTTTGATCGCCTTTCCCTTTGCCCTACCAATGAGCATTCTGCGAGGCGTAGCATTCGGTCGCATTCTTGCCGGTCGCGTCGTCGCATCGGGCATGGTCGAGATGCTGGTCCGGCTAATTGGCGCAATTATCGCTTGGCAGTCGGGCTGGGGCATTTATGGCGTCGTCTTTGCAATGGCCTTGTCGATTATTTCGGCATGGGTCGTTCTGGCTGATCTGGTAAAGGTGCGCGGCGACAAACCTGTAATGGCGCCGATGGCCATGGGGCTTGCTGCGGCAGCGTTTCCCTTTGCTGTGCTTCAACTCGCCCAGACCGTTTTGCTGGATGGCGATGTGTTTTTGGCAAAATCTTTTCTTGGCAACACCGAGGCGGGGTTGATCGCGGCGCTTTCGTTGTTTCAGCGCATTCAGTTTTTCGGCTGCTTTGCGTTGGCCACAGTTCTGCTGCCCACCGTGGTACGCGCAGCGGCGCAAAACCGCGCAGTTCAAAGTGCGGTGCCGATCGTCGGTCTGTTTGCTGCTGTAACCGTCGTTGTCCTCGGCGCGGTTCTCGTGGCACCGGATTTGCTGGTTTCGGTCATGGTCGGCCCCGATTTTGTCGCAGCAGCGCCCGTCCTTTGGATTGCCTGCTTGTCGGCTGCGGCCTTTACGCTGTCTTATCTGCTGGCCACATTTCTGGGCGCTTTGGGCGACTATCGCGGAATCTGGTTTCTTGCGGTTATGGCACCTGTCCAGATCGTTACGATGGCGTTTGTGGCCAGTCACGGGCTGCAAGACATGCTTTTCGCCAAACTTTCGGTTCAGATCGTTTCGGTCGTTCTGCTGATGGGGCTGACTGCATGGCGGCTTAGCCGAACCCAAGCATCCCGATAAATAACTTTTGGCAAGCTTGCTGGCCTGATTGAAAAACGGCATCCCCGTCGCCAACTATTCCTAATGGCCAGAGGATTGTCTTTGGCAGGTGGCGAGGGGCGGACGGGTGCAAACTTGGAAATATTTCGTCTGGCCGGTTCTTGTGACCATCCTCGGATTGATTGGCGCTTTCTGGTTGGGGTGGGTGCATTCGGCGGGTTTGACCGGGGCGCTCGAATTCCTGTTTGTGGGGTCGGTACTTGCGGCGCTGGAGATTTCGCTGTCATTTGACAATGCGATTGTGAACGCCAACAAACTGCGCGACATGCAGCCCGTTTGGCAGAAACGGTTCCTGACCTGGGGGATACTGATCGCCGTTTTCGGGATGCGCATCCTGTTCCCGCTCGCGATCGTTGCTGTGGCAGCCGACATCGGGCCGTTTGCGGCGCTGCATTTGGCTATCGACAGCCCCGCATCCTATGCCGCCCTGATGAAAGACGCCGCTTTGCCAATTTCGGCCTTTGGTGGGGCGTTCCTGATGATGGTCGCACTTCGCTATTTTCTGGACGAAGGCAAAGAGGTCGACTGGATCCGCGTGTTTGAATGCCGGATGCGCCGCGTCGCGAGCCTGCGCGGCATAGAAATTGCCTTTGTTCTGGTTCTCATCCTGCTGTTTTCAATGGGCGTGCCGGCGGGGCGGGGCGAGGAGTTTCTATTCGCGGGGATCAGCGGTGTGGTGGCCTATGTGGCCGTCGAAACCTTGGGGCGGATTCTGGATCGCGCCGATGCGGCGGGCATGATGGCCAAAGGCGGCTTGGGCGCGTTTCTGTATCTCGAGGTTCTGGACGCGTCTTTTTCCTTTGACGGGGTCATCGGGGCCTTTGCGCTGACGCAAAACCTGTTTTTGATCGCGATAGGCCTTGGGATCGGGGCGATGTATGTCCGCGCCATGACCATCATGCTGGTTGAACGCGGGACGCTCGCCGAATTCCGGTATCTGGAACATGGCGCCTTCTGGTCGATCCTTGTGCTGGCCATGATCATGTTCGGTCAGACCCTGTGGCACGTTCCCGAAGTGGTGACAGGGCTAATGGGCGCTGCATTCGTTGGCTTGGCGCTATTGTCGTCGATCAAACACAACCGGACCGCCGCAGGGGCCAAGGATCAACTATGACGGGCCACAAATCGGGACCATTCCGCATCTGACAACGGCACGCCTGAATAGGTTTCGACATAGGCGGGCATCCGTTTGATACGGATATCAGTGGTTTCTGACACCATCATCGAAATATATCCGATCTGGGTGTAATACAGCGCCAGCGCCCGGGCCTCGCCCATGGCGGGCGCATAATCGTAGCGGGCGAACATCTGTTTCAGCGCCGCGATCCGCGCAGCGTCATTGGTCTGGACCTTGTCCTTGATCTGCGCATCGGCAAGCGCCCAAGTCCGCACCGCAAAATCAAAGCGGGCATCGAAAATTTCGGGCATCAACCAGGCGTCAAAAACATTCAGGATCGCTTCGTTGATGGATTCGGCAAAGGCCTCGGTCCGTGCGATCAGATTGCCGGTATTCTTTGCCTCCCACCTGGCAAAAAGCGCGTCCAGCAGCGCCTCGCGGTCCTTGAAATGCCAATAGAACGCGGTGCGCGTCAGGTTCAGCGCCGTGGACAACGGCTGCACCTTGACCGCATCCACCCCGCCCGAGATCAGCAGGTCATAGGCGGAATCGATCCAAAGGTCGGCTGTCGGCGTTTCGGGGCTATTCATGTCGCAACAATACTCGTCGATGACGGGATCAGCAAATATATTGACACATGTGTCAGTCAGATTGACACTAGTGTCAAGAAACCCCTGACTGGAATCACAAAATGGCTGATGTCGCACTTTCCGAAAGCTCTCCTTCCTCGGCACGAAAGGGGCGCGGGAGCCGCCGTGCAGAACGGGGGGGCAATAATTCGTCGAACGCCTGGTTGCGGGTTCCCTTTATCGAAAGGGGTATCCCCACCTATGACATCGCGACCGAGGCGCAGGTTGACCGCGTTCTTGCGGCCGCGGAAAAGATACTGGCCGAAATCGGCATCGAATTCCGCGACGATCCGGCAACGGTCGAATTGTTCCGCAAGGCTGGCGGGAAGGTTACCCAGCTGACGCCGGAAAGCTGGAACATCAAATTCGAACCGGGGATGATCCGGGACCTGTGCAAAACAGCGCCTGCACGGTTCACCCAACACGCCCGCAACCCAGCCAACACGGTCGAAATCGGCGGCACGGCGACGGTTTTCGCGCCTTCCTACGGATCGCCCTTTGTCATGGATCTGGACAAGGGCCGCCGCTACGGCACGATCGAGGATTTCCGCAATTTCATCAAACTGGGCCAGTCGTCACAATGGCTCCACCATTCGGGCGGAACGATTTGTGAGCCGACGGATATTCCGGTGAACAAGCGACATCTGGATATGGTCTATAGCCACGTCAAATATTCTGACCGTGCCTTCCTCGGGTCGATTACCGCGCCCGAACGCGCCGCCGACAGTGTCGAAATGGCGCGCATGGTTTTCGGGGCAGAGTTCATGGAACAGAACTGTGTCATCATGGGCAATTTCAACTCGACCTCGCCCTTGGTCTGGGACGGGGTGACGACCAAGGGGATCACCGAATACGCCAAGGCAAACCAGGGGTCGATCCTGTTGCCGTTCCTTTTGGGCGGGGCCGTTGCGCCGCTGACGATGGCGGGGCAGGCGGCACAATGTACCGCCGAAAGCATGGTCGGCGTCGCGCTGACCCAGCTGGTCCGCCCCGGTGCGCCCGCGCTGCTGGCGGGGTTCCTGTCGTCGATGTCGCTGCGCACAGGGTCACCGACCTTTGGCACCCCGGAACCCGCGCTGGGGTCGCTGGTCATGGGACAGATCGCGCGACGGCTGAACCTGCCGCTGCGCTGTGCCGGCAATTTTTCCACCTCGAAACTGCCGGATGCACAGGCGATGACCCAAAGCATGATGTCGGTCATGTCGGCGGTTCAGGGCGGAGCGAACTACATCCTGCATTGCGCCGGTTTCCTCGACGGGCTTTTGTCGATGTCCTACGAAAAATTCGTGCTGGACACCGATCTTTGTGGCCAGTTGCACAGCTATATGCGCGGCCTTGATTTCAGCGATGATGCGCTGGCGGTGGACAGTCTGGCCGAAGGCGGGCCGGGGGTGCATCTGTTCAGCACGCAGCACGTCCTGAAATACTATGAAAAGGCCTATTACGACAGCGAGATGGACGACAATGAAACCGCCGAAAAATGGGCCGAGGCCGGATCAGTCGATGCCGCCACCCGCGCCAACAAGCGGTGGAAAGATCTGCTGAACCGCTACGAGGCTCCGCCGCTTGACCAGGGGATCGACGAAGCCCTGCAAGATTTTATCGCCCGTAAAAAGGCATCCATGCCTGATGCGTGGTATTGAGGAATGACCATGTCGAACGATCCGCTTCTCCAGCCCTACAAGCTCAAGCACCTGACCCTTCGCAACCGGATAATGACGACCAGTCACGAACCGGCCTATCCCGAAGACGGCCTGCCAAAGGACCGTTACCGCGCCTATCACGTCGAACGCGCCAAGGCAGGGATCGCGATGACCATGACCGCAGGGTCGGCATCCGTTAGCCGCGACAGCCCCCCCGTGTTCAACAACATCCTCGTCTGGAAGGACGAGGTTGTGGACTGGATGAAGAAGCTCGCCGACGAATGCCACGACCACGGCGCGGCGGTGATGATCCAGCTGACCCACCTTGGTCGCCGGACCGGTTGGGACAAGGGCGCTTGGCTGCCCGCAGTAAGTTCAACCGCCGACCGCGAACCGGCGCACCGCCGTTTCCCCAAACTCGCCGAGGATTGGGATATCGCCCGCATCATCGGAGATTTCGCGGATGCCGCCGAAAAGATGAAAGCCGCAGGTTTGGACGGGGTCGAGATCATGACCCATGGCCACCTTCTGGATCAGTTCATTTCCCCCCTGACCAACGACCTTGACGGGCCTTATGGCAAGGAAAGCCTGCAAACCCGTATGCGCCTGACGCTCGATATCATTGACGCGGTGCGCAAGCGGGTCGGCGATGATTTCATCGTCGGCACCCGCTTTGCCCCCGACGAGGCCGAAGAAGGCGGCAT
>Ga0208304_10000337_pt1 | contig 26236 bp, 14 predicted proteins | sample ColrivemetaGS713_FD_187603 | JGI IMG/M metagenome (GOLD analysis project Ga0208304, IMG submission 187603) | Estuarine microbial communities from the Columbia River estuary - Flood tide ETM metaG S.713 (SPAdes) (version 2) | ecosystem: Environmental > Aquatic > Marine > Intertidal zone >... | reverse complement strand
CCGTATCCGCAGTCAATGGCCAATTGCGCCACTTGCCATGAAGGCAAGCTGGAGACAGTGTTGGCTGATGCCAATTTCACGTTGGAAACTTGCAAGAGCTGCCATCCTGTAACTGGTGTTGATGCCTGGCCGAAGACCTTTGATGCGGCTGGTGACGAGATCCTGGATAGCCGCGGACGCAGCGTTCCTGGAATTTACTATGCACGTAACCGTGCACCTGCACTGTCCTACATCTGGTTCACACGCGGCGTGACCTTCCATAATGAAGGACAGACCTGCGAAAGCTGCCATATGGGCCAGGTTGCTGATTCTGTGTTCTCTGACCTGCATACCGGTTATGACGCACGCATCACTGATGCTACCGACGAGGTGAAGTACGCTGACAAGTTGACCGCCAGCATCGATTCTATCGATGTGACGGGAAATATTGTCACGGTAGAGTTCAGTGTCGACGACGCCGACATGGTTCCGTACATCTACCTGTCATTCTACGGTTGGGACAGCAAGCAAATGATCGTTGCTTCTCATACACGGGATGCCAACAGCCTGCGTTACGAAGCTGCTCCTGGTGATGACAATGCCTTGTTTGTGTTCACGCCGAATGCTCTTGGCGCAACCAGCTATACCGCCGTCATGGACTTGACGACCTATATGGCTGAAAGCACCAACGACATCCCGACCTTGATCGCCGATGGCGTCATCAAGACCGGTGCAATCACCATCGCACCTCGCTACACCACCGCTGCTGGCGTTGGCGTAGGCCTTGATGCAGTGATCATGAACTTTGATGTTGCTGATGGCACCGAAGTTGCTGATTACTTCACCGACGGTGCTGCAACTGTTGATAACGCCAAGTGCGAAGCCTGCCATGACAAGTTGGCTGTTACCTTCCATGGCGGAAGCGGACGCAGCACGGTAGAAGCCTGCCGTAACTGCCACGTGACCACCAGCGGCGGTAGCCATCTTGAAATGCAGTCACGTTCGATTGACTCGTATGTGCATGCAGTGCATTCATTCCAGCCCTTCGATATCGGTGATGTTGATTTCACTGATCCTGTGGAAGCCATGCGCTATGAGCATCACGCTCACGCTACCTTCCCGAACTTCACTATCACCAACTGTGAAGCTTGCCATACCGCTGGTGTGTACAACGTGCCGGATCAGGCTGAATCCCTGCCTGGACTGCTGTCTTCAAGCGACGACGTAGATGGTCGTGCCCTGACAGTGCCTGAGTATGTAACCGGTCCTGCTTCACGCGCTTGCGGTGCTTGCCATAGAGCCGACCTCATTAACGAAAATGAGTTTGGTGCACTGGCTGCGTTTAATGCGCACACCCAGATGGGCGGAACCCTGGTCGAAAATGACGCTGACGACGTAGTTCTCTACGGCATCATCGACAAGATCATGGCGATGTTCCAGTAAGAAAAGAGTACGGGGTGGACCTTCGGGTCCACCTCATCTCAAGAGAAGAATAAAGGCGGGCCTTCGGGTCCGCCTTTTTACTTGGCGGGTACTAATCGGAGCTCAGGACAGGCTGATCAGTACTGTATGCGAAAGATAGAGGTACTCGTGATGCCCGGGAGACTAGCCCCCGAAGGCGTAACTCGAGCTCCACGACTATTACTCGATTCCTACGATTCCTATTAGGCCTGACAGGTTCTGGTGGACGGTGTAGCGCTGCTAGCGCCTTGTGAACAGCAGATCCCAGGTGCCGTGACCCAGGCGATGACCCCGGCGTTCAAACTTCGTCACCGGGCGATCCTCGGGGCGGGGGCAGTAGCCGCCATCCGGTGAGAGGTTTTCAAATTCCGACGAGGCACTCAATACTTCGAGCATCTGCTCTGCGTAGTTCTCCCAATCCGTGGCCAGGTGCAGTCGGCCCCCGTGGCGCAGCTTGCTGGCCAGCAGTTCGACAAAGGGGGGCTGAATCAGCCGGCGCTTGTGATGGCGCTTCTTGTGCCAGGGGTCGGGAAAGAAAATCAGGATACGGTCGATGCTGTGGTCTGGAATCTGCTGCTTGAGCACTTCCACGGCGTCATGTTTGCTGACCCGCAGGTTCTCCAGCCCTTCCTCCTGGGCCTTCATCAGAAGTCGGCCGACCCCAGGCTCATGCACCTCGATTCCCAGGAAGTTTCTCTCCGGAGCCAGCCTGGCCAGCTCCACCAGGGAATCACCCATGCCAAAACCAATTTCCAGGGTGACCGGCTGTTGATTGCCAAACCATGCGGAGGGCTGGGTGATCACCGGTTCGAAGTCTATTCCGCAGCGCGGCCACATCTGCTCCAGGGCCCGCTGCTGTCCGCCGGTCATGCGGCCAGCCCTGATCACAAAGCTGCGAATGGCTCTGTGCCTCAGGTTTTCTGGGTTCTTTTCATCGTCGGACATTGGGGTTCCTGGCCCGCATAAGGGCTGCGGGAATCGGTTGCTGGCTGTGAATGGCGGAATTTTACCCTATCTGGCCCCCAATCGGCTCACCAGCACTTGCCTGAGACTATGTCAGTTCGCTGACCGCCCTGTAAGCCTGGCTGATGGCCGCATTGGTATCCGCCTTGGCGCCGGCGTCCGAGTTGGCGATGCTAATACGACCGAAAGGCTGGCGCCCGATTACCCAGGGTTTCTCCGCATCGCTGTTCCATTCCGGTTCCCAGGTTAGATCCGGGCTGTAGGCATAGCCGTGTGGCCAGCGATTGACCGTGATGGCGTGGATGTCCCGGTCCGAATCGAAGCCGGCCCCGGACAGGGCCTGGTCCAACTGGTCACGCACATGGTGTTCAAATACCGAAAACGGGGTGGACAGCATCTGCCTGCGACCCTGGCGCCATTGCTCCGGCCCCTTGATGTCGGCCAGGAACGGCATGTGGCACATATGCAGGACCATGGGATCGTCCGGCGTCATGGATCCACGGTACTTGCCCAATGACACTGGGTAATCCAGCTCAACCTGCTTGTAGAAGTCTTTCGTGTAGTACACGAATTCCAGTCCCAGTTCGGCAAACGCTCGCCAGTTGGGTACCAGCACTTTTACGTAGCTCATGGGCGTCTTCACGTTGTAGGCGAGGCCAGCTCTTTGGGTCTCCCCAAGCTCGGGACACAAATAGGGGATCGCTGCGTTATAACAGGCCATGACGCAATGCCCGGCCCGCACGGTATGGGCATCCTGACCTCTAACGTAGGTCACATCCACGGTCTTTTGATCAGCGCTGTGGATAACATTGACCGCCGAGCTGTTGAGCCGGATTCTTACGGCCTGTCCGTCCCTGTCCAGCAGGGAGTAGTCGAGTTGGCTTGTGACACAGTCTTCCATGGTTGATCCCGGCAGTGCGTCGGGAATCATGGAGCGAACCAGCAGCCGTGCCACCGAGGCGTTGCCATCCGGGAAATGGAATATGTAGGGCTCGTCCCCGCGGCTGCCTTCACGCACCAGGGTGTGATCCAGGCCAGGCATGCCTCCATCGTAAGACTGCACCGAAGTGGCCGGTATTTCGTCGATACCGACGCACCAGAAACTGGTCCCCCATTTTCGGTACATCTCGAGAAGTTGGGGATCTACCTTGGCGTAATCACGCAAGAATGCTTCGTAGCTGACCTTGTGCAGCTTCCGTTGTTTTTCCTCCTGAGTTAAGCCGGGAAGGTAATCCGTTTTCTCCGTCTGTATTCGAATAAGGTCTTTGCGAGCCTGTTCATTCAGCGGCGTGCGGGAGACAAATTCCTCCCAGGATACCTTTCCGTAACCTACTGCCAGCTTCTGCTGCCCGAAGGTCTCCTTGTCAAAAACAATGCCCTTGCTCAGGTCCAGGGAGGAGTACAACTGCTGGTCAAAAGCCTGGTAGAATTTGTTGGTATCAATGCCGACATCCACCAGCAATTGCCTGGCCACACGGCTGTATGCGGATGGGGTGTCGATGGATTCTGTGCCGCCGTAGCCTATTCGGGTGTCACCATTGATGCTGAATTCATTGCGCTTTGCATGACCCCCGAAGTCGTCGTGGTTGTCGAGGATCAGAATTTTTGCTCCAGGGTGCTGCTGGCGATAAAAGTGAGCGGTGGACAGACCGCTGATACCGCCACCCACTACGACCAGGTCGTATTGCTCTTCGGGTTTACCGGTTGGCCAGGACTTACCCGCCACCCTGGCATGCATGGTTTCCCATGAACCGGCGTGGGCGCCACGCAGGCCTGTCAAGCCTGGTGGATAGTAGTGTTGACCGGGCTCCGAGGAAGGTATTCCGCCCAGCAGCTCTGTCCAGGGTGAGAGCATCGCGGCTCCGATTGCTACCTGGGTGCCGTTAAGAAAGTCTCGCCGGGAGATTTTTCTAGTCATAAGAATGCCCGCATTAGTCGTGTCAGCCGGGCCCAACATACCTCAAAACACAGGGCTCGGGCTAAATCCAAACGGCTTTTATGGCCTGGATTTGGTGCTCCCAGCTTCGTTTTACCCTTACGTGGCGTAGTATTTTCATACTATTAAAACTGGAATCAATCTCTCATAATTGAGTAGCTGGTGGAGGTATCCTTATCCAGTCGGTATCTGTAAGACGAAGCTTACATTTACCAAATTCCCCCGCAGGCATATGGACGTGTTGTTGAGCTTCTTTATAAGCGCCAAAATTTACGCCTAATATGTCTCTACAAACAAAAATAGTTTATCTAATCCTTGTCCTGGGAACGATTTTCGGTATCGCCAGCTACTATTCCCTGCAGGCGGGCGTCTTACCCGCGTTCTACGATTTCGAGCAAAAGGAAGCAAATCAGAGCCTCAACCGTGCGCTGCTGGCCATAGACGCCGAGCTGGACGCCCTGGATATCATCAATCGTCAATATTCCGAGTGGAACCACACCAGGGATTTTGTTCTTGGAAAACGCGAGCAGTATGCAGAGGAGAACCTGGACAGCAGCAGCTGGGACCTCACCCACATGAACATGATGCTCATCTTTGATGAGCAGGGCATGCTTCGCTGGGGCGGTTTTCAGGATTCCATTGGAGGTTTTTTAGAGACCCCGGAAGAAGAGTTGTTACAGCCGTTGACTCCTGGCCATCCGTTGTTGGACCTTCGAGGGCCAGAGGATGTGGTGCAGGGCATCCTTCTTGCCAAAAAGAGTCCTATCCTGGTTAGTTCTCACCAGATACTTAATGACCAGGGCGAAGGGCCCGCCGCTGGCACTCTGGTGATAGGTCGCTATCTGGACAGAACCACGGTTCTGGAGTTGCAGCAACGGGCTGGCGTTGAGCTTTCCGTGTCCGCCAAAGATGACCCAACCCTCAGCGACCACGTTCGACAGGAATTGCAGTTGTCACCCGGGGATGGCGTAACGAGCCACATGGAATACGATGACGAAAGAGTAACCGGGCACGAAATTCTATATGACTTGTATGGCTCACCGGCAGTGGCCATTCATGTCAGCTCTCCGAGAGTTGTCAGTGGTATGGGTCGGAGCGCCGCCAAGGCCGCGATGATATACCTGACCGGCGTAACGTTGATTTTCCTGTTTGTTGCCTGGCTGGTAATGCGTAACTGGATTGTCGTGCCGCTATCTCGCTTGTCACATCACATGTTGAGAATTCGAAGAACTGGCGATCTTGGTCGGAGGCTTGAAACCACTCGTTCTGATGAAATTGGTCAGCTTACCCGGGAGTTTGACCAACTTACCGGAGAGCTGGGCAGCGTCCAGCGGGAATTAGAGCACGCCCGGGACGAAGCCCTGGCCCTTGCAAAAGCCAAGAGTGAATTTCTGGCCAGAATGAGCCATGAAATCAGAACTCCCATGAACGGTGTTCTGGGTATGGTTGAGCTCCTGGAGCGAACCGAGCTTGATGGCAAGCAACAGCGCTATGCACAGATCATCCAGGAATCCGGCAAATCTCTGCTTGGGGTGATCAATGACCTGCTGGACTTCTCCAAAATCGAAGCCGGCAAGCTGACGCTTGAGAATATAACGTTCGACCTGCAGAGTTTTCTCAATGACTCCATAGACGGGCTTTCTCCACTTGCTCAGGAGAAGGGACTTACCCTTCATTGCATGTTGCCCCAGTTCGCTTCTATCTCGGTGGTTGGTGATCCATTCCGACTGCGTCAAATTCTGACCAACCTGATTGGTAATGCGATCAAGTTCACCCATGAAGGCAGTATCCTGGTTCGGGTGGTCTCTTCCAAGGCTGAGCAGGGATACGTCAACTTGCGCTTTGAAGTGGCCGATACCGGAGTTGGCATTGCGCCAGAAATGCAGGAGAAAATATTTGATTCCTTTGCCCAGGAAGACGGGACCACGACTCGCCGATTTGGCGGTACCGGTCTTGGCCTGGCGATAAGCATGCAGTTGGTCGAAATGATGGGCGGACAGTTGCGTGTCCAGAGCGAACCCGGCAAGGGATCAGTTTTCTCGTTTAGCCTTTGCATGAGAGAAATTTACGAAGAAGAGCTGACCGACTCGGCCAGGACTTTGCAGAGCGGTGTGTTCAAGCTCAAGGTCGAGCGTCCACAAGTCGGGTCACTGACCGGCAGAATATTGCTCGCCGAAGATAACGCCGTGAACCAGGCGGTCGCCCTGGGCATGCTTTCTGCCATGGGCGTTAGTGTCGTCGTTGCGAACAACGGTCGCGAGGCACTGGACCAGTTTTTAAGCAGCGCGTTTGATGTTGTCCTGATGGATTGCCAGATGCCGGAGATGGATGGTTTTACTGCAACACAGGAAATCAGGGAAATCGAATTGAGTCGTGGTGATTCACGCACCCCGATCATTGCGGTTACCGCCAACGCCTCTTCAGCCGATCGCGACATATGTATTGACGTGGGCATGAACGACTATTTGAGCAAGCCATACACGGTTGATCAGCTGTTCAACATGCTGTCGAAATACCTTGAGCCGGGAGTGCCGCTTGCCAGCGCTGCCTCAGCGCCGAAAAGTATGGGTAATCTCCTGGCGGATAGTTCAGAGGATACTTCAGTTGCACTTGATCCAGAGGTATTGGACAGACTGGCCGCGCTACAACAAAGCGGCAGCAATGATTTGCTGGCCCGGGTAGTAGACGCCTATCGGACGAGTTCGAAAGAACTCATGGATATGCTGGCATCTTCTATAGACGCGAAGGATATCGAAGAAGTCAGAAAGACAGCCCATGCCTTGAAATCCAGTAGCGCCAATGTCGGCGCCATGGTGATGTCCGGTTTAATGCTGAGTGTTGAAAAGGCGGCAGGTCAGCAAGACCTGGAGACAGCAGAGCAAATGCTTCCCCGTATTGTTGAGGTTTATCAAAAGGTGATTGCCGAGCTTGACCTGAGAATGGGGGCGCCCGCATGAATTCGGAAATCGGGCAGCTTGAAAATCCAGTGGTGCTGGTTGCTGACGACGACCTTACTCATTTGCTGGTGGCGGAAGAGGTACTCCAGCAGGCGGGTTTTCGAGTGGTGACAGCCACCGATGGAAGGCAGGCGCTGGAGCTTTTTGACAAGGTTAAACCCGATATAGTCCTTCTGGATGTAGAAATGCCGGGGCTGAATGGCTTTGATATATGCAAGGCAATTCGTTTCAAAGAGGTCGGTAGAGAAACGCCGATTATTCTAATCACCGGCCTGGAAGATGACCGCTCCGTCAATCGTGCCTACGATCTTGGAGCAACCGATTTTGTTAACAAGCCCATAGCCTGGTCTGTGCTTCCCCATCGCATCAGGTACGTCTTGAAAGCCAGTACGTCACTGAATGACCTGCGGGGTTTGATTAGCGCTGTTCCCGATCTTATTTTCATTGTCAATGCGGATGGTGAGGCTCAAGCGGACCAGATAGGTCAGCAAAAAACCTTCAACAGCAACGGTGAGATTACCGCTTACCCCTGTAAAGATGATCCGTTAGCCACGGAGTGCGTTCGCAAGGCGTTAGAAACTGGCCTGCCACAGGTTTACGAACATGGAGTGCCGGGACAAAGCGTGTTTTTGGAAACACGCTTTATCGCTCGGGACAAGAATTCGGTCCTTGCACTGGTTCGTGACATTACCCAGAAGAAGGAGTCCGAGGCAAAGATTCTCGACCTGGCTTACTTCGATGGCTTGACGCGTCTGCCAAATCGGCAGCTATTCAGCGATAGCCTGGATCACACCATCAGGGTGGCCGAGAGAGAAAAGCAGGGATTTTCAATCTTCTTTATTGATCTTGACCAGTTTAAACGGATTAACGACACCCTGGGCCACTCTGTGGGTGACCGCCTGTTAGAGGGTGTGGCCGAAAGGCTCGGTCATTGTGCGAAATCGATAGTCTGTCCCGAATCTCCAAGTCTTGGTCCCGAGGGAAAGATCAGGCTGGCCCGCCTGGGAGGCGACGAGTTTGGTATCAAACTCTATGGTGTTGATTCGGCAAGTGCGGTTGAGGGGTTTGCCTCGGATGTGGTTTCAGCAATGAACACACCTTTTACCTGCGACGGGCATCAATTTGTAGTGACGCCAAGTATCGGCGTTGCGATTTATCCGCAAGACGGCGACACACGCGAAGCCCTTCTGATGAACGCCGACTCGGCGATGTATCGTGCCAAGAAAGCTGGCCGAAATAATTACAAATTCCATTCCGAAACCATGCGGGTCAGGTCTCTTAGCAGGTTGAACCTGGAAGGAGAGATACGCGCGGCAGTAGAGGAAGAGCAATTCGAGCTTTACTACCAGCCAAAAGTTAACGTAACCACCGGCGCAGTTGTGAGCGCCGAGGCGCTACTTCGGTGGAACCATCCGGAAAGAGGGATGGTAAGTCCGGCGGAATTCATTCCGGTAGCCGAAGAGACCGGGTTGATTTTGCCCCTGAGTCAGTGGGTGCTTAAGGAGGCCTGCCAGCAGGTCCGTAAGTGGTGGGAAGGACCGTCCCACGGAATTCCTGTAGCGGTAAATATCTCCAGTTATCATTTCTATGCCGATTGCCTGATTCAGGATGTATTTAATGCTATTTCTGCAGCAGGCATTGAGGAGCGGTATCTCGAGCTTGAGATCACTGAGAGCATGTTGCTGCGAAATGTTGAGGAAACCATTGTTGCGCTGAAGACCTTGCGCGAGGCCGGGGTTCGATTGTCGGTGGATGATTTTGGAACAGGGTACTCTTCGCTTAGCTATCTGAAGCGTTTCCCAATCGACACACTCAAGATTGATCGTTCTTTTGTCGAGAACCTGCACCGGGACCCGGACGATGCAGCGATATGTGCTGCAATTCTTGCTATGGCGCAGCAGCTTGGGCTTAACGTTGTTGCCGAGGGCGTGGAGTTGGAAGAACAACTCGAATTCTTAAGTGGGCATGGCTGTGACGAAATCCAGGGTTATCTTTTCAGCAAACCCGTCCCGGCAGATGAATTCGAAACACTCTTCCTTGCCAAGTCTGGTTTACATCCCGAAAGTCGCTTTGGAAAAGCTGCCCGGTTCCTAGCTGGCGGTCTTTCCCAGAGATCGTGACTGCTATCTCGTTGAGCAATCTCTCGCTGCCCGCGTAGAGCCTTTTCCGTCAACTCCGTGCCATTCCTGCCCTGGCAGTTGATATTCTTATCCTGTGCCGCGAAGCTTTGGGTTGTCGCGGGACTAATGTAGGCTGCAGGAAGCAGAAAAAGGATGTTCAATGGCGGAAAATGACAGCGTCAAGACAGCAATGGTGGTCGAGGGTGGTGCAATGCGCGGGATATTTTCCTGCGGCATCCTGGACGAATTTATAGCCCACGACTTTTATCCATTTGATCTGTGCATGGGTGTATCTGCAGGCGCGTCCAACATTGCGGTGTATCTCGCGAAGATGCATGGCAGAAATCTGAAAATCTATCTCGACTATTCGCTGAGGCCGGAGTTTATTCGCTACAGACGGTTTCTCGCCGGCGGGCACCTGATGGACCTGGACTGGATGTGGAATATCACCCGGGACGATCTGCCCATTGATACCGATACGATGCTGGCCCAGCACAGCCAGTTTCTTGCCACGGTGACTTGCGCGGAAAGTGGCGCCGCGGACTATCTCACGCCCACCGCAGATGAGTTGTTCGACGTGTTGAAAGCATCCAGCGCCTTGCCGATCTTTTACCGGGACACCGTGAGTCTGCGCGGGCGACAGTGGAGTGATGGTGGGGTGGCGGACGCGATACCCGTTCGTGAGGCTCACCGTCGAGGCGCCAGGCGAATCCTGGTGATTCGGTCGCGGCCGTTTGGCTATAAAAAGAATCCATCGAAAGCGGATGCCATGCTGCCCTGGTTCCTGAGAAAGTCACCGGGGCTGGTGCCCGCCATGAAGACCCGGCCACAGAGGTACCAGGAATCCCTGGACTTCATTCGCAACCCGCCTGCCGACACCGAAATCATCGAAATCTGCCTTCCCGATGACTTCCCGGTATCCAGGATGACCTCCGATCGGCGCTTGCTGGAGCAGGGCTACCAGGTTGGTCGTGATACCGCCCAGCGAATATTTGATCTCTGGGCTGGATAGGCCATGCAACACTCAGGACGATAAAAAAAGGCCAGGCCGGAAAACCGGTCTGGCCTTTTACTGCGTCCTTCTTAGGGGACTTGGTTTACCGGACTACCGCTTCGAATCGCTGCGGATAACCCGACTGACCAGAAGACCGATCAGCAGGAACAAGCCGAAGGCTCCGCCTCCACCACCAGTGGTCTTGGCAGCAGTGTTGGCAACCAGTGGATTGGTTCCCATGATCTTGGTTTCGGTGCCATCGCTGTAACCGTCGTCATCCGTATCTTCGTCGTTAGGATCGGTGCCGTATTCGTTGATTTCTTCACCGTCCGTCAGGCCGTCGTCGTCGCTGTCGTCATCGAGCGGATTGGTGTGGTGCTCGTGGATTTCCTCACCGTCGTCGATGCCGTCATTGTCGCTGTCATGGTCACTGGAATTGGTGCCGTACTCATGTTCCTCGTCGTCACTCAAACCGTCATTGTCGTCATCCGAGTCCATGTCATCGCTAATGCCATCGTTATCGTCATCGGAGTCCATCTCGTCGTCGATGCCGTCATGATCGTTATCGCCGTCAGCATTGGTCAGGAAGCTTCCGATAGCCTTGAGATCCGACTCGGGCAGGCAGGCGAGGAACAGCATTTCGCTTTCTTCCATGATCGCCATGGCCGTCTCGCCGGCGCTTTCGCCCATCACGTCCTCGTCGCTGGAACCACCGGAACCATCGGCGCCGTGGCAACCGGCACAACCGGTCACGTAACGTTGCTCACCGGTGGCGTCCCTGGAGTTCAGGTACACGGCGAGTTCGGTAATCTCGGCAGCGCTGAGATAATCCAGGTAGCTCATCATGGGTACGGCGCTTGAGCCGAATATTGATGCCGTGATGGTGCACTCTCTTGCACCGGCCAGGCGACGCATACCCATCAACATCTCATCGACAGCGGGACCTGCCCAGGGATCACCATGACAGCTTGCGCAACTGTTGGCGTAAAGGGCTTCGCCACCGGTAAGTTCGGCCGGATCAGCCACCGTGATCGTGGTGATGGATGGGTCACTGGAGAATTCAGCATCGCTGACAGTCAGGCTAAGCGTGTAATCGCCGGCCGTGCTGTAGCTGTGGGCCGGGCTTTGGCCGGTACCTGTGTTGGAGTCACCGAAATCCCAGGCGTAGGTCAGTGTGTCCCCATCAGGATCGCTGGAGCCTGCACCGTTAAAGGTGTACGCCGCGCCGGAATAAATGTTGTTGTAAGGACCGCCCACATTGGCAACAGGGGCCCGGTTGGCCGGGGGAATGGCGATGGTCACGGTCACAGCTACGAAATCTGACAAGCCATCGGGGTCGGTGACTGTCAGGGTCGCGGTGTAAGTGTTCTCGGCGGTATAGGTATGGCTGGTGGTTACGCCGGTACCGATGGTGCCATCTCCGAAGTCCCAGGCGTAGGTCAATGCGTCGCCATTGGGATCGCTGGACCCAGAGCCGTCAAAGTCCACGGCCACGTCGGGCTGTCCCTCATAGGGTCCGCCGGCATTGGCGGTGGGGGCAGCGTTGGTCGGCGGGGTGCTTATGGATGCGGTGGCGGTTGCCTCGGCGCTGTCCACGGTGCCGTCGTTAACCACAAGGGTCACGGTAAACTCGCCGCCGGTTGCATAGGTATGGCTGGGGTTCGCGCCACTTCCGGTGCTGCCATCGCCAAAGGTCCAGGCGTAGCTCACCAGGGTGTCTCCGTCAGGGTCAGAGGATCCTGATCCGTCGAACTGTATCGGGGTACCGGCCTCGCCGGTGTATGGGCCGGCTGCATTGGCGACCGGCGGGTTATTGGTTTGCTGGGGAGCGGGGTCCAGCATCATGCCGGACATGCCTGATGGAGCGTTGGCGCATGAGCTGCCTGAGCACCATCCCGGTTGGCTGCTCGCCATGATCTCCACCAGATTGGAATTACCCTCACCGTCTGAGTCGTCACCTTCGACCTCGGCCAGCCAGTTCGCGAACGCACTATTGGCGTTTGCGGCGGAAGAATTTCGCAGTGCGTTGCCATAGGCGTTAAATCCGCTGCCGCTGTTGACGCTGTTGTGACATACCGCGCAGTTGGCTGCATCGGTAGTCGATGAGGAGTACAAGCCTGAAAATTCAGATAGGTAGCTGCCAAATGCCCAGGCGCTTGGCATTCCTGCGATTGACAGGGTTAGCAGGGCGATGGCCTTGCCGAGTATCTTGTAGCTATTTTTCATCGGTATTCCCCTTGTGATACATGGTGTTTGCAGCGCAGGAACCGGCTTTTAGCCAGCGGTTTTGACATTTTTTGACCTGCGTCACTCACGCCAAAGAAATCATTTTTATGACGTATAAGTGACAATATTACCCATATATATTAAGTGCAACTGTCGTTGGATAGCGACGTAGGTGTTTTTACCTAGACCGCCAAGGCGATTTGACATAGTCCGCAGCGACAGGACTGCGCCCGGTGAGGCGCTCTAGGGGTGTTTAGGTGGCCAAGGGTGGCCAGGGGCCTGTAATTTGGCGGGTTTGGCGTTCAAACCTTTCGGCAACGGGTCTCAGGTATTGAATTCCCGCGCACCAAAATCCAGGCCTCACCGAATAATGGCGGTATCAGGAAAAGGGGCAGCAACCGGGAGTTTTTCGTTATTCTCCGCTGCCGAATCGGCCTCACGGGGGAGATCCCGGCGAGCTTCCGATATCAGTCGCTGCCCGTCTGGCAGGCTGTTTTGGAGGTGGAACAGCCCGGGTCCGACAAGGTCCCGGGCCTTGGCAGGCGCTTTGGGCCTACAGCTTCACCATCAATTTTCCGGTGTTCTTACCGGAGAACAGCAAGGGCAGTCCCGTCATGGCCGACTCCAGGCCCTCCAGTACATGGGCCCGGTACTTGATCTTGCCGGCCATGACATAGGGTGCCAGTTTGCCCAGCAGTTGCGGAACCTCGCCGAAGTGATCCGGCATGGCAAAGCCCTGGATGGTAAGGCGTTTCTTGATCATCCGAATCCAGTTGGGCCCGGGTGCCGGATTGGCGGCGAGATAATCCGCGATCATGCCGCACACAACGATACGACCGTGGGTGTTCATCCGATCGAAAATCAGCTGCTGTATGGGGCCGCCGGTGTTTTCAAAAAATATGTCCACGCCGTCTGGGGTCAGTGCCGCCAGTTTCTCGGCAAGATCACCTGACTTGTAGTCGATAGCGCCGTCGAAGCCCAACTCGTCTACCAGCCAGCGGCATTTTTCTTCCCCGCCGGCCACACCCACCACGCGCAGACCATCGGCCTTGGCCAACTGGCCCACCAGTGAGCCCACGGAACCGGCCGCACCGGTGACCACCAGGGTTTCTCCGGCCTTGGGTTTGCCCACGTTGAACAGTCCCTGGGTGGCGGTCAGGCCTGGCAGCGCCAGAATCGACAGTACTGCTTCGGCAGGCAGATCCACCGTGATTTTGTTAATGCCCTGCCCATTGGACAAGGCGATTTGCTGCCAACCGAGCATTCCCATTACCTTGTCCCCGACGGCAAAGTCCGGGTGCCGCGATTCAATGACCTCTCCATAACCGGAGGATCGCATCACCTCGCCTAATTCTACCGGGGGAATGTAGCTTTCCCGGTCCTCTGACATCCAGCCAAGCATGGCCGGGTCCAGCGACATATAGGTTTGTCTAATCAGCAGTTGGCCATCGGCCAATTCCGGGAGTGTGCTGTGCCTGACTTCGAATAAATCGGCACCAAGGCCCTTGGTCGGTCGAGCGACTAGGTGAATAGCAGTGTTTTCCATGGTCGAATTCCCAGGTTGGAGTTAATGATGATTGGGCTGAAGACCTTCAGCCTCGCAAGTCTGGTTCAAGCTCAGTTGTAGGATCTCTTTTGAGATGCTTCCGGATGCCCGCGTAGCACCCTGACCCTGAAGGAACGTCCCTTGAGCTTGCCTTCAGAGAGTTTTTTCAAAGCAGTTTTCACCGCATCGCGATGCACGGCAACATAGGCCCGGATATCAAAAATATCGATCTTGCCGACCTGTGTTCCCTCGATGCCGTATTCGCCGGTCAGTGCCCCAAGAATGTCGCCGGGGCGTACTTTCTGTTTTTTCCCGCCTTCAATTAGCAGGGTTTCCATTTCCGGTTTGTTGGGGGTTTCATTCAACAGTCTGGCCTGTGGTAATGCCTCCCCTTCGATGGTGCGTCCCAGGTAGTCTTGCAACAGGGCGACCTTGTAGCCTTCCTTATCGCTTATGAATGAGTGGGCCTTGCCGCTGCTGCCTGCCCGGCCTGTACGGCCGATACGGTGCACATGCATCTCCGCATCTCGGGCGATGTGGTAGTTGATGACCGCGTCCAGGGAGTCGATATCCAGACCTCGTGCCGCCACGTCTGTGGCCACAAGTACCGATGCGCTCTTGTTGGAGAACCGCACCAGGGTTTGGTCCCTGTCTCTTTGGTCAAGGTCGCCGTGCAAGGCCAATACACTGAACCCGTGGCTACGAAGGTCGGTGGCGATGTCCTGGGCCTCTCGCTTGGTATTGCAGAAAACCACGGTGGACTCGGGGCGATGCTTTAGAAGTAGCAAGCGGACCGCCCTGAGGCGCTGCTGGTCATCTTCTACCTTGTAAAAATGTTGTTCGATGGTGGTGCTGTCATGGGTGGATTCAACCTTGGTCATGATTGGCTTGACCATGACGCGCTTGGCAATCGCCTGAATCTGTTCCGGGTAAGTTGCACTGAACAACAGGGTCTGACGGGCCTTGGGTGTTTGTCGGACGATATTCTCCACCGACTCCTGGAAACCCATTTCCAGCATCCGGTCGGCTTCATCAAGCACCAGGGTCGTGAGTGAGCCCAGCTTGAGTGTTTCCTTGCGCAAGTGATCTTCGATACGCCCCGGGGTGCCCACGATAATATGAGCGCCGAATTCCAGGGATTCAGCCTGGGTCCGAAATGGCTTCCCACCGGACAGGGCGAGGACTTTTACATTGGGAACCCCTCGCGCCAGGCGTCGAATTTCGTTGGCCACCTGGTCAGCCAGTTCCCGGGTCGGGCAAAGCACCAGGGACTGGATCTGCAGCTTGGCGGTGTCGAGTTTGGCCAGCAATCCCAGCCCAAACGCCGCTGTTTTCCCCGATCCGGTCTTGCCCTGGGCAATCACATCCTGGCCCGCGAGGATCGGCGGCAGGCTTTGCTCCTGAATGGGCGTCATGAACTCATAACCCAGCGAGGCCAGGTTATCGAGAAGCTCTGAATCCAGCTTTAGTGTCGAAAACGGCTGTTGGCTCAAGGGATCAGTCCTGTATGGGTGTTGTAGCGTAACAGTCCCCACCTGACAGGTCACCAATGCTGATTGCCGGGGAGGGAGGATTCCCCGGCGTTTGCTCTTTCAGGGGAGAAAGCGGCTCAGTGAGAGCCTCTTCTGGACACTGAATCCGACCCCAAAAGGCCTGTGCGTTCAAGGGGGATTGGCGCCCGGACCCCTGCTGAATGAAAGGGTCGCATGGCAATGCACAGAAAGTTGGGCCAAAATGCACGTGCACTGTTGAATCCCGATTATTATCCAGATAGAAAATACACCGGTGCGCTGGACAATGTTTGATCGAAGGATAGGCCGCGAATATGCCGAAAAATTTTCAGCCGCTGTCGGGTAGTTTTTCGCGACTGGCTATTTTTGGCTCCCTGTATCTTGCCGCCTCATTTGGTGCGCTCTCCTACCTTGTGTCTCCAGGCGGCGTCGCCGTGTTGTGGCCCGCTGCAGGTGTCTTCCTTGCAGCGCTACTGGCTTCGCCGAGATCCCAGTGGTGGGCGCTTTGCAGCTTACTTACGCTTATCGACTTTGCCGCAGAAACGGCAGTCGGGGGTGTCGGTCTGTTCCCTGCAGCAATTTTCTCCATCTCCTTGATGATTCAGGCCGTAGCTTCTGCCTGGTTGATCCAGACATTCACCAAGGGGTCGTTCAAATTCGGGCGTCCCAGGGATGTTTACTTGCTGTTGTTATGGGGCTGCTCTGTCCCGGTGATGATTGCCTCGATTCCGCCAGCCACAGCCAGCGCTCTGTTTTTAGGCGGTAGCTGGATTAGCGCGTGGGCCCTGTGGACGGTTTCTACTGCCGCAGGCTCCCTGGTCGTAACGCCTCTGTTACTTACCTGGCTGAAAAACCCGGCTTCTATGATCGGGGAAATGTCCGGCAAGAAATGGCTTGAGTTTGCTGCCGTCTCTATTGGTTTGTGCGCCCTGACCGGGCTGGCCTTCTCGGTTGGCAATCCAACTGGGGCCGCTCTTCCACCTCTGAGTTATCTTCCCATGCTGTTGCTGACGGTTGTAGCGATTCGCTACAACATTGGGGCCCTGACACTTGCCTCAACTCTGTTTGCACTGACTGCTATCGTATATGACTCCGAAACCAGTATGGCTCCAGCGGATTTGGAGACCAGTCTTCTGGCCTTGCAGGCCTTTTTGATTGCGGCGGCGGGAAGTGCACTGCTGTTTGGAAGTTTGTTCAGAAATCTTGCCCACGATGCCGGCGTAATAAAACAGAGTCGGGATCGATTTCAACTTGCTCTGCGTGCTGGGAACGACGGCTTATGGGACTGGGATTTACTACAAGATACCCTATACCTTTCGCCTCGCTGGAAAAGCATGCTTGGTTATGAAGACCATGAAATTGCCAACGAGCCTGACGTGGCGTTTGGGCTCATTCATCCTGATGATCTAGTTCGCGTGAGGGAGGCCTACGCGGCGAGCGTTCCGGACCCGGATGTCTCATACGACATCGAATTTCGGATGCGCCACAAGGATGGGCATTGGGTGGATATCAAGTCAATTGGATTTGTTGAGCGGGATGAAAAAGGAGAGCCAATTCGATTTGCAGGTACCCACTCAGATATCAGTGAGCGAAAGCTCGCTGAAACAGCATTGCGGCAAACCCAAAGAATGGAAACTGTTGGTCAGCTGACAGGCGGTATTGCCCACGACTTCAATAATCTGTTGGCAATTATTCTTGGCAACCTGGAGTTGGTGCAACGGAAAAAGGGGCTTGATTCTCAGGCGCAAGAGCTAATAGACCGCGCCGTGACCACATGCGAAAGGGCCGCCGCATTGACCAGGAAACTGCTCAGCTTTTCCCGGAAGAAACCCGCTGGAGCCTCGTTGATCAACGTGAATGACCGAGTCAGCGGGATGCGACACTTGTTGGAACGTTCGCTAACCGCCGCCATCCAGTTGGAGGTCTCGGTGGCTCCCGATTTGGGCATGGTGCTTGCGGACCCGGATGACCTGGAAAACATGCTTCTGAATCTTGCCCTGAATTCACGGGATGCCATGCCCAAGGGCGGCAGGCTTTTTATTGAAACCACCAAACAGTTTGTTGACGACAGCTACGTCCGGTTGAATCCGGGTAGCCGGAGCGGTGAGTTTGTCGTGATTTCCATCACCGACAACGGATGCGGGATGTCTGCGGATGTAATAGAAAGAGCGTTCGAGCCATTTTTTACAACCAAAGATGCCGGGAAGGGAACCGGCCTGGGTCTTAGTATGGCCTATGGCTTTATCCAGCGGGCCTCGGGTTTCGTGAAAATAGATTCGGAACTCGGGGTAGGAACTACCTTCAGGGTTTTTCTGCCACGCGCCGACGCTCCTGGCGAATCATTCTCTGCCAGTAAGCGGGAACTCAATCCTGCGGTGGGCGGGGACGAAACCATTCTGGTGCTGGATGACGAGGAAATGCTGGCGGAAACCGCCTGCTCTTATCTGGGGAGCCTGGGGTACAAGACCATCAAGGTGACTAATGCGGAAGATGCGCTAAAGGTACTCGAAAATAATCCGGAGATTGATCTGCTCTTTAGCGATGTGATTATGCCTGGCGCAATGAATGGATATCAGGTGGCTGTCGAGGCTCATGCCGCGTACCCGTCTCTGAAGATTCTCTTGACCAGTGGGTTCACAGGGAAAAACGAGAGTACGGCAAATGGTGACGCGGAATATGTAGCCAGTCTGACCTCTTCATTAGTGCCGAAGCCATATAGCCTGAATGACCTGGCGCGTTCTCTACGTAATATTCTGGATAAGTGAGTGTCAGGCAAGTCCCGAGTTTCTCCACGGGCAATCCCAGTTTTCGGTCTTAATTGACCTTGGTGTAGTTGGCCCGAATTTGTGCAAACTTCTCCCGGTAGCCCAGGAGTTCTGACTCCAGCCCCAGCCAAGAGAAGAAAATTTCACTTAAGGTGGTTGTCCGGTATTGCAGTTTGCAGGAATAAGCGGATCATTCGCCACCGAAGGCTGTGCAGGCACCTATGGACACCGTGTGGGTGGACAATAGTGCTTGCGTCCACCGGCCACGATGAAACCCGAATTTGGTGGATTCTGTCGGTGGTGGTTCCCGGTATAGGCATTAAAGTGGATTCGACAATGCCCCTGGTGATTAGCGGTCCCAGCTCGACAGTTTTTATCCCGCCTTGTTGTTTATCGCAGAGAAGGCATCATGCAAACTCATTTGGTTGAAAGCGCCCTGGCAGTCTCCTCGTCCCATGTCGCCGATTCGGTTGCCGCGGGGCCGGAATTATTCGGCATCCCGATTCCATTTATTTTCTTCGCCGTGACCCTGCTTGGGGTTGCAGTTTTCCATCACCAGACCATGCGCGTGGCCCTGGTGGGTTTATTCGTCATTACGGCGTACAAGCTCATTTTCTCCTCTTTTGAGGGCGTCCCCGGCTTTGAGGGATTGTTGCTGCACATTGACCGGGAATGGGTGACCCTGGGCAACCTGTTTGGTTTGCTCATGGGCTTTGCCTTGCTGGCCAACCATTTTGAGCAAAGCAGGATTCCGGAATTCCTGCCGGCCTTGTTGCCTGATGATTGGCACGGCGGGTTGGTATTGCTGATCGCGGTCTTCTTCCTGTCCACTTTCCTGGACAATATTGCCGCGGCCATCATTGGTGGCTCCATGGCTTCCGCAGTATTCCGGGGCAAAGTTCACATCGGGTATCTGGCCGCCATCGTAGCGGCCTCCAATGCCGGCGGCGCCGGTAGCGTGGTAGGAGATACCACCACCTCCATGATGTGGATCGAGGGCGTGTCGCCCCTGGTGGTTGGTCGGGCCTTCCTGCCCGCTTTCGTGGCCTTGGCCGTATTTGGTATCCCGGCCGCCATTCAGCAGCAGAAGCTGTCTCCAATTATCAAGGACCCGCCCGAGGGCCTGCGCCTGGATTGGCATCGGGTGGCGGTGGTGATGGTGGTAGTGAGCGCCCTGATTGGCACCAATGTGTTCGTCAACGCGGCATTTCACCAGTACTCCTCCAAATTCCCCTTCCTGGGTGCTGCCGTTTGGGTTGCCCTGATTCTGACCGCCGTCTGGCGCAAGCCCGATTGGTCACTGCTGCCCAATGCTGCACGGGGGAGTATTTTCTTGCTTTCCCTTGTGACCTGCGCCTCCATGATGCCGGTGGAAAGCCTGCCCATTGCGTCCTGGCACACGACCGCCGGGCTGGGCTTCGTCTCGGCAGTGTTTGACAACATTCCCCTGACCAAGCTGGCCCTGGAGCAGGGCGGCTATGACTGGGGCGCGTTAGCGTTCGCCGTGGGCTTTGGTGGATCGATGATCTGGTTCGGATCCTCGGCCGGTGTTGCCCTGGCCACCAAGTTCCCGGAAGCCAAGTCGGTGGTCGACTGGCTGCGCTATGGCTGGTATGTCCCGCTGGGCTACCTGGCGGGTCTGGCTGCCTACCTGCTGATACTGGGCTGGCATCCGACGCCGGGATAACTTGAGTTGCCGCGTTCAATGCGCCGGGAGACGTCGGCAGGTTCGGAGGTGCAGGTTTCGGTAGCCTCCAGCGCTATCTTTGCACGTTTGTCGGCCTCTCTGGGTGCCACGGATTTAGGCAGCAACTCCTCCTCTACACTATTATCGGCGTCCTACTATTTTCAGACACCGCCCTGCCATTGACACTGGTTGTCATGTCGCCCAATAATCATTTGGCGCGAAGTGCGCTGCGAGTGTGGTTCAAGGGATGAACAGCATCTGGCGCAGGCCTGGATTCAAGGGACAAGCATTGGATGCCAAACGAACCCTGGCGACTGGGCCACAAGTTCTTCTGCCGCACAAGCGTCGAATTCCGAGTTCCCTCTCAGCGCCTGGTTGAGCCGCTCTCTTACGGAAAATCGAAAACACATTTTTTCTATAAACGAACAAAGCACCAAGGCCTAATGCCATGAAATTTAGCGGCTCAAGCAACATCAGCTTTCACGTCAATGAGTATATCCGCGCACATGCCGGGGAATTCCAGGGCAAAACCGTGGTCGACATCCCGGCGGGTGATGGGCGAACCAGCGAGGTATTGTTATCAGCGGGCGCCGAAGTTCGCGCCTATGATCTTTTTACCGACGTATTCAAGCCTGGGCAAATTAACAGCGAGTATGCCGATTTGACGAGGACTCTGCCTATCGAGTCAGAATCCTGTGACATCATTATTTGCCAGGAAGGAATAGAGCACCTCGCCGACCAGCTTTTCGCATTGAGTGAATTCAATCGGATTCTCAAGCCAGATGGGCGGCTATTTATCACCACGCCAAACTACTCTTCCCTGAGGGCGAAACTAGCCTATTTATTACTCGAGTCCGAGACCAGGAACCTGATGCCGCCCAATGAACTGGATTCTCTTTGGAGTCCTCCAGGGACCACATCAAAGCGGGTCTACTTTGGGCATATATTCATGATCGGCGTTCAGAAACTCAGGATGCTGGGCTGGCTTTCAGGATTTCGCCTCCGCGAGATGCATCACACGCGGATTAACTGGACATCGGCATTGCTGCTCCCGATTTTCTACCCGTTTATCTGGTTGCGTAGTCTCCTGACATACAGGCGAAGCCTGCGTCGGAACACAGCGTTCTCAGATGAGCAAAAGCGTGAGACCTACCAGAGAATACGCAAGTTGATCTGCGATCCGAAAATTCTCGTGGAGCAACATCTGTTTGTCGAGCTGACAAAGGTCGAAGGGCAGAGCGTGGTGCAGGCCCGTCTGAATGGTGAAGAAGGGCTCCAGCAGACATAATTGTCATTGGATGGGGGATGGGCCATCCACACCTGGTCTGAGTTGATGACTTTGCATACTTTGTGGCGGTAGAATTATCAGCCGACAGGGAGCGCAGGCAGGGATGCCAGGGAGAATATTTCTGACAGAGCGCGGGTGTAGTTCAATGGGTGAATGGCATCCGGCGTAGCCGGCGGGGAGCGTAGCTCCACGAGCTGTGAACGCTCGGTCAGGAAGGCCGGGCAGGCGGTAAGAGAATCGCGAGCGCGCAGGCAGGGATGCCAGGGAAAAGATTTCTGACAACGCGGGTGTAGTTCAATGGGTGAACGGCATCCGGCGTAGCCGGTGGGGAGCAAAGCTCCACAAGCCGGGCACGCGCGGTCAGGAAGGCCGGGCAGGCGGTAGGAGAACCGAGAGCGCGCAGGCAGGGATGCCGGGGAAAAGATTTCTGACAGAGCGCGGGTGTAGTTCAATGGTAGAACTTGTGCTTCCCAAGCACATAACGTGGGTTCGATTCCCATCACCCGCTCCAGACAAAAAGAAGGCCCCTTAATGGGGCCTTTTTTGTCGCGGGTGCTTGGGATGAGAACCCACCGGGTTCGACCAATCGGCAGGACAGCCGATTGGGAGCGCTTTAGCGACCCGAGCGGTAGCGAGGGCAAGGGCCAGGACGGCCCGCAGTCATTCCCATCACCCGCTCCATACAAAAAGAAGGCCCCTTAATGGGGTCTTTTTTTGTATAGGGTGAATGGGATGAGAACCCACGTGGTTCGACAAACCGGCAGGACAGCCGGTTTGGAGCGCTTTAGCGACCCGAGCGCGGGAGAGAGGGAGCCAGCTTAGGGCGAAACACGCTGCAGTCAGATATCCGGATTCTTCATCGCGAGAACGAAGATGATATGAATTGGGGGTATCCAGCGCGACCGGCTATGGCCTGGATTAGAAAATGATTGTCAGGCGTCCGTCTTTCTCTGAGACTTCAGGCGGGCTACCAATATAGTGCACGCCCTGTTTGCTCACTTTAACCATTGTCTTGGCGTCACGGGGAACCGGTTTGCAGGTATCCGGAAACCGACACGCCTTAGGCGGGACTGTTGCGGAAACCCCTAGTTGGCCTGAGGCTTCGGCTGCTGAAACAGATGCATGCAGCATCAGATATCCAGCCAAAAATGTCGTAATTACGCGCGTCACGCGTACCTACCTTTTTGTTCAGCGGTTGAACCATTTGATGACCGCCAGACCTGGCAGTGACCATAGCAATGTGACTTGCCCGGCTCGTTCCATTAGGCGAAGTTTGGACTTGGTCGAAGTGTTGGCCAATACGTAATTGCCGTTGAAAATCGGACTTAACTTAATCCCTTTCCGTGTGGTCAATTTTCGAGGGCAAGGGCAAGCTCCGTGTTGCCGCCACCAATGGTGTGCAAAGTGTGCCCTGCAGGGCGTTCCGCCAACCTGTGCCATTGAGTATTTAGGGTGCGTTTTACGCACCGTCACCAATGGTGCATGAAATGCACGCTACGCAAACCGAAAACAAGGCGCCTATGGCCATCCTTCGGGTGCCCATAATTAAATCCCCCTAAGCGGAATCAAGTGACGCTATGGAGTATCCCGTATGGTTTGCAGCCAGAGGATTCGGCATATTGGAGGTATTGCTGGTCAGGGAATAAATCGGCAAAAGGTACTTATATGGATATTCTGTACTTAGTCCTTGTCCTGCTCGTTGTAACGCGTGTTTTCGCCGAGCTCGCAGAACGAACAGGGCTTCCTGCAATAGTCGGTGAATTGGTTGCCGGTGTGGCGCTGGGCTTTATCCTGCGGCGCTCATACCATTCCCTGATTCCTCTTTGGTCTGCTTGTCAGAGTGAGTCGTACTCATCGCTGGTTAGTCTTGGCATGTTCTTTTTGATGCTGCTGGCAGGTATTCGTATGGAGCCGCTGGAGTTCGCCCGTACCTCAAAGTCAGCAGTCCTGATTGCGGTTGGTGGAATGATTGTTCCTGTTGGCGCCGGCTTTGCACTGGGTATGGCGGTGCTTCCCGAATCCCCGATCAAGCTGGTTCAAAGCCTGTTCATCGGTACGGCGCTGGCTATTACCGCAGTGCCAGTCGCCGTACGTATTTTCATGGACCTTGGTCAACTCGACTCCCTGGTTGGCAAGACAGTTGTTGCCGCCGCCCTGTGGGACGACTTACTCAGTCTTTTTCTCCTGGCTCTGCTACTCGCGGTGGTTGGTGAAAACGGCGCTGAAGTTTTTGGGCTTCACGCCGCTGCACTACTAATTGGCAAAGTAGTGTTGTTCTTCGCGGTAACAATTTCAGTCGGACACTTCGTCTTTCCGCTGATCGGGAAATATCTCAGGCATCTGCACTTTCCGGAAGTAGACTTCAGCATGCTGCTCATTGGTGCGCTTGCCTACGCAATCTTCGCCGAGCTGATGGGGCTGCACTTTATCCTCGGCGCATTTATAGCCGGCATGTTTTTTCAGCCGAGTTCCGCGCATGTGGGTGTCTATGACCGGGTCGAACGGCAGATGTCCGGAATCACGTCGGGGTTTCTGGCGCCAATCTTCTTTGTTTCTGTTGGCATGAACCTGGATGTCAGTGCAATCACCCGGGTTCCGGGGTTTGTCGCTGTGCTGATCCTGGTAGCGTTCGCAAGCAAATTGATAGGTTCCGGACTGCCTGCGTATTGGCTGGGTCTATCGAGTAGAGAGTCACTGATGGTGGGTGTCGGAATGAGCGGTAGAGGCGCTGTCGAACTGATCATTGCCGGCATTGCTCTCGAAGCCGGGTTGTTTTTACAGCCGCAACCAACCCCTGCAATTGTAGAAAGTCTCTACTCGGCAATCGTCCTCATGGCCTTGGTAACTACTGTCGTGACACCGATAGTCCTGCGTTGGATGACGCCACGAAATACTCCGTAGGTCCTAATGGAACTAATGGGGGAATTCTGCTTCATTGGACCTTTCACCCATAAAAGCAGAATGTCTCCATTTCGCCAGACATAACAGGCGTGTCAGCCAGCAGCCTTCCGCAAAGTCGCTTTCCCATCGTTCTCTATGGGGGCATGGGGGTAGTGGGGCTGTCGTCCCTGCAAGCTCAGAATATTGTCTTTCACTATTGAGCCTTCATCGATATTTATAGCCCGCCGTATGGTCTGGTTTTGCTGCCAGGCGTCACGCCCAGCCGCGACAGTGGGCAAATGAACAATCATGGCGGCGGAGAGGGATCGCGAGGCGCTTTCCCAAAGGTAGCTTGGCGTATGATCCACAGCGTAGTAATCCACCGAGCCGATCTTGATCATCGGTTTTTCGAATGAGGTCGGCGTAGCAAAATAGAAACCCATGCCCTCGTCACAACTGACATCAATAATCAGGCAGCCGGGCTTGAGGCTGGAACTCTCCTGCTCGGTGACATAGTCGATGGGGTGATCAATGTCCTGGTAGGTTCCGTTGATAATGATATCCGACTCGCTGATCAGGTCGCTGAGCGGCCGTTCAGAACCGTCGTGCTCTACAATCATCATCCGGGCCTCGCCTTCATCCCCGGTGCGAACGCGGACATAATGACAATCAAGCACCTCTTCACGCACTTCGTGGTCGGGCCGTTGAATACAGATCGTGATATCTCTGAACCCATGGGCCTTGAGGGCGTAAATGGCGCCGCGGCTTACCGCGCCAAAACTGAATATGATGGTTTTACGCTGGTTACCGTAGTGCCCGTCTATGCCCTTGAGCTGAAGCGCATGTAATACGGCACAGTAGCCGGCCATTTCGTTATTCTTGTAAAAGGTGTGGCGCCCAACTTGCCCGCCGGGACCCCAGACAAACATATCCTCGAAAGCGATAAGCGTAAGCTTACGGTCAATAGCGGCCTGGGTGATCGCGCGTTGCTGGGCGCAATGCACATATCCCCATAGAATTCCGCCTTCACGAAGTTCTTCCAAATCCGCCAGTATTGGCTTGGAAGCGATAACCATGTCCGTGTCAGCCAATATGTCGTGACGTGATGCAATACCACCAGTCTGTGACTCTATATCGGAGTCCGGGATTCCAAATGGTGCTCCGTAGCCTTCCTCGAATATGAGTTGGCGACGCACGGATTCGGCAATCCGCGGTAAATGCTTCGGATGAATCGGAACACGCCTCTCGTCCGGCTTCTTTGATGTTCCGATGACGCCCAATGTTAATTTTTTCAGCTCGATACCTTTCTCCAGGTCCAGTCACCATATGTGACTTCATTAATGAAAATAGCACGGGCATTGATGTGGCCATCAATGCCGGCGGTGTGATGTAAGAAAAAAGCTCGCAATCCCCTGGACTTCAGATCGATCCAAGGCCTTGCGCTTTCAGTGAGGGGAGATAAAAATAACTTAAAATACAGTTAGTTATCTGAGTGAAGGCTCTGCGGTCTGCCGGCCTGAAAGGCAGGCATACTCCAGCACCCAATAAGGTGATCCAAAGGTTTAGGCAGGGGTCCACTATACACCTTGCCAAAAAATAATGGGTGGAGTGAGTCTTGAAGAGACAAATCAGACGGCTCAGGAAGCAGGATCTGATGCCGGGGTAATGGGGGTGACAGCATGTAGGGTGCGTTTCACGCCCCGTCACCAATGGTGCACAGAGTGCACCCTACACCGTGGTCCGCCAACCCGTGTCAGTTCGGTAATGGGTGACAGCATGTAGGGTGCGTTTCACGCACCGTCACGAATGGTGCACAAAGTGCACCCTACTCCAGATAAAAAAGAAGGCCCCGTAATGTGGCCTTCTTAATCCAGAGTAGTTATTGCTCGAGCTAGGCGAGGGTCCCCATATCGATGACGAACC